>Ga0265780_10007353_pt1 | contig 13549 bp, 10 predicted proteins | sample P1T30metagenome_FD_192432 | JGI IMG/M metagenome (GOLD analysis project Ga0265780, IMG submission 192432) | Plant litter microbial communities from East Loma Ridge, Irvine, California - P1 T30 | ecosystem: Environmental > Terrestrial > Plant litter > Unclassified | place: USA: California... | reverse complement strand
TATTGAGCGCTCGCTTGATGCCCGGATAGCGCGCCCAGACCAGCGCGTTGAACAGGTCGTGCCAGTTGCTGGCACGGGTGGCGATGCGGCCTGTTTCGGCAATACGCTGCTCATAGTGCCGGCCATCGGCGAGCAAGGCCGCGTCCTGCTCGACCAGCCGCTTGTCCTGCAATGGCAGCACGCCGTTGAGCATTTCGATGGAAGGCCACTCCGCACCCGCCAGCAGCCGGGAAAACGGCGCCAGTGCGTCAAACAGCGGATGCGCGAAGCAGGCCGCATCCACCGCCGCGCGCGGTGGCGCGACGAAGCGGCGGCGGGTCGCGCTGGAAGCCAAAGCGTGACGGCCAACGGTGGCCACCCACCGGGGATCCGGCGCTTCCGGATGGGTCACAGCATTTTCAGATCGAGTGCCTTGCGCGCAGCGGGCACAGCGGTCGGCGGCAATGCATCGCCGTACAGATCGTGCTCATCGCTTTCGGTGATTTCCACGTCGACGAAATCGCCGACCCGCAGGGTCACCTCATCGGCATTCTGGATATGCACCAGCCCGTCGATCTCCGGTGCGTCGGCCTTGGAACGCGCCACCGCGATATCGCCTTCGATCGCATCGACCAGGCACTGCTGCACGGTGCCGATCTTGGCTTCAAGCCGCGAGGCGGAAATCTGCGCCTGCTTTTCCATGAAACGCGCCAGGCGTTCCTGCTTCACTTCTTCCGGCACCGGATCAGGCAGGTCGTTGGCCGTGGCCCCTTCCACCGGCGAATAGGCGAACGCACCGACACGGTCCAGCTGCGCCTCGTCCAGGAACGACAGCAGTTCCTCGAATTCGGTTTCGGTTTCGCCGGGGAAACCGACGATGAAGGTCGAACGCACGGTGATGTCCGGCGCGATGCGCCGCCAGTTCTGCACCCGCTCCAGGGTCTTTTCCACCGCGCCCGGACGCTTCATCAGCCGCAGGATGCGGGGGCTGGCGTGCTGGAACGGAATGTCCAAATACGGCAGGATCCGGTTTTCCGCCATCAGCGGCACCATCTCGTCCACGTGCGGGTACGGGTAGACGTAGTGCATCCGCACCCAGGCATCCAGCTCGGACAGACCTTCGCACAGCGACTTCATCCGCGTCTGGTAGGCCTTGTCGCGCCACATGCGCTCGGCGTACTTCACGTCCACGCCGTAGGCGGAGGTGTCCTGGGACACCACCAGCAGTTCGCGCACCCCGCCGCGCACCAGCCGTTCGGCTTCGCGCAACACCTCATCCACCGGCCGCGAAACCAGCTTGCCGCGCATCGAAGGAATGATGCAGAAACTGCACTTGTGGTTGCAGCCCTCGGAAATCTTCAGGTACGCGTAATGGCGCGGGGTCAGCTTGACCCCGTAGTCCGGCACCAGGTCCACGAAGGGATCGTGACGCGGCGGAATCGCCGCATGCACCGCTTCCATGACGCTCTGGTAGTCCTGCGGCCCGGACACCGCCAGCACGTCCGGGTACGCCTCGCGGATCTGCTCCGGGCGCTTGCCCAGGCAGCCGGTGACGATCACCTTGCCGTTGGCGTTCATCGCCTCGCCGATCGCATCCAGCGATTCGGTCACCGCCGAATCGATGAAGCCACAGGTGTTGACCACCACCACGTCGGCGGCGTCGTAGGTCGGGACGATGTCGTATCCCTCTACCCGCAACTGGGTGAGGATGCGCTCGGAATCGACGAGGGCCTTCGGACAGCCAAGGCTGACGAAGCCGACTTTGGGGTTCAGCAGGGACATGGATCGGGACTCTGGGGGCCTGGGCCGGGCGTGGTCTGGGGGCCTGGATCGGACAAGTATACCGGGCCCGCCGGGCGCCCCTGAACCCTGCCCGGCCGGCAGCTGGCGTCGGTAAGGGCACGCTCGCCCCCTGCACAGGGATTCCGCAGCATTCTGCATAGCCAGACTGCCCGGCCCGCCACAGGATCGACGGGCGCGCGAAAGACATCGCCCGCGCCCCGGGGCCGGCACGTTGCCGGCATCCCTCCAACAGGAGTCTCCGATGAAACCCTTTGCCGCCACCTGCCTGGCCACCGTGCTTCTGGCCGCCAGCCTGCCGCCCGCCAAGGCCGCCACCAACAGCTACACCTGCTCCTACCAGCTGTACGAGAACGGCCAACCCGTGGTCCGCCGCGTGGAGTACGTCGAGCCGAACCTGCAGGCGGCGATGGCCAGGTTCGAGGCCTTTCTTGCCGATTTGAGGGCGCAGGGCAAGCAACCACAACACCTGGGATGCCGCTGAGCTGACACCGCCCTGACGTCGCCGAGGAGGATAATGCTGTCGAAATCACTCTGAAGAGGCGTCGCACCATGGGCAACTGGATCACCCTGGATACCCACCACGGCAAGGCCCGGGCCTGGGAGGCGCTGCCGGAAGGTACCCCGCGCGGCGGCCTGGTGGTCATCCAGGAAATCTTCGGGGTCAACGAGCACATGCGCTCGGTGGCCGAGCGCTTTGCCGCCCAGGGCTATGCCGTGCTGGCGCCGTCCTTCTTCGACCTGCTCGACGATGCCGACGCGGCCAAGCCGCTGGAGCTCCCCTACGACAACGACGGGGTCAAGGCCGGCCTGGATGCGGTCAACGCCATCGGCGTGGAAAAGTCGCTGGTGCTGGTGCGTGCCGCGGCTACCCGGCTGGCCAGCCATGGCAAGGTCGGCACGGTGGGCTACTGCTGGGGTGGCAGCATCGCCCTGCTCGCCGCGCTGCGGCTGGGCCTGCCCTCGGTCAGCTACTACGGGGCGCGCAACGTGCAGTTCCTCGATCAGACCCCGAAGGCGCCAGTGATGTTCCACTTCGGCGCGCTGGACAAGAGCATTCCGCCGGAGGCCATCGCCGCGCACCGCGAAAAGCTGCCGAAGATGGAAACCTTCGTCTACCCGGCCGACCACGGCTTCAACCGCGACGTCGGACATGCGTATGATCAAGACAGCGCCGCCCTGGCGCTGCAACGCACCCTGGACTTCTTCACGGAGCATCTTGGATGAGCGATTTTGAACTGGATACGCGCCTGGCCAACGACAGCGTGCTGGTGGCCGACGGCCCCCTGTCCCAGATCAGGCTGATGAACGACGAACGCTTTCCGTGGCTGGTGATCGTGCCGCGGTTGGCCGGCATCACCGAATGGATCGAACTGGACGGCGACCAGCAGGACAAGCTGCGCACCGAACTCAACCGCACCTCCAAGGCGCTGAAGTCCGAAGACGGCGTGGAGAAGATCAACATCGGGGCGCTGGGCAACATCGTGCGCCAGCTGCATTTCCACGTGATCGGCCGCCACGAGGGCGACCCGGCCTGGCCCGGACCGGTCTGGGGCAGTGGCCAGGCGCATCGGCATGATGCCGACGAACTGCAGCGGCGTGTCGCGCACTGGAAGGACAAGCTAGGATATCCGCCCCACCCTTGAGCGTTCGCAGACTCCGATGCGTTTCAATCTAGTCGCTGCCATCCTGCTGATCCTGGTCGGGCTGTTCATGCTCGCCACCAACCTCGGCTGGACCAACATGAACTTCACCCGCCTGCTCACCACCTGGTGGCCGGTCGGCCTGGTGGCGGTGGGCATCGGCATGCTGTTCGGCCGCGGCAAGTAAACCACGGCCCCGGCGGTGCCGGTCCTGAGGGGCCGGCACGCCACGGACGCTCAGGTGCGCGGCAGCGTGACGCCGGTCTGGCCCTGGTACTTGCCGCCACGGTCCTTGTAGGACGTCTCGCAGATGTCATCCTGGTCGGCCTGGAAGAACAGCATCTGGGCCACGCCTTCGTTGGCGTAGATGCGCGCCGGCAGCGGCGTGGTGTTGCTGAATTCCAGGGTCACGTGACCTTCCCACTCCGGCTCCAGCGGGGTCACGTTGACGATGATGCCGCAACGCGCGTAGGTGCTCTTGCCCAGGCACACCACCAACGTATCGCGCGGGATGCGGAAGAACTCCACCGTGCGCGCCAGCGCGAAGCTGTTGGGCGGGATGATGCACTCATCGCCCACCACGTCGACGAAGCTCTTCGGGTCGAAGTGCTTGGGGTCCACGATGGTGGAATTGATGTTGGTGAAGACCTTGAACTCGCGCGAGCAGCGCACGTCGTAGCCGTAACTGGACGTGCCATAGCTGACGATGCGCTCGCCGTTGGCCTGCTTCACCTGCCCGGCTTCGAACGGCTCGATCATGCCGTGCTGTTCGGACATGCGGCGGATCCAACGGTCACTCTTGATGCTCATGCTAGGTCCTGGCTGGAAGGGGCGGGTGCGCGCCCGGGAGCTGATTCTACAGGGCTGACCCGCTCAGAGCAGCGAGGACAGGATCGGGATGGACGCACGCGGGCGCCTGGCCAGTTCCTCCAGCAGCCGGCTGGCGGCCTGGCGGTAGGCCTGTGCCGCAGTGGACTCGGGCTGCGCGGCGGTGATCGGGGTACCGGCGTCGCCCTGCTCGCGGATGTCGATCTGCAGCGGCAGCGATCCCAGCAGCGGCACGCCGTACTGCGCGGCCATCTTCTCCCCACCACCGTGGCCGAACAGATGCTCCACGTGGCCGCAGTTGCTGCACGTGTGCACGGCCATGTTTTCCACGATGCCCAGCACCGGCACTTCCACCTTCTCGAACATCTTCAGCGCCTTGCGCGCATCCAGGGTGGCGATGTCCTGCGGCGTGGTGACGATCACCGCGCCGGCCAGCGGAATCTTCTGGGTCAGGGTCAGCTGGATGTCGCCGGTGCCCGGTGGCAGGTCGATCAGCAGCACGTCCAGGTCGTCCCACAGGGTGTCGTTGAAGAACTGGGTCATCGCCGAAGTCGCCATCGGCCCGCGCCAGATCATCGGCGTCTCGTCCTCGATCAGGTAGCCGATCGACATGGTGTCCACGCCGAACGCGCGCGGCGGCTCGATGCTCTTGTTGTCCGGGCTTTCCGGGCGGCCGGACAGACCCATCATCGCCGGCACCGACGGGCCGTAGATGTCCGCATCCAGCAAGCCCACGCGCACGCCCAGCTGCTGCAGGGCCACCGCCAGGTTCACCGAGGTGGTGCTCTTGCCGACCCCGCCCTTGCCCGAGCCCACCGCGACGACGTTGCGGATGCGCGCATGCGGGCTCAGTCCTTTCTGGACCTGGCTGGCGTGGGGGCGGCGTTGCGGGTTGTTCACTGCGGTGCTCCGGAATCTTAAAGACGGTCGGCTGCCATGATACAAGCCGGTGGGTCACGTGCCGCTCCTGCCCTGTGTGGCGTGCCGTCTTGATGCGGGCGCCGCCCTGCGTTTGCTGAGCCTGTCCGGCGAAGCCTCTTGCGCGCCGACATGACCTTCGACACCCTTGCAGGCTTGGCCGGAGGCGTATCGTCCGGCCTACAGCCCTCTGGGAACCTTCCCAGACATCACGCGGCCTGGAGGCCATACAAAAGTGACCCGTACTCCCAAGATCGTCCTGCTGACCCTGGCCGTTTCGGCCGCGCTGGTCGGCTGCGGCAAGAGCGAAACCCCGGCCAAGGAAGGCGCCGCCTCCACCCCGGCCGCCGCCACCGAAGCCCACACCTACACCCTGGACCAGGCCAAGCTGCCGGCGTACAACGCTTTCCAGCCCAGCGACCTGGACACCACGCTGGACGCGTGCACCGCCTTCGGCGACTACGTCAACAGCAAGTGGCTGGCCGCCAATGAAATCCCGGCCGACCGCACCAGCTGGGGCGCGTTCACCATCCTCGACGAGCGTTCGGTCGCCGCCCAGCACCAGCTGGCCGAGCAGGTCGCGCAGGTAAAGAACCCGAACCACATCGAAAAGGTGGTCGGTGACCTGTGGGCCACCGGCATGGACGAAGCCAAGATCAACGCGCAGGGCATCGAGCCGTTGAAGGCCGACCTGGCCGCCATCGACGCGCTGTCCGACAAGGCCGCCATCGCCGCCTACCTGCGTGACACCGCCGCCAAGGGTGAGAACGTGCTGTTCGGCTTCGGCGCCGAAGCGGACTTCAAGAACTCCGCGGTGAACATGGCCTACGCCAGCCAGGGCGGCCTGGGCCTGCCGGACAAGACCTTCTATACCGACGCGGCCAAGGCCGACAAGCTGCAGGCCTACCAGGCCCACGTGGCCAAGGTGCTGGAGCTGGCCGGCGTGCCGGCCGCCGACGCCGCCACCCAGGCGGCCGAGGTCATCAAGTTCGAAACCCGCCTGGCCAAGGCCTCCAAGTCCAGCGTCGAACTGTCGCGCGACGTCTCGCTGTACTACCACCCGGTCACCCTGGCCGAAGCCGATACCCTGACCCCGAACTTCAGCTGGACCGAGTTCTTCAAGAGCCAGGGCGTGGCCGCGCCGGAGAAGTTCTCGCTGGCCATCCCGGCCTTCCATGAGGAAGTCAGCAAGGCGCTGGGTGATACCGATCCGGCCGTGTGGCGCGCCTACCTGCGCTTCCACACCGTGGACAGCGCATCGCCGTACCTGAGCGATGCCTTCGCCAATGAGAACTATGCCTTCTACGGCAAGACCCTCAACGGCCAGAAGGAACAGAAGCCGCGTTGGAAGCGCGTGCTGGGCACCATCGAAAATGGTGCCGGCGAAGCGTTCGGCCAGCTGTACGTCAAGGTCGCCTTCTCGCCGGAAGCCAAGGCGAAGATGGAAACGCTGGTGAAGAACCTGGCCGATTCGCTCAAGGAGCGCATCCAGGGCCTGACCTGGATGAGCGATGAGACCAAGGCCAAGGCGATCGCCAAGTGGGAAACCTTCACCCCGAAGATCGGGTACCCGGACAAGTGGCGTGACTGGTCCGGCCTGGAAACCGGCCGTGACAGCTTCCTCGGCAACGTCCGCGCCGCCAACGCCTTCAACTACAAGTTCAACCTGGCCAAGGTCGGCCAGCCGGTGGACAAGACCGAGTGGGGCATGACCCCGCAGACCGTCAACGCCTACTACAACCCGCTGCAGAACGAGATCGTGTTCCCGGCCGCCATCCTGCAGCCGCCGTTCTTCGATCCCAACGCCGACGACGCGCTGAACTACGGCGGCATCGGTGCGGTGATCGGCCACGAGATGACCCATGGTTACGACGACCAGGGCAGCCGTTTCGGACCGACCGGCAACTTCGAGAACTGGTGGACCGAAGCGGACAGCAAGAACTTCTCCGGCCTGACCGGCAAGCTGGTCAAGCAGTTCAACGAGTACAAGGTGGATGGCCAGGCCGTCGATGGCAGCCTGACCCTGGGCGAGAACATCGCCGACCTGGGCGGCCTCGCAACCGCCTACGATGCGCTGCAGAAGGCATCGGCCGGCAAGGAAGATCCGAAGGTCGATGGCTTCACCCGCGACCAGCGCTTCTTCTTCAACTGGGCCACCGTGTGGCGCACCAAGTACACCCCGGAGAACGCCAAGGTCCGCCTGGCCACCGATCCGCACGCACCGGCGCAGTTCCGCGCGATGGGCGCGCCGTCGAACCTGCCGACCTTCGCCGCCGCGTTCCAGTGCAAGGCCGGCTCGCCGATGTCGCGCGCTGGCGATGCCAAGGTCGTGATCTGGTAAGCCACGGCTGAAGCCGCGTTGAAAGCGAGGCCCGGGGAAACCCGGGCCTCTTCGTTGGTGATGCCGGCCGCGGGGTGACCGGCGCTGGCATGCATGCCGTGCACATGCCCGGCTTGCTATAGTTCGCCCGCCCTTAATCCATCATGGATTTGCTCTACATGCCCACTCTTCGTCCGCTTGCCATCTCCCTGGGCGTCAGCCTGGCCATGCTGGTTCCCGTCCACGATGCGCTCGCCGCCAAGAAGAAGGCCGCACGTGCGCCGGCCGTCAGCGCGCAGTGCACCGATTTCCACGACGCGGCCAATGCCGCCTGGCTGAAGGCCAACCCGGTTCCGCAGACCGGCGCCACCACCGCGCTGGGGCAACTGGTCGAGCGCAGCCGCCTGCAGCAGCGCGAACTGCTGGACGGCGCCATGGCCAGCCCGCAGGGCAACGTGCAGAAGCTGCTCGGCGACTTCTGGGCCAGCGGCCTGGATGAAGCGGCGGTGGAAGCCGATGGCTCCAACCCGATCGCCCCGCTGCTGACCCGCATCAATGCGATCAAGCGCGCCAAGGATGTCCCCGCTTCGATCGCCGCCCTGCACCAGGTCGGTATCCCGGTGGCGTTCAACTTCAGCCCGGACGTTGACCTGAAGGCGCTGGACCGCCACATCGGCTACTTCATGCAGGGCGGCATGGGCCTGCCGGACCCGGCCTTCTACACCCGCACCGACGCCGACACCGTCGCGGTGATGGGCCGCTACCGCGCCTACGTCAAGCAGATCCTGGCGCTCACCGGCACCCCTGCGGCCAAGCTGGATACCGAGGTCGCCTCGGTGATCGCGCTGGAAACCGAGCTGGCGCGCAACGCGCAGTCGCTGGCCGACCTCAACAACCCGTTCCGCAACTACGCGCCGATCTCCACCCGCGACCTCAACGGCCGCTACAAGAACCTGCAGCTGGACGCGTTCCTGAAGGTGCAGGGCGTCAACGACGACCTGGTGTCGCTGTCCGACGCCGCGCTGTTCCAGGCGCTGGACGGCATGGTCACCCGGATCAAGCCGGACCAGTGGAAGGCCTACCTGCGCTGGCGCGTGGGCGATGCGATGGCACCGTACCTGTCCAAGGCCTACCGTGACGCCGAGTTCGAATTCCGTGGCCGCGTGCTGCGTGCACAGACCCTGCCCGCCCCGCGCTGGGAGCAGGTCCTGGATGCGATCAACGTCGCCGCCGGTCCGATGCTCGGCCGCGAGTACGCCGCCAAGCACCTGAGCGCCGAAGATCGCCGCCAGGCGGCCTGGATCATCGACAAGCTGCGCGAAACGCAGATCGAAGCGGTCAAGCGCAGCACCTGGCTGAGCGCCGAAGCCAAGGCCGAAGCGGAAGCCAAGCTGGGCGCGTTGAAGATCGAGATCGGCACCCCGCTGCGCGATCTGGATTACAGCGTGCAGCCGATGGGCCGCGGCAGCTTCGGCGGCAACATGCTGATCGCTTCCACCTGGCGCCACCGCGAGGAAATGAAGCGCATCGGCCGCGGCAACGCAGACCGTCGCTGGGACGTGCTGCCGCAGCAGCCCTCGCTGGCGTATGACCTGGCGCAGAACCGCCTGATCGTCACCGCCGCCGCCCTGCAGGACCCGATCTTCAACGCCCAGTCCAGCGCGGCCAACAAGTTCGGCAGCTACGGCGCACTGGTCGGCCATGAGCTGACCCGTGCGATCGACGCCAAGGGCGCGCTGATCGACGCACGTGGCGAACTGCGCAGCTGGTGGACCCCGGCCGACAAGACCGCCTGGACCCTGCTCGGCACGCGCATGGCCACGCAGTACAGCGCCTACGATTTCCCGGGCGTGAAGGGTGCCAAGGTCAACGGCACGCTCACCGCGGACAACAATCTGGCCGACCTGGCCGGGCTGGAGCTTGCCTGGGATGCCTACCGCGCCGTCGAAGCCAACGCCAAGCCGGCTGACCAGCAGGGCTTCTTCACTGCCTGGGCCGCCCTGTGGCCGCAGCAGCTGTCGCCCAACGAAGCAGCGGCACGTGCAAGCATGGACATCGAAGCACCGGGCAAGTGGCGCACCAATGGCCCGCTGGCCAACCTGCCGGCCTTCGGCGCCAGCTTCACCTGCAAGCCGGGCCAGCCGATGCAGCGTACCGATGCAGAACAGATCCGCGTCTGGCGTTGAGTCGGCTGTTTCGGCAGCAAACAGGAAGGGCGCCCGGAGGGGCGCCCTTTTTCGTGGCCGGTGCAGCGTCTGATTGTCAGAAATCGTACGAGGCGGTCAGCCGGGCCGAGCGCGGCGCAGTGAAGTAGGTGCCGACGCCGTAGAGGTTGGAGACGGTGTACGGGCCCTGCTCATACTTGCTCTCGGACTGCAGCGGGCGGCGCTGGTTGAGCACGTTGAACACATCCAGCCCGAATGCGAGCCGCTTCTGCGCGAACGCAGGGCGATACATCACACCGAGGTCGACGCTCGCGGTCCACGGCTGCCGACCGGCATCGCCAGGACGCGACGGGCTGCCATTGCAGTAGTGGTACGACGATCCGTAACCGACCGGGTCACTCTCGTCGGCGCCGTAGTATCCCAGGCACGTCCTGGGTGCGCCGGACATCATCCGCAGGGTGGCCGAGGCCGTCCATTCGTCGGTGAACTGGTAGGCGCCGTAACCCTTCAACTGGTGGCGACGGTCGTTGGCCAGGTAGCCGCCGGCGTATTCCATCAGGTACGACGAATCCCAATCCTGGGTCTTGGACACATCGTTCTGGCCCAGGTCCGACTTCACCTGGCCCTCGGTGTTGCCGAAGTTGCGCGACCAGGTGTAGTCCACGCGGCCGTACCAGTTGTTGCGCATCGGGTGCTCGATGAACAGGTCCACCGCCACATAGTCACGCTTGGCCTTCTGCCCACCCAGCCCCCAATCTTCGCCACTCATGCTCACCGGGAGATAGCCCGAGCCGTCGCGCTTCTTCAAGAGGAAGGTGTTGCGCTTGCCTGGGTTGAAGATCACGCAGCCGGGGATATCCAGCGTGCTGGAATCCACCCCCATCGCGTCCAGCTTTTCACCGATGCGGCCGGCATCGCAGGTGTCGTCGATCGCGGTCTGCAGGCGGCGGTAGGTCGCCTTGGCGCCGCTGTTCCAGGAATCGCCGAGGGTCTTTTCGAAGCCCAGGATCAGCTCATCCTGGTATTGCGACTTCAGGTCCGCCGGCGCCACGCTGCGCGGGTCAGGCGTCTGCCCGTACTCGTTGTTGGAAGAGACCGGACCCGGTCCCAGCGCGGTCAGGCCAGTCGGGTTGCCGTTGGCATCGATGCCGCTGTAGGTGAAGTATTCGCGGGTATACGTCGACGCCGATGCACCGCGGATGGCCACGCTGTTGGGCAGCGCCAGGTAGTAGCGCCCTAGGTTGGCGAATACCTTCAACGAGGAATCGCCGAACACATCCCACGCCGCGCCCAGCCGCGGGGCCCATTGGTCACCACTTTCCACATAGGCCACACCGGCGCTGTTGTAGTTGGTGAACTTGTCGTTGCGCAGGCCCAGGGTCAGCAGCCAGTCCGGGGTCACCTGCCAGCGGTCTTCCAGGTAGTACGCTTTCTGCTGCAGCGACATGCTGGTGGTGGTGGAGAAGATGTACTTCTGCACGAAGTAGCCGTCACCGCCGGGCGGGGTGATACCGAAGCCCGGCGACGGCGAGGAGCCCGGGGCAACGCGCGAATAGATCCACGCATGGCCGGGACCGGTCATCGCCTGGCCCTCGTTGTTGGCCTGGAAGGTCATGTTGTCGATGCCGGCGGTGAGCTCATGGTCGCCGATGCGGTACTGCAGGTCCACGCGCAGCCCGCGCGTGTTGCTGCCCGCATTGGAAGCCTTGTCATTCATGGCGGGCTGGTCGTTGCGGATCGGCGTGCCACCGGTGATGGAAGGATCCTGGTTGTTGGCACCGCTGATGAACGGATTGGACGAATCCAGCGGATTCGCGTCCAGGTTGCGCTGCCTGCTGCGCCCCCACAGCGCGCTCAGCGTCAGGTCCTCGCTGAGGTAGCTGGTGAACTTGAAGATATCGAAGTTGTCTTTGAGCTTGGTGGTGTTGGCGAACGTACCGGTGCGCTCGCCTTCCTGCCGTGTCGGGTAGTCGTAGGCACGGTAGTAGGCGTCGTAGCGATCCGTATTCTGGATGCGGGTGTACTCCAGCGTATTGCTGTCGTTGATGTTCCAGTCGATCTTGCCGTAGAACTTCGGCGCATCCAGGGTGTAATGCCGCCTGCCCTGCTGGGCCGACTCGATGCTGTTGGTCAGAACACCGCGGGACCGGTCGTACTCGCCGGCCAGGTGGAAGAACAGCCGGTCTTCGATCAGCGGGCCGCTGACATAACCACTGTAGGTGGTCCGGTCGGCCCTGTCGCCGCGCCGCGAACGGTACAGCGAACCGGGAAGGCTGGGATCCTGCAGTTCATAGCCGGGCGGCAGCGAAGCACCGGGGTAGCGGATATCGCGCGGCGATTCGGCCAGCGAACCCGGCTGCCAGGTAGCCTGGACGCCGTAATGCCACTGGTTGGTCCCGCGCTTGCCGAGCTGGTTGATCACCCCGCCGGTGGAGCGTCCGTAACTGGCCCCGTAGCCGCCGGTGAAGGTTTCCTGCTGGTCGATCGAGCCGTAGGGCAGGCTGACCCCGCCGATGTTGTTGAGCGGATTGGTGGCATTGAAGCCGTTGAGGTAGTACGCGTTCTCAGTGACGCTGGCGCCGCCGAAGGACAGCGAAGAACGCGAACCGTTGACGAACGCGCCACTGCCGGCGACCACGCCCGGCGCCAGCAGCGCGATCGCTTCGGCACTGCGGCCCAGCGGCAGCACATCCAGCTGTTCGGAGGTGATCACCGAGCGCGAGACGGTGTTGGTGACATCGATCTTCGGCAGCTGGGCCGCCGTCACGGTCACGGTTTCCAGCGTGGTGGCCGCCGCTTCTGCGAAGGAGACATCGGTGCCCGCACCGACCTTCAGCTGCACGTTGTCGCGCTGCTGCACCACTTTTCCATCGCGCTGCAGGGTCACGGTGTACTTGCCGACCGGCAGCGCACCGAGGGTGTAGCGGCCGTTGGCGTTCACCTCCACGGTGCGCTTCAGGCCGCTGTCGCTCTCCACGATGATCGAAGCGCCCGCAGCGCCCGGTGCGCTGCCGTACAGCGAGCCGGTGGTGCTCTGTGCGGAGGCCGCGCCGATGATCGACATCAGGGCCACGACGATGCTGGTCCGCTTCAATGTTGCGGCCCGCTTGATGCTGCTCATGCAAACTCCTTGTCCAAGGGGAAGCAGGCCGCGGTCCACCGCAGATCTGCAACGCAAGTTGAACAAGCAGCTGAACCGCAGGCCTATGACGAAAACGACATGAGGGCATTTCGGGGTCGATGACGGCGCTCGGTTACGCAATCAGCTTGCCCCGGTCACACAGGCGCGACAGCCGGAAGCGGGGTCCCGGCCACTCGCGACATCCGCATTTCACTCATGGTGCGCGTCCAGCGTTCCTCGATAGGCCACGATCCGCCCCACCAGCGGCGCGGCGATCTCCACGTCGAAGGCAAAGCGACCGTCCACGTCCGCTTCGAAACTGTTGCCACCGGGCAACAGCCATCTCGGCAACGGCACGCCCCACACCGACCAGCGCCGCGGCAGCAACTGCAGCCGGCCGCCGTCCACCACCAGCGCCAGGGCGACGTCGATCACTCCGAAGCGTTCGACCAGCAGGGCTTCGTTGCGGCCCACGCCCGCGGTCTGCAGCGAAGAGAAGGTCCTGCCGGCGAAGCGGCGTGTCCAGCGCTCGCCACCGGCCTCCTCGGTGAACTCCACGATCACCGGCACCTGCTCGCCCGCCGGGGGAAAGCCGAACACCGCTGCCAACAACCGCGACAGCATCCCGCTGCCCCGTTCCACGCGCGCGGAGCCGTGCCAGCGTTTCGGTGCCGAAGGCGCATGCAGGGCCTGCACGCTCGCCGGCAAACTGGCATACGCGCTGCCCAGCACGCGCTGGTAAAGGCTGGCGCCGGATACCTCATGGCGGAAACCG
>Ga0265780_10007352_pt1 | contig 13550 bp, 8 predicted proteins | sample P1T30metagenome_FD_192432 | JGI IMG/M metagenome (GOLD analysis project Ga0265780, IMG submission 192432) | Plant litter microbial communities from East Loma Ridge, Irvine, California - P1 T30 | ecosystem: Environmental > Terrestrial > Plant litter > Unclassified | place: USA: California... | reverse complement strand
CCGCTCGGTCATCCGCGCGCAGATCGCCCAAGCCGGCGCCACCGCGGACCAGGCACTCGCGCAGTTCGATTCGACCACGCTCGAAGCGCTCCGCCAGACCGAGACCGCGCTCTCCGCCTATGCGCGCGAAGGCGACCGCAACGCAGCGCTCCGCCGCGCCCAGTCCAGCGCCGCGCGCGCCGCGGACCAGGCTGGCACGCTTTACCGCTTCGGCCGCACCGACTTCCTGTCGCTGCTAACCGCGCAGGCGGCGCTGACCACCGCGCAGGCGAACCTCGCCGCGTCCGACGCATTGCTGGTCGATCGCCAGGTCGACGTCTTCAAGGCGCTCGGCGGGGGGTGGCAGACTTGAGGCTGCGTCGCCGCGGGCTGGCCTCGATCAACAGCGAAATCCGCGATGGCATCATGCCCGCCGCCGACACCATCGCGCGCGTCGCCAAGGACCCGGACGCGCTGCCGCACACGCCGAGCAACTACCGCGTCACCGCGCTGATCATCGCCTGCGCGCTGTTCATGGAACAGATGGATTCGACCGTGCTCGCCACCGCGCTGCCAACGATGGCGCGCGATTTCGGCGTCCCCGCCACCAGCATGAGTTCGGCGCTGACCTCGTACCTGCTGGCGCTCGCGATCTTCATTCCCGCCAGCGGACGCCTCGCCGACCGGTTCGGCTCGCGGACGATCTTCCGCGCGGCGATCCTCATTTTCGTCGGCGGATCAATGCTCTGCGGCCAGGCGACCAGCCTGCCCTTCATGATGGTCGCACGCTTCCTGCAAGGGCTTGGCGGTGCGATGATGATCCCGATCGGCCGCCTGGTCCTGCTCCGCAGCGTCGCCAAGGAGGACATGGTCCAGGCGATGTCGTGGCTGATCATGCCCGCGCTGATCGGTCCGATCCTGGGCCCCCCGGTCGGCGGCGCGATCGTCACCTATCTCGACTGGCGTTGGATCTTCTACCTCAACGTGCCGATCGGCCTGCTCGGCGTGATCCTGGTGACACGCTTCATCGGCGAGGTGCGCGAGGACAAACCGGCGCGCTTCGACGTGCCCGGCTTCATCCTGTCGGGCGTATCGCTCGGCTGCCTGTTGTTCGGGTTCGAGATGACCAGCCGCACCGGCGAACTCTCGCGTGCCGTCGTGCTGATCGTCGTCGGGCTGGTAGCCGGCGTCGCCTATATCCGCCACGCCAAGTATCGCAGCGATCCGATCCTCGACCTCTCGCTGATGCGCATCCCGACCTTCCGGCTGTCGGTGATCGGCGGATCGCTGACCCGAATCACGCAGGGCGCGCAGCCGTTCCTGCTGCCGATGATGCTCCAATTGGGCTTCGGCATGACCGCAGCGGCGAGCGGCGCGATCACGATTGCCGGCGCGATCGGTTCGCTGATGATGAAGAGCCTCGCCCCGCGCGTGCTGAGGCGCTTCGGGTTCCGCAACAGCCTGATCGTCGGCGGCCTCTGCGCGAGTTCGGGCTACGCGGTCGCGGGCCTGTTTCGCCCCGACTGGCCGATCCCGGTGATCTTCGGCGTGCTGATGATCTCCGGATTCTTCATGTCGTTCCAGTTCTCGGCGTACAACACGATCGCGTATGACGAGATCCCGTCGTCGCGGATGAGCAGCGCGACCAGCTTCTACGCGACGTTCCAGCAACTGATGCTGTCGCTCGGCATCTGCGTGGGAGCGGCGTCGCTGCATGTCGGGATGCTCGGGACGGGCGCGACGCGGCCGGCGCTAACGGACTTCACGCTGGCGTTCCTGGTGGTGACCGCGGTGTCGGCGTCCGCGACGATCTGGAACCGACGTTTCGCGGTGAATGCCGGCGCGGAGTTGAGCGGGCATCGGGCTAGATGATCCTCCCCTGAAAGGGGAGGACGTATCAGCCGCTATGCGCTGGCAAAGACGGTCGCGAGAGGACCGAGACATGCTCGCCCGGCTCGACGAACATCCCGTGCGACAGTGCCCACCGCCCTGCCCTCTCGCTCGCCGTCAGCATCGTCAGGAACGGACTGAGCAACAAACCCAGCGTCACCGGCGCCAGCCAAGCCGCGGTGACCGGCGCGAACGGCGTCACCAGCAGCAACGCGACCCCCACCCCGACATGCCAGCGATACCGCGGCATCACGTCCGCCAGCGACAGTTCGTGCGCGTCACGGTTCTGCGGTGCCCAACCGGACTTCCGCCCCATCAAGATCCCCGCGAGGTCCATCGTCTGCGTCAGCGCGATCACCGGCGCAGACAGCATCGAGAAGGGGACGTCAATCAGCACCGACCTGACGATCCCCCGCCGCCCGCCGAACCCCGCACGACGCTCCGCATTCGAGAACGCCCAGATCACGCTCAGCAGCTTCGGCCCGAACAGCAGCAGCAGCGTGACCATCAGCACCTGCAGCGAGGTCTGCGCCTCGACGATATTGCGCTCGCCGAGCAGCGCCTGCACCACGCTGGTGGCAATCATTAGCAGCCACACCGGCGAGGTGATGAACGCGGACGCGCCCATCAGCAGTTGAAGCCGGCTGACCCAGTGGAACCCCGACGACGTCAGCAGGCTGAGATGCTGGATATTCCCCTGCGCCCAGCGTCGATCGCGCACCGCCGCGTCGATCAGCGTCGGCGGATATTCCTCGAACGTCTCCTCGGTCATCAGCATGTGCACGCGCCAGCCGCGCCTGCGCAGTAGCGCCGCCTCGACCATATCATGGCTCATGATGACCCCGCCGAACGGCGCGCGGCCAGGGAGATCGGGAAGCCCGCAACTCGAAGCGAACGCCTCGATCCGGATCATCGCATTATGCCCCCAAAAGGTCGCTTCCGAGCCCGACCACCAGACCAGCCCGGCGGTCGAGATGGGGCCGTACAACCGGCTCGCGAACTGCATCCAGCGCTGGAAGAACGTCACGCCGTTGATTACCGCGGGCACGGTCTGAAGCAAAGCGACCGCGGGCCGCCGTTCGAGCACCTGCGCCATGCCGATGATCGTGTTGCCACCCATCAGGCTGTCCGCATCGAGCATCAGCATGTAGCGATAGCCGCCGCCGAACCGCCGGATCCACTCCGCGACGTTGCCCGGTTTGCGGCCCACGTTCACGGTCCGGCGACGGTAATAGAGCGCGCAGTCGAGCGTCGGCGCGAGGCGCTTCCACGCCGCGACCTCGGCCGCTTCCGCCGGTTCGCCCGAATCGCTCAGGATGAAGATGTCGAACCGGTCGGCGACACCGCCGGCGGCGATCGCGCGCGCCATCCACGCGATCCGCTCGAACACCGCATCGATGTCCTCATTGTGGACCGGCATCAGGATCGCGGTGCGGCCCTCAAGCGGCTCTGATTGGCGCGGCGTCGGGACGAACCCCGGATGGCCGCCGGTCATTAGCAGCACGAAGCCGATCGCAGCGTTCATGAATCCGAACGCGATCCACGCGAACAGCGGGAAGAACAGCGCGAGCAACGCTGCGTCCCAGAAGCTCAATCCGTCGGCGAGCAGCGATTCCTGCACCGCCGACGACGCCGCGGTTGCCAGCAGCCCGGTCATCAGCACGAGGAGAATGCGGCGCGCGAGCATGTCGTCGGACGACACCACCATGCCGGGGCCGGGCTCGGGCGCGGACCAGGGTGGCGGCGGACCGTCGAAACGCTGCGGCGGCATCTCGATCGGCGTTTCGCCCGGCATCATGGGAAGCGCGGACATCAGAAGATCGGGGTCAGGACGGTTTCGCTGAGCGCGCGCCCGCCGCGCGTGAGGAACAGCCTGACGTCGGCGGGGCCCTGTGCGTCGGGGGCGACGTCGGCGGTGACGCGCCAGCGGTTCTTCTGGCCGACGACCGGATAGGCGGCGTTGGCGAGCACCTTGCCGCGGACGACGTCGATCTTGGCGGTTACGCCGCTCTGTCGATCGAGACCGGCAAGACCGGTCCCGACGAAATCTACCACCAGTTTCCGCGCACCCTTGACCGGTTCCGCGCCCGGCCTGCCCGCGACACCCTGCCAGCAGTCGACGACATGCGCAGCGCTGGCGACAGCAGTCGGATCGGCGGATTGCCACGAAAGGCTATAATCGAACTGCAACCGCTGACCGGCCTTGGCGGGCGCGGCAGGCGTCCAGAACGACACGACATTGTCGACCGTCTCGCTGTTGGTCGGGAACGCATACAGCATCACCGCGCCCTTGCCCCAGTCGCCCTGCGGCTGGACCCACAGGTTCGGCCGGCGATCGTAGAACGCGCCGTCGTCCTGATAATGATCGAAATTCCGGTCGCGCTGGATCAGCCCGAAGCCCTTGGGCGCCTGGTCCGCGAAGCTGTCGAGCGTATCGTGCGGCGGATTGTTGAGCGGCCGCCAGATGCGTTCGCCGGCGCCGGTAAGCAGCGCGAGACCGTCGGAGTCGTGGATCTCGGGTCGCCAGTCGACCGCAGCGGCGCGATTACCCTCGCCGTACCAGAACATGCTGGTCGCAGGCGCGATACCGAGCCGTTCGATGTCGCGGCGGACGTTGAGCACGGAAGAGACCTGCTGCTCGACGCCCGCCCCGGCGACATGCCGCGACTGGATGCGGTACGCGCCGGTGACGCTCGCGCCGTCCATCAGCGCGGAGATCGTGTACGCGTCCGCGCCGGTCCGCTCGATCCAGAATTCGGTGAAGTCGGGGAATTCCTCGCGGCCCGGCAACCCGGTGTTGATCGCGAGCCCGCGCGCGGACAGGCCGTACTGGTCCTGCGCGCCGGCGGTCCGGAAATAGGACGCGCCCTGGAAGGCCATCCAGTCGCTGGTCCCGCCCGGCGCCATCGCGCGGAACCCGGCGATGCCCAGCGCGGCGGCGTGGCCCTCTTCGGCCTCGAACAAGTCGCGCGAGAACTCGATGCGACGCGCCTGACCGTTCTCGACGACGTTGATCGCGACCGGCATCGGCGCATAGCGACCGAGCGGGAACAGGCGGATGCCGCCGGCAAGCGTCTTGTCGGCGCGGAAGCGGATGCTGCCGACCTTGTCGTAATCGATCGCGGCGGCGGCGGCGACTTTGGCAGGAGGTTGGTAGGGCTTGGCTGCAAGCGTCGCGGCGCGCTGCTGGAGCGCATCCCACGAGAACGGCTCGGCCTTGTTGGGCGCCGTACGCATTGCTGCGGCGGCCTGTGGGAGGACACCCAACAGACTCAGCGCGGTCACTACTTCGCGTCGACCGATCATGCAGAGCGCTCCCTTGTCGTTATCATGCTGCAGTGCGGTAGCATAAGGACATCGCTCGCGCGCGTCGACAGGTCCCGCCCCCGGCGCGGCCTATCGCGCCACGCGTCGCCAGCGGGCGCTGACCTTGACCCGGTCGTGGATGTGGTGGCCGACGATCACCAGCATCGCGCCGGCAGTCACGCAGAGGAAGCCGATCGTGGCGAGCAGGAGCGCAAGCGGGCCGGTTTGTTGGTGGAGACGGGCGAGCGTGTGGACCGCGATGACAGCAATTGCGAGAGACAGGATTCCGCTCGCGCAGAGACTGAGATCGGTGCGGAGGCGGTGGGCGTCGGTCATGCGACACTTCAGCTATCGCCGACCACATAAGCGTTCGAGATTGGTTTTGAGGGGGAGCCATAGTGTTCACATAGTGCGCAACCCCGTCATCCCGGCGAAAGCCGGGACCTCGCGCGGCAGGGGCGACCTACTGCAGGGAAACACACTAATATTCCCGGTTCAGGCGTCGACGAGCAGCCGGTATCCGATGCCGAGTTCGTTCGCGATCACCGTGCCGACGCCCCCCGTCCCCTCCAGCTTCTGCCGTAAGTTACGCACGACGATGCGGAGATATTCGATCCGCCGGTCGTGATCGGTCGGCCACGCCGCCTCCAAGATCCGCTGATGCGTCACCACCCGCCCCGGATGCGCCGCGAGCGCCGACAGCACGTCGAACTCCTTCCGCGTCAGATGCGCTTCCTCGTTCCCGCGGCGGACGAGCCGGTGCTCGAAATCGATCTCCACCCCATGCGCGTGCAAGACCGTCGGCCGCGATGTCGCCTCGCCGCGCCCCCGCAACGCCACCCGCAACCGTGCGAGCAGTTCCTCCGTATCGAACGGCTTGGTCACATAATCCTCGGCCCCCAGATCGAGCGCAGCGACCTTCTGGTCGGTCGCCTCGCGCGCGGAAACCACGAGGATGATCGGATCGCCCAGCTTCTTCAGCAACGGCACGAGTTCCAGCCCATCGCGGTCGGGCAACCCCAGGTCGAGCAGCACCGCGGTCAACGGCCGGCTCCCCGCGATCCGCAGCGCCTCACGCGCGTCGATCGCCTCCTCGACGCCGTACCCCGCGCGCTCCAGCGTGTTCTTCAACAACCGGCGGATATGCAGTTCGTCGTCTACGATCAGGACCGTTTGCGTGCTCATAAGTTCGCTCCACCGATGTCGCGAACGAGCAAGGCCACGGGGAAGCACAGGCTGAATTGCGCGCCGGTGAGGTCTTCGCGGTTGCTGGCTTCGACGGTCATGCCCATCGCTTCGGCGAACGCTTTCACGATCGCAAGCCCGAGCCCGGTGCCACCGATCGCGCGGTCGGAGCCTTCGAGGCGGCGGAACGTCTCGAACACCTCCTTCTCGCGACCGGGTGGCAGGCCGGGCCCCTGATCGATCACCGACAGCCGCAGCATCCCGAAACGGTGTTCCGCCCTCACGACGATCGGCGTGCCGGGGTCGGCATAGCGCCCCGCATTGTCGAGCAGGTTGAGCAGGCAATGATGCAGCAGTTGCGGATCGACGCGGACCAAAGGCAGGTTCGGCGCGACGTCGAGTTCGATCGCGTGGCCTTCGAGCACGCGTTTCGTGTCATGCACCGCGCCCGCGACCGCGTCAGTGAGGTCGGTCGGTTCGAGACGCAGTCGGAGCGCGCCTGCCTCGACGCGCGCCATGTCGAGCAGATTGCCGACGAACCGATTGAGCCGCGCCGCCTCGGTCTCGATCGTGTCGATCAGCTCAGGCGTGACGCCGCGGTGCAATTCCGCTGCCGCTGCCATCACCGAGGTGAGTGGCGTGCGCAGGTCGTGGCTGACCGACGACAGCAACGCCTGCCGCAACCGATCGCGCTCACGCACTGCATCGACATCGCGCATCTCGACCTCCAGCCGCGCGCGTTCCAGCACGAGCGACGCTTGGTCGACCAGACTCATCAGCAGCGGCAACTGGTCCGACCGTACCGGATCGCCACCCGCCTCACGCGCGAGGCCGAGCACCGCCAGCGTCCGCTCACCCGAGCGCAGCGGCTGGAAGAACCACTCCGACGCTGCCAGCGTACTCGACCCACGCCCCGCGGGCGCGCCCGTATCATAGGCCCATTGCGCGGCCGCCATCTCCATCGTCTCGAGCCGGTAGTCCGCGCCGTTCGCCGCCTGCACCGCAAGGCCAGGGTCCTCCGCGACGAGGATCACCGCACGCACGCCAAACAGCCGGCCGATTTCCTCGCAGATCGCGCGGGCCAGCGCGACCGGGTCGTTGAGCGAGGTCAGTTGCCGCAGGAATCCGGCGAGTGCTGCGTTGGTGCGAGCGCTGGCCGCGGCGATATCGGCCTGCGCGCGGACCCGCGACGTGAGCTGGCTCGTCACGAAGGCGATGCCGAGCAGCACGAGGATCGAGATCACGTTCTCGGGATTGCTGATCGTAAGCGTGCCGGTCGGCGGCAGGAAGAAGAAATTGTACGCGACCGACGAGGCGATCCCGGCGAACAGCCCGGTACGCAGGCCGAACAGGCTCGCCGCGGCCATCACCGGCAGCAGGTACAGAAGCGCGACGTTGCCGAGGTTGAGGATGTGGAACAGCGCGCTCGCCACGCCGGTGACGCCCGCGACCATCGCCGTCGTCCAGGCGTAGCCCGCCTTGCTGCCCCATCCGCCGGCCCGCACGCGCGTACCTCGGGGCGCAGTGCCCGCCTCCATCGGCAGGACGTGGACGGCGATCCCGGGCGACTCGCGGACCATCTGGTCGACGACCGAGCCGTGACGCAGTTCGAACCAGCGCGAGCGGGTGGATTTGCCGACCACCAGCTGCGTCGCGCGCGCCTCGGTCGTGAAGGTCTTGAGGCCATCGACCACTGATGTCGCGGGGACGGTCGCAACGTCGCCGCCAAGCTGCGTCGCGAGGTTGAAGACCGCGGCGAGCTGACGGTGTTCGGGCTCGCCGAAGGTCTGCGCGCGGGGTGTCTCGATATACACCGCGGTCCACGGCGCGTGCATCGCGTCGGCGATCCGCTTGGTGGCGCGGACGAGGCCCAATGCGCCGGGCAGTTCGCTGATCGCGACGACGATCCGCTCGCCGCCCGCCCAGGTGCCGCCGACGCCCAATGCGCGGACGTGTTCGAGCATCTGTGCGTCGACGGCCTGAGCGGCGCGACGGAGCGCGAGTTCGCGTAAGGCCGACAGGTTGGACTTGGAGAAGAAGTGCGCGAGGGCGCGGGTGGCTTCGTGGGGGAGGTAGACTTTCCCCGCCTTCAGTCGCTCGATCAGTTCGTCGGGGGGAATGTCGACGACTTCGATCTCGGCCGCCTCGACGATGCTGTCGGGGACGGTCTCGCGGACGCGGACGCGCGTGAACGAGGCGACGACGTCGTTGAGGCTCTCGATGTGCTGGATGTTGATCGTCGAATAGACGTCGATGCCCGCGGCGAGCAGTTCCTCGACGTCCTGATAGCGTTTCGGGTGGCGGCTGCCGGGCGCGTTGGTGTGGGCGAGTTCGTCGACAAGGACGAGAGTCGGGGCGCGTTCGAGGATGGCGTCGAGGTCCATCTCGTCGAGCGTGCGGCCTTCGTAGGGGATCGCCTTTCTCGGGACGATCTCGCGTCCCCGCGTGAGCGCTTCGGTTTCGACGCGGCCGTGCGTCTCGACCACGCCGATGACGACGTCGACACCCGCTCGGCGACGTTCCGCGCCTTCGGATAGCATCTCATAGGTTTTGCCGACGCCGGGAGCGGCGCCGAGGAAGATCTTCAGACGGCCGCGACCCTCCTGCGACGCCTGTCGCAGAAGGGCCTCAGGGGATGGTCGCGTGTCGTCGTTCAACGCGTTGCGTCGAGGGCGCGGTTGAGGGCGAAGACGTTGACGCGCGGTTCGCCGAGGATGCCGAGCAGCGGACCGTCGACGTTGGCAGTGACGAGCGCGCGGACCTTGTCGGCGGGGAGGCCGCGGGTGCGGGCGACGCGGGCGACCTGCGCATATGCCGAGGCTGGCGACAGGTCGGGGTCGAGACCGGAGCCCGATGCGGTCGCGAGATCGGCGGGAAGTGGCCCGGTCACGCCTTCCGCGCGACGCTTGGCGACGTCGGCCTTGGTGCGATCGACGAGCGCCTGGCTGGTCGGGCCGTAATTGGAGCCGGACGAAGCCAGACCGTCATAGCCTTTGCCGGCGGCTGACGGGCGCGTCTGGAAATAGCGGTCGGTGGTGAAGGCCTGGCCGACGACGGTCGAGCCGATCGCTTTGCCGTTGGCCATGACGAGGCCGCCGTTCGCTTGCGCGGGGAAGATGGCCTGTCCGATCCCGGTCATGACGAGAGGATAGACGATCCCGAGCAGCAGCGCGAACAGGATCGTCATGACGAACGCCGGGCGGAGGGCGGAGGTGAAATCGGAGGTCATTGGATGCTTCCTTCTGCCGTCACCCCAGCGAACGCTGGGGCATCGTGCCGCGCACGGCGCACTTCGGGGAGGGAGACCCCAGCTTCCGCTGGGGTGACGATTGTGGGTTGGGTCGCGGCGTTCCAGCCACCTCCGTCATGCCGGGCTCGTTCCGGCATCCACCGTTCCGCGTAACCACGCGCCGATGAGTGTGCGGAACGGTGGACCCCGGAACAAGTCCGGGGTGACGGAGGGGGTTGGGATGACGAGGTGGCTACGCTCGACATGCTACTTTTCGTCATCATGCCAGCCCCAGAACACCGACGAGAAGGTCGATCAGCTTGATCCCGACGAACGGCGCGATCAGCCCCCCCAACCCATACACCGCAAGATTCCGCGCGAGCAGCGGCCCCGCGGCCATCGGCTTATACGCAACCCCCTTCAGCGCAAGCGGCACCAGCATCGGGATGATGATCGCGTTGAAGATGATCGCCGACAGGATCGCACTCTCGGGCGACCCCAGCCGCATCACGTTCAACACGCCCAGCCCCGGATAGAGCGCGACGAACATCGCCGGGATGATCGCGAAATACTTCGCGACATCGTTCGCCACCGAGAAGGTCGTCAGCGCACCACGGGTCATCAGCAGTTGCTTGCCGAGACCAACGATCTCGATCAGCTTGGTCGGATCGCTGTCGAGGTCGACCATGTTGCCCGCCTCGCGCGCGGCCTGCGTGCCGGTGTTCATCGCCACGCCGACATCGGCTTGGGCCAAAGCCGGCGCGTCGTTGGTACCGTCGCCGCACATCGCGACCAGCCGCCCGCCCTGCTGTTCCTTGCGAATCAGGTCGAGCTTGTCCTCGGGCGTCGCCTGCGCGAGAAAATCATCCACGCCGGCTTCGGCGGCGATCGCGGCGGCGGTGAGCGGGTTGTCGCCGGTGATCATCACCGTGCGGATGCCCATCGCGCGGAGTTCGCCGAAACGTTCGCGGATGCCGGCCTTCACGACGTCCTTGAGGAAGATCGCACCGAGCAACCGGCCATCGCGTGCGACTGCCAACGGCGTACCGCCTGCACGGGCGATCTCGTCGGTGATACGGCGCAGTTCGGTGGCGGCGGCGGTTGCCCCTGCCCCCGGATTGGCCTTCAGGATCGAGTCGACCGCGCCCTTCTGGATCAGCGATCCGCCAACGATCACGCCCGAGATCCGCGTCTGCGCAGTGAACGGGATGACCTCCACGTCGCCCGGCAGTTCGCTGGTCGTCACGCCGAACTTCTCGCGCGCCAGCACGACGATCGAGCGGCCCTCGGGCGTTTCGTCGGCGAGGCTGGCGAGCAATGCCGCCTCGGCCAGATCCTCGTCACGCGTACCGCCGACCGAGCGAAACTCGCTCGCCTGACGATCGCCGATCGTGATCGTGCCGGTCTTGTCGAGCAGCAGGACGTCGATATCCCCCGCCGCCTCGACCGCACGCCCCGACTTCGCCAGCACGTTGAAGCGTACCAGTCGGTCCATCCCCGCGATACCGATCGCCGACAGCAAGGCTGCGATCGTCGTCGGGATCAGCGTGATCAGCAGCGCGGCGAGGATCGCGACCGGCACGCGGCCGCCCGCATAGCTGGCGAAACCGGGGATCGTGCCGACCGCGATCAGGAAGATGATCGTCAGGCCGACGAGCAGCAACGTCAGCGCGATCTCGTTCGGCGTCTTCTGCCGCTCGGCGCCCTCGACGAGTGCGATCATCCGGTCGAGAAAGCCTTCGCCGGGGTTGGCCGTGACCTTGACCCGGATCTCGTCGGAGATGACGCGCGTGCCCGCGGTCACCGCCGATCGATCGCCGCCCGCCTCGCGGATCACCGGCGCGCTCTCGCCGGTGATCGCGGCTTCGTTGACCGAGGCGACGCCCCAGACGACTTCGCCGTCGGCCGGGATCAGGTCGCCCATCGTCACCAGGACGATGTCGCCCGCGCGGAGCATGCTGGCGGGGACGGATTCGACCTGGTCCCCCTTCATGCGGCGTGCGGTCAGCTCGGCCTTGGTCGCGCGCAACGACGCGGCCTGCGCCTTGCCGCGCCCTTCGGCGAGCGCTTCGGCGAAGGTGCCGAACAGCACGGTCAGCCACAGCCAGATCACCAGCTGTATCTTGAAGCCGACCGACAGGCCGTCGCCGCCGACGTTTACAAGGATCGTCAACAGCGTGGCGACGACCGCGGTGACGAACATCACCGGGTTGCGGATCAACTGCCGCGGATCGAGTTTCCGGAAAGCGTCGCCGATCGCCGGTACGATCAAGTCGGCCGTAAACAGCGACTTGGTAGGGGTGCGTGCCATTTTGGCTTGTCCCGTCAGAAGGTTTTGCCGCTGATCATCGCGAGATGATCGGCGATGGGACCGAGCGCGAGGCTCGGCAGGAAGGTCAGGCCACCGATGATCAGGATGATCCCGACCAGCAGGCCGACCCACAGTGCGCCCGTCGTCGGGAACGAGCCTGAGCTCTCCGGCGTGTACTTCTTGGCCGCGAGACCACCGGCGATGGCGAGCATCGGCACGATGATGAAGAAGCGCCCGAGCCACATCGCGACCCCCAGCAAGCCGTTGTAATACGGCGTGTTGGCGGTGAGCCCGGCAAAGGCCGACCCGTTGTTCCCGACCGCGCTGGTGAAGGCGTAGAGGATTTCGCTGAACCCGTGCGGCCCCTTGTTGAGCGGCCCGGCGAGCCCGTCCGGCAGCACGGCGCTGAGCGCGGTGAAGCCGAGGATCACGAGCGGCAGGATCGCGATCGCCAGCACCGCCAGCTTCACTTCGCGCGCCTCGATCTTCTTGCCGACATATTCTGGCGTGCGGCCGACCATCAGGCCCGCGACGAACACCGCGAGTATGGCGAACAACAGGAAGCCGTAGATGCCTGCACCAACGCCGCCGATGACGACTTCGCCGAGCTGGATGTTGAGCAGCGGGATCATGCCGCCGAGCGCCGTGAAGCTGTCGTGCATGCCGTTGACCGCACCGCAGGATGCCGCCGTCGTGACGACCGAGAACAAGGCGGACGCGGCGATCCCGAAGCGGACCTCCTTGCCTTCCATGTTGCCGCCAGCGACGCCGATATTGTGGAGGATCGGGTTCCCCGCAGCTTCCTGCCAATAGGTGACGGTGACGCCGGCGAGGAACAGCACGAGCATCGCCGAGAGGATCGCCCAGCCCTGCCTGGTGTTGCCGACGGCCTTGCCAAACGTCCAGGTCAAGCCGAAGCCGATCAGGAAGATCGACAGCATCTGCACGAGGTTGACGAGCGCGGTCGGGTTTTCGAACGGATGCGCCGAGTTCGCGTTGAAGAAGCCGCCACCATTGGTGCCGAGCATCTTGATCGCTTCCTGGCTTGCCACGGGTCCGAGCGTCAGCGTCTGCTTGAGCCCTTCGAGCGTCGTAATGTCGACCGTGCCAGCCATCGTCTGCGGCACGCCGCTGGCGATGTAGAAGATCGTCACGACGACGCAGATCGGCAGCAGCACGTACAGTGTGACGCGCGTCACGTCGGCCCAGAAATTGCCGATCGTCGCACTCGAGCGCCGCGCGAACCCGCGGAACAGCGCGAACGCGAGCGCGATGCCGGTCGCCGCCGACAGGAAGTTGTGGATCGTCAGCCCGAACATCTGGCTGAAGTTCGACATGGTCGATTCGCCGGCATAGCTCTGCCAGTTGGTGTTCGTCGTGAAGCTGATCGCGGTGTTGAACGCGAGATGGGGGCTGAGCCCCGCGAGACCTTGCGGGTTACCCGGCAACACGCCCTGCAGACGCAGCACCGCGTAGGTCAGCGCCATCAGCATCGCGTTGAACAGGATCATGTGCAGCGCGTAACGGCGCCAGCCCTGCTCCGCCTTCGGATCGATGCCGCTGAGCTTGTAGAAGCCGGTCTCGACGGGGCCGAGGATCGCGTGGATCGGCGTGCGGCGGCCTTCGTACAAGGCGAACAGCCACATACCG
>Ga0265780_10007351_pt1 | contig 13550 bp, 6 predicted proteins | sample P1T30metagenome_FD_192432 | JGI IMG/M metagenome (GOLD analysis project Ga0265780, IMG submission 192432) | Plant litter microbial communities from East Loma Ridge, Irvine, California - P1 T30 | ecosystem: Environmental > Terrestrial > Plant litter > Unclassified | place: USA: California... | reverse complement strand
CTGTGGCGCAGCTTGGTAGCGCACTTGACTGGGGGTCAAGGGGTCGCAGGTTCAAATCCTGTCAGCCCGACCAATTATACAAGATGGATTCGCGCTAACATAAGAATTCCCGTCGTAGGGACAGATGGCAAGAGTTTGATGTGCAGGTTACATTGCCACGTCGGTTCAAGTCCCACCGGTGCCGCCACAGAAAACCCCTGGTCATCCAGGGGCTTTCCTTTTGGATCGGAGCGCTCGGTGCAGTCATGGTGCAACATGTAAGCAGCTGCTGCTTCTTCGTGGGCCGAGAGGTGCGTGAGCTCGGCCTGGTACGTGGACTGTGCGACACGCACGGTGGCCGTTTGGGGCGGCAAGGCCGGCTTCATTCCTATTGATGGCGCGTCAGGCCGTAACTTAGGAGTGTCGGCGCTGGAGCGGCGGCCGTCTATGGAGGTCACAGTCTTGAGTTCGAACCATGCATCGTTTATCTGGTCGATCGCCGACCTCCTGCGGGGGAGCTTTAAGGCGCACCAATACGGCGACATAGTCCTGCCGTTCACGGTCCTTCGACGCCTCGACGCCGTCCTAGCCCCTAACAAGGCTGAGGTGCTTGAGGTTGTTCATCAAGCCGAGTCCAAAGGCATGCCAATCCGCCCCGCGTTGCTCCGCACGACGGCGAACCATGAGTACTCGTTTTTCAACACTTCCCGGTTCGATCTCCGCGCGGTCCTTGGAGATCCGGCCAACATCACAGTGAACCTTCTCGACTACGTCGGCGGTTTCTCCGAGAATGTGCGCGACATATTCGATAAGTACAAAATCTCGGACCGATTTCACGAGCTAGACGAGGCTGGCCTTCTGTTCTTGGTCACCCAGAGGTTTTCGGAAGTGGACTTGTCCCCGGGGGCTGTTCCAAACGAGGAGATGGGGCACATCTTCGAAGAACTCATCCGAAAATTCGCCGAAGCTTCCAACGAGACTGCCGGTGAGCACTTCACCCCGAGGGACGTGATCGAGCTGATGGTCGACTTGCTCCTCACTCCGGACACTGACGCCCTGATCACTCCGAATGCAGTCCGTTCTATTTATGACCCGACCGCCGGCACCGGCGGCATGCTGTCTGTGGCCGAGGGCCACATTCGGAAGATGAACCCGACTGCCAGGCTCACGCTCGCTGGTCAGGAGATCAATCCGCAGTCCTACGCCATCTGTAAGGCAGACATGACCGTCAAGGGCCAGTCCGTCGACGCAATAGCCTTTGGGGACACCCTGTTGGACGATGGTCACTCCGACGCAACCTTCAACTACTGCCTTTCCAACCCGCCGTTCGGCGTGGACTGGAAGAAGCAGCAGAAGCGTGTTACGGAGGAACACTCGCTGCGCGGGTTCGCGGGCCGGTTCGGGCCAGGTCTGCCTCGCGTTTCAGACGGCTCAATGTTGTTCTTGATGCACCTGATTTCAAAGATGCGTCCAGCTGCTGAGACGGCGTCTGGGGGCCGCGCAGGCATTGTTTTGAACGGCAGCCCCTTATTTACCGGCGGCGCCGGGTCTGGGGAATCGAACATCCGCCGGTGGATCCTCGAACGCGATTACCTCGAAGCGATTATTGCCCTGCCAACGGACATGTTCTACAACACCGGCATCGCCACCTACCTCTGGATACTCGCCACCAAGAAGCATCCCGACCGTACCGGGAAAGTCCAGCTCGTTGACGGCACGAAGCTCTTCCGGAAAATGCGTAAGGGTCTCGGCTCTAAACGCAATGAACTCTCTCCGGAAGACATCATCGAGATCGTTCGTGTGTACGGGAAGAATGAGGAGGGGAAGATGTCGAGGGTGTTCCCGCGGGAAACGTTCTATTACCGCACAATTACCGTCGACCGACCCCTCCGCCGCAATTGGGCCATCACCTCAGACCGAGTGGCGGCCGTGTTCGGAGACAAAGCGGTGCTGGGACTCGACCTCCCCGAGCAGGTCATGCTCCGGGCTGCACTCGAAGGAATGGAGGCAGGAAAAGTTTGGACGAACCGGACCGCGTTCACTGCCGATTTAGGAGCCGCCCTTCGATCCGCCCGCGCAACGGTCTCCGGATCGGTGCTGAAATCTATTCTCAATGCTCTGGGGGAACAGGACGATTCTGCTGACATTTGCTTTGACAATAAAGGTCGACCCGAGGCAGATCCGTCGCTGCGGGACACAGAGAATGTGCCCTGGAACCAAGACGTCCACGACTATTTTGACCGGGAAGTCCGCCCCTTCGCCCCGGACGCTTGGATCGACACGGCCAAGACGAAAGAAGGCGCTGAGATACCTTTCACCCGGCATTTCTTCGAGTACACGCCACCCCGACCCCTCGAGGAGATTGACGCCGACCTTGATGTGGTCCTTGGTCGCATTCGTGCGCGTCTAGAAAACGTGACGGCATGACACCTGCGAGTACCGGCTCGGCTGACTTAAGCCGGATTCTCTCGAGACAGTTCCCGCAAGAATGGCCTGCTGTCCCGTTCTGGTCCATCTACCGCCGGGTGAAGAGGCCCTCGACGGGCACAGAAGAGCTGCTTTCCGTGTACAGAGATCACGGTGTAGTCCGCAAAATGGACCGGGAGGACAACTTTAACCAGGCTTCGGAAGATCTTTCTCTTTACCAGCTCGTGCACTCTGGTGACCTGGTAATCAACAAGATGAAGGCTTGGCAAGGGTCGGCCGCGGTGTCGTCGCTCGATGGCATCGTGAGCCCCGCTTACTTCGTGTTCGAACGGGTATTATCATCAGACTCGCTCTTCATGCACTATCTCCTACGGTCAAGCCCTTTCATCGCCGCATACAGGGCTGCGTCGAAGGGGATCCGTCCCAATCAATGGGATTTAGACCCGAACGTCCTGCGTACCTTCCCCTTGCGCCTGCCTCCCCTGGATCTGCAGAGAAAAATCGGCGGTTTCTTGGATCGGGAGACGAAAGAGATTGACGCCTTCATTCGAGATCAGGAGGAGCTGATTGGGTTGCTCCAGGAGCGGCGCGACACAATGATCAGCGATGCTGTCACGAACGGCATTGATGCCACGGCTCACCAGATCGCGCAATGGGATCAGCTGGTCGATGGTGTTCCATCGCATTGGACCGTACAGCCGCTACGACATGGTGTGGAGCTGGTCACGAGCGGATCGCGAGGTTGGGCTGATTACTACTCTGACGATGGAGATGTTTTCCTGCGAATTGGTAATTTGAGTCGGCAGTCTCCTCATTTGCGGTTGACCGACATTCAGCACGTTAGATTGCCGCGGCAGACGGAGGGAGTCAGAACGCGAACCCGAGTTGGAGACGTCCTGTTTTCAATTACCGCGTACCTCGGGTCCGTTGGTCTTGTGACTGGTTCCGCAGCAGGTGCTTTTGTAAGCCAGCACGTGGCACTCGTTCGCCCCCGCCCAGCCGTTTTCGACCCGGCTTACTTGGCCTTCGCCTGTCTAGGACATGCGGTACAGAACCAGCTGACAGGCAGCGCCTACGGAGGGACGAAGATCCAATTGAGTTTGGACGACATTCGTGCTCTCCAAGTGCCGCGTCCACCCCTTTCCGAACAGCGTGCCATTGCTAAGTTTCTCGCCGCGAGGCTGGAAGCCCTCGACCTTGTAATTGATGATGCTCGTCAAGCGATGGCCCTGTCGCGCGAGCGTCGCCTGGCGCTCGTCTCTGCTGCGGTGACGGGGAAGGTCTATCTGTCGGGGCACGAAGGGGCACAGCAGTGAGCATCATGCATGAGGCGGCATTCGAGACGGAGCTCTGCGATTACCTAGCTGCGAGGGGGTGGTACTACTCGCCGACGGATGCGGGATACGACCGTGAGCGCGCCATGTTCCCAGAGGACCTATTCGCGTTCCTGGAAGAAACGCAGCCCGACGGCCTTGCAAAGGTTGTCAAGCCGGCGTGGTCGAAGACGCAGCAGACGCAGGGTCGCGGCCGGGTTCTAGATCGTGTGGTGCGCGTGCTGGGGACCGACCCGATGAATTCGGGTGGCACCTTGAACGCTCTAAAGCGCCCCGTAGCAGTCACCCCTGCGTCGTTGACTCTCTTTCAGCCGAGACCGACGACCGGCCTGAATGCGACGACGGAAGCGCGGTTCGCCGCGAACCGGGTGAGAGTGATGAGGCAAGTCTCGTACTCCACGCAGAACGGGAATGAATTAGACCTAGTGCTGTTTGTGAACGGGCTGCCGGTGGCAACCATCGAACTTAAAACGGACTTGACGCAAAATGCGGCGGCTGCGCTGAAGCAATACGCCATGGACCGAGCCCCGGCGGGGGAGCCGCTTCTTGAATTTGGTCGGGGCGCCCTCGTGCACTTCGTCGTCTCTAACGAGCTGGTCTTCATGACCACAAAGCTGGCCGGTACCAACACGTACTTCTTGCCCTTTAACCAGGGGCGCAAAAACGGCGCCGGTAATCCCGATCGAGATGAGACTTCACCGACGGCTTTCCTCTGGGAGGAGACGCTGCAGCGCGAAACCTGGTTGGACATCATCGGGCGTTTCCTGCACTACCGATTCGAAGGGCGCCAGGATCCTCTGACCGGAGCAAAATTCTATGACCGGCAGGTCCGCTTCCCTCGGTACCACCAGTGGCGAGCGGTTACGAAACTCGAGACCATAATCCGAAATGAAGGTCCCGGCGGCAGCTACCTTGTTCAGCACTCGGCCGGTTCGGGAAAGACTGACTCGATTGCGTGGACGGCGCATCGTATGTCGTCGCTCCACACTCCGGATGGACACAAGGTGTTCGACGGGGTGATTGTGGTCAGTGATCGCCAGGTGCTGGACGGTCAGCTGCAGCGGGCCGTGGAACAGCTGGAGTCGCGTCCAGGGGTGTTCCAAGGCATCACCTCAGGGAGCGAGAGCTCTAAGTCTGCCCAACTTGCGGAGGCCCTCCTCGCGGGAAAGCAAATCATCGGGGTGACCCTCCAGACGTTCCCACATGCCATGAACCTGATCGAGAAGGACGCCGGCCTTACCGGCCGGACGTACGCGGTGATCGCTGATGAGGCTCATTCGTCGCAGAGCGGCGAAGCAGCGGCCTCGCTGAAGCAGCTTCTGACGGCGGGTGCCGCAGACGGCGACACTGTGAACTCGGAAGATGTCCTTGCCGATCTGATGGCGCGAAACGTCAACGCCCAGGGAACGATCTCCTTCCTCGCCTTCACAGCGACGCCTAAGGGCAAAACCCTGGAACTCTTCGGCCGCCCCGACCACATCACCGGGGTGCCCGGGCCTTTCGACCTTTACTCGATGAAGCAGGCCATCGAAGAGGGCTTCATCCTCGATGTTTTGAAAAACTATCTCCCGTACGACCTTGCCTTCAATGTCGCGCACGCCCACGTCGATCGCGACGTCGAGGTCGACACGCAGAAGGCGAACTCCGAGCTGATGCGCTGGGTGCGACTACACCCGCATAACATCGCTCAAAAAGTTGCCGTCATTGTCGAGCACTTCCGCGCCAACGTCGCGTCAGAGCTGGGCGGACGCGCGAAAGCCATGGTGGTCACAGCCTCCCGCCTGGAGGCCGTTCGGTACAAGAAACAGATCGACGCCTACATCCAGGCACACGGGCTCACAAACGCTTTGGGGACCCTTGTCGCGTTCTCCGGAGCAGTCACAGACCCAGACACAGGCGAAGCTGAAATCACTGAAGCGACCGCCAACCCGGGTCTCCATGGCCGAGCCCTCGAAGCAGCTTTCAAGGGTGACGAGTACCAGGTGATGATCGTCGCCAGTAAGTTCCAGACCGGCTTCGACCAGCCGCTCCTGGTCGGCATGTACGTCGACAAGAAGCTCTCAGGCATTACCGCGGTCCAAACGCTGTCTCGGCTTAATCGAGTGATCCCCGGTAAAGAGAACACGTACGTTCTCGATTTCGTAAACGATCCAGCCGAGATTTTGAGCGCCTTCCAGGACTACTACGAAGATGCCGTCCTGCAGACCCCCTCAAACCCGGACGTTATTCACGACATGCTGGGCAAGCTCCAGGGCATGCACATCATCGACGATCACGACGTTGACCAGGTCGTGGACGCGTGGATTAACAAGATCAGCAACAACACGCTTTACGGCCGCGTACGCACCTCGAGAGACCGGTTCTGGGATCGATGGCGCACCGCCCAGGACAGCGGTGACGAACTCGAGACCGCCCGCCTTGAGGACTTCCGCGGGACCGTCAACACCTTCGTTCGCGCGTACGACTTCCTCTCGCAGATCATCAACTACGAAGACACACGCGTGGAGAAGTGGGCCGTCTTCCTCCGCGTCTACAGGCGCGTCATCGAGCGGGATGAGCCTCAGGAAAAGGTGCTGGATCTTGATGACGTGGTGCTGACGCACTACCGCCTTCGCAGGCTCGATCAGCAGTCCCTCGGGTTGACCGCGGGGGAGCAGGGCGAGCTGTCGGGTATCACGGAGGGCGGGTCTGGGCAGGCCAGGGAGACGAAGTACGGCTGGCTGTCGGAGATCATCGAGCAGCTAAACACGCTCTTCTCGGGCACCGGACTGGGCGAAACGGACCAGGTTAACAGCTTCGAATCCGTCTTACGACACGCCGTCGACAACCCGCAGCTGCAGGCTGAGGCTATGGCCAACACGCAGGCTGACTTCGACACGTCACCGACCATCCACACCCAGGTCGAAGAGCTCCTCTATACGGCTGGCGATGGGCACGAGAAAGCGATTGCAGCCCTTTTGCAAATGGACGATATCTCCGGCCTAGTCAAGGTTCTGCTTCAGGCAGGCCTGTATCAGCGACTGCGGTCGGCTGCCGCCGCCTGATTACCGTCATTGAGTAAGTCCCTCTCGAGCGGTGAGCCCATCCTGCAGTTCTAATGGGGTGCCTTCTTGAGGCGCGAGTTACTGGGCCGCGGAGCTATGTGACATTGTCCTCTGAAAACAGGCGCGATATTCGACGTCGGCGCGTCGACTCCGGCCGTCGAGGCATAGGAGGAGGCGCTAGAGAAGTCGGCATGCGTTTCTCAGCTGTGGAAGGCGTCCATCGCGGCGTACATCAAGCGTGTACGTGTCAGGCCTACGCGCGTTCGCTGTGTGGTGGGCAGTCGCGAGCCAAGCGCGCCGGCCGGCACCGCCGGAAACAGTCGCCGAGTGTCTCAGGGACTGCGCCGGCGTGCTGACGATCGGGGTGGAACGGCAGTACGCGCCCTTGAAGATGCCCCGCTGGCCATCCGCGACTAACCCGCTCACGCCGAACGCAACCTGTCGCTGCCCGGACAGTCCTTCCCTGTCGCTGGCGCCCTGAACGGGATCCAGCGGGCGGGGATCCCGACGCCGAAGCAGGCGCAGTCTGTCTCGATTCGGGCTGGGGAGACAAGTCTTGCTGCCATCCCGGATAGCGTGGTGTTGTGCCGAAATCGTTGTCGATGAATGAGATCCGTGTTCGAGCTGCTCAGTTCGCCCGTGACTGGCGGGACGAGCCGGGGGATGAGCGTCAGCAGGCGCAATCGTTTGTGCGGGATTTGCTCGGTGTGTACGGAATCACCCAAACACGCGCGGCCTTCTACGAGAAGCGAGTCAAGCGATCTTCGACGGGTTCTCGGGGTTACATTGACGCCCTGATCCCTGGCCTCGCCCTAATTGAGATGAAGTCCTCCGGCAAGGATCTCGTCGCGGCTGAGCAGCAGGCGCTCGACTACATTGACGATCTCTCAGATGCAGAAATGCCGCGCTGGGTGCTCACGAGCGATTTTCATTGGTTCCGTCTGCTCGACCTCCACGCCGACAGCACCACACCGCCCCTCGAGTTCTCGCTGTCTCAGCTGCGCGACGAGGCGGCCACACTGGCCTTCTTTGCTGGGTACGGTGAGCGCGTCTTCGGCTCGAAGGCGCAGGAGGCCGCGTCGGTCAAGGCCGCGAAGCTGATGGCCTCGCTCTATGAGGCGCTCGAGGGATCTGGATATGACGATCACGAAGCATCGGTATTCCTTGTCCGCACCCTCTTCGCGCTCTACGCCGACGACGCCGGCGTGTGGGATCGAGATCTCTTCCTCGAGTTCCTCGAGACCCGGACAGCAAAGGACGGTTCCGACCTGGGGCCCCAGCTGTCGTTGCTCTACCAGGTCATGGGACGTGACCTATCGCGTAGGCAGTCGAACCTAGACGAGCTAATCGCTCGGTTCCCCTACGTCAACGGTGGAGTGTTCGAGGAGCCGCTCTCGATCCCCTCTTTCGATAGTGAGATGCGTGCTCGCCTCGTTAAGGCGGCCATGTTCAACTGGTCCGCGATCTCCCCGGCAATCTTTGGCAGCCTTTTCCAGGCGGTCAAGGACAAGGCCGCGCGTCGCGAGCTCGGCGAGCACTACACGACTGAGACCAACATCATGAAGGTCATCGGGCCGATGTTTCTTGACGAGCTCCGGCAACGTTTCACCGATAATTTTCACGATACGCGAGCCTTAGAAAAGCTACGCATAAGCATGGGCGAGATGCGGTTCCTGGACCCGGCGTGCGGTTGCGGGAACTTCCTCGTTGTCGGTTACCGACAGATGCGTGCCCTCGACTTAGAGGTTCTCGTCCGCATCCAAGAGCTGACTGGCGAGACCTCCCGCACGATGTTTTTCACGGAGGAACATCTCACCGTCAAGCTCAGCAGCTTCCACGGGATTGAGCTTGAGGAATGGCCCGCGCAGATCGCTGCCACCGCCCTGCACCTGGTCGAACACCAGGCAAATCAGGCGATGGAGTTGGCGCTCGGCGCCGCGCCGGATCCACTGCCGCTGGATAAGATCCGGAGCATCCAGGTTGGCAACGCTCTCCGGATCGATTGGGCCGATGTCGTCGAGCCCAGCGACCGCCTCTACGTTATGGGCAATCCGCCGTTCCTCGGCCACGCGACCCGGTCCCTTGAGCAGGCCCAGGAGCTTCGCGACGTGTGGCGCCGCACAGACATTGGTCGACTCGACTACGTCACTGGCTGGTACGCGAAATCCCTCGAACTGTTCAGCCGACCCGGCTACGCCGGCGAGTTCGCCTTCGTGTCTACAAACTCGATCGCGCAAGGTGAGCCGGTGCCGGCCCTGTTCGGTCCCGTCTTCGCCGCAGGCTGGCGGGTCAAGTTCGCGCATCGCACATTTGCGTGGACGAGCGAAGCGCCCGGCGCCGCCGCGGTGCACTGCTCCGTGATCGGATTTGATCGGGCAACGAAGAAGCGGGCCCGCCTATTCGACTATTCCAGCAACGTTAGGGGCGCAGCCGTGGAGCTTCCCGTCGTGGGTCAGCTGAACGGATACCTGGTGGACGGACCCAACGCGCTCGTAGAGCAGCGCCGCACGCCTCTCGCGCCGCAGCTCCCGCCGATGGTCTTCGGCAACATGGCTCGCGATGACGGCAACCTGCTCGTCGAGCCAGAGGATTACGACGACGTCGCAGCTGACCCCGTCGTCGCGAAGTACCTGCGACCATTTGTCGGCGCCCGCCAACTGATCCACAACGAACCGCGGTGGTGCCTCTGGCTCGTGGATCTCGACCCCAGCGACATTGCCCGATCGCCCGAGCTCCGCCGGCGCCTCGATGCAGTCCGAAAGTTCCGCGCGGCATCCACCGCTGAGTCCACCAGGCAGATGGCAGAGACCCCGCAGCTTTTCGGTCAACGCTCACAACCCGACACGCCATACGTGTGTGTGCCACGGCACGCCAGCGAGACCCGCCGCTTCTTTCCGACGGCCCTCTTCGACCCAGAAGTGATCTGCGGCGACGCGAACTTCAAGGCCGACGATCCGGATGGCATTGCATTTGCGGCTATCTCCTCCTCCTCGTTCATGGCCTGGCAGCGAGCAGTGGGTGGACGCCTAAAGTCAGACCTACGATTTTCGAACACGCTCACTTGGAACACTTTTCCCATGCCTTTGCTGGCCGATCGGCGGCGCACCGCGATCATTGCTGGTGGGCAGGCCGTGCTCGATGCGCGAGCGCTGCACCCGGAGCGGTCGCTTGCGGACCACTACAACGCGCTTGCAATGGCCCCGGAACTGCTGCGGGCACATCACGAGCTCGACGCCGCCATGGACGCGGCCCTTGGGCTCAGAGGAGCGGTCACAGACGACACTCGTCTCCGAGCGCTGTTCGGAAGCTACGCGAAGCTCGTCGCCGAGAACGAGCTAGCAAGGCCCTCCCGACCGACACGTCGCCGGGAGGCTGAGACTTGGACCCCGACATGACAGCCGCGCCTCAACAGTGGCCATATCCAACTCGCACAGTACGCGGCCGCGCACAGGTCGCCAGCGACAGCGAAAACCAAACGTGTACCTGCGGCAACGACTCCCACAGCCAGGGCTGGCGTCACGCCGATCGAACGGGCCGACTCTCCGTCGACGCGTCCGGATCGTTCGATCCCGCAGAATTCGTGGTATGTCCTGAATGCGGCCGGGTCTACAGCAACGCCAAACTCTTCGACCCAACCGATGAGAAGGTGCCCGCAATGGCACGCTACGACGTGCGCTCGAGACCGTTCTTAGCCGCGCTCGCACAGTACGAGCGCGAGGTGGACGAAGCACCCGGTAGCAAGACGCTAAAAGTGCGAGCCTGGTCCGAGGACTCGAACTATCAAATGTCTGTGCACCCCCAAGATCCCAGCGTAGGAAGGGTCGGCATCGTTCTGGATGCAATCGGCGCAGCAGCAGATAGTGCCTCTGACTACGAGCGCGTCGATGTCGCGGTCGCGTACGCCTCAGCGGAAGGCGTTCGCCTGCTCGACGAAAGGTTGTCCGGCCCAAACTGGAGCAGCGCTCGCAAGCGATTCCTCGTAAGCTTGGACTTCGGATTCACGCAGCCGCGCGCACTTGTCCGCCTGAGCGAACTCAGCAATGCGGAGGTTAGAGTTCCCAACGGGCGGGCGGTACTCGCCTCAGCCGCGCTGCGACCGCCTTCCGCATTTCATGCAAAGGTGTTCCTCTTCGGGTCCGACGAGCTGCTTTATTTGCGAACCTTGGTCGTAGGGTCGGCCAACTTGACAGCGAGCGCTCTCACTACGGGCGCCGAAGTCGTTACGGCACAAAGCTGGAGTCACCACAGGCTTTCTCAAACTGCGTGGAGCCACCTCAAGAGGGCGCAGCCCATCCTAGATTGGTTCGAGGACACGTGGAAAGACGCAGATCTATTGGAAGATCTGCTTGACGAGTATCGGATCCGCCGCCGGGCTCTGCCCAAACCAGCGCGCATCCGTGAGGACAGGACCCAAGCAACCCGTCGCTATCTCGCCTCGCTTGAAAGTCACGAGATCAGTGGTGATCTTCCGGTGCAGCTGGCGGCCGCGAAGGGACTTTGGGTCGATGCGTCCTCCGTCATCAGTAATCGCAAGAACCAAGCGGGCACCCAACTAAACACCCCCAAAGGCACGCGAGTCTTCTTCGGGATCGGCGCGGAGAAGGTCCCTGCCAAGACGACCTTTGAGCCAATCGACATCCGCCTCGACGGCTATCATTACGTGGAGCGCACTATTCGCTTCAATACGAACGGCATGGATGTTATCAACCTGCCGATTCCATGGCAGAACGGCGTGGAAACCTATAAGGGAGCAATCCTACTTTTTACTCGCGACAGCCCAGATGCCGCCGGCCGACGTCGCTTCACTTTGACCGTCACAAACGTCTCAGACATCAGCGACCGCTTAGCCTCCGCAACGAACAGCATCGAGCTGAGCATGAAGGGTGGCAGGCGGTACGGTCTGCTCTTTTAAGTTGTCAGCCCGTCGGATCCCGATCTCTTCTGCGAACGGTTTTACCGCGTCGCAGGACGAGCACCTAGTGCGGCTGCGGTCAATCGGTCGCTAGCTGTAAGACAGTCGCGCGCCTGACCACCTCGCGTGTCGCCGGGCAGCCTGCGCCGCATTGTCCTGCAGGAGAAGGGCGACCTGGACGGGCTGCGCCATGACGTCGCTCAGCGGCATGCGATGCGCGCAGGCGGCCGCCCATCAGCGATAGCAATGAAAAGACCTACCGGCGCCATCGAGCCGAAGGCCCTCGTCGGTTAGAGGCTGCGTGAGCGGCCGCCAAACCGAAAGCTCGGCTTGCTGCCGTTGACGAGCCCGAAGCCGACCACCCACACGAGGGGACCGCAGCGATCGACGCCTACGTTGTGGTGCACCCGAACCTCGCCGAGGAGCGGTCCGCCACCCCCGATGGCGTCACCTGGACCTTCCGCCTGCGCCAGGTGTCACCTTGCTCGCATCGGACGGGCTCGCGCTTGGAACCCGAACGCCGGTTTCGTCAGACCTGTGCCACGGGGAAAGCGGCAGCAAGCCGGTCGAGGACGTTGTCCCGATCGCTCAGCCACTCCGGTAGCCACACACGCTCGACGGCAGGCCAGTGCATCAGACCGCCGAGTACCTCTACCGGCAGAGCATCGCGGTCGGCCACGGTGCCTCGTTGCGCCCAACCAGGTCCGTCCAGGAGCACGGCCGTGGTCGGTGATCCTGGCTGCCCGGCGGGGGCGACGACCAGGTCGATCTTGAAGTCGGACAGGCCGACGTTTGTCCGCACATCGAGTCCTCGCGCCCTGAGGGCCTCTGCCACGTCCTCGCGGTGCAGGTCGGTGGTCGTCGACGCATTCGTCGAGAGGACCTTCTCCGCTCCGCGCTGAGCCAACTCGAGGTAGGCGCGGAGGTCCTTGATGCCCCGGGAGGTCGTCTCCTCTGTTCGGAGGTCAACGGGGTCGAAGCTCGAGAACAGGATGACCTGACGACGTGCTCGCGTGATGGCGACGTTGAGCCGGCGCTCGCCTCCGAAGTTCGTCAGGGGCCCGAAGTTCAGGGGGAGAACGCCCTTGTCGTTGGCGCTGAAGGCCGTCGAGAAGAGGATCGTGTCGCGCTCATCGCCCTGCACGTTCTCGAGGTTCTTGACGAACAGGCCGTCCGACGACGCATCCAGAGCGTCGACGATGCGCTCGTCGCCAGCGTCGCGGAGCATCGACTCGATGAGCGTCCGCTGCTGCGCGTTGAAGGTGACCACGCCGAGCGACGGGGTACCGGCAGGATCAACCGAGAACCGGTGACGGATCTCCGCCACGATGGCGTCGGCCTCGGCCTGGTTCGTCCGGAGGGTCTTGCTGGGGCCCGAACGGAGGAACTTCCCGTCGACCCTCCTCAAGGTGATTCCGTGGCCGCCGATCCCGCCGTCAACCGAGCCGTGGGCCGGTGCCGGGAACGACGTGAGACGGTCCTCGTAGTAGTTCCGGTTGCTGAAAGCGATGAGCGACTCGTCCTGGCTCCGGTAGTGCCACGAGAGCCACCGGCTCTCGATCCGCGCCTGCTTGCATTCCGCGAGGATGGACTCCTCGTCACGAGCCAATACGTCCTCGACCTGCGCCTCCGCGTCGTCATCGTCGATCGTCGCCTCGGCGAACGAGGTCGGCGGCATCTGCTTGCTGTCGCCGACGACGACCACCGAGGTCGCCCGTCCCATCGCTCCGACTGCATCGGCGACCCGGACCTGCGACGCCTCGTCGAAGACCACGATGTCGAAGAGACCCGATTTCGCAGGGAAGAAGCGCGCCACGGAGTCGGGGCTCACGAGGACGCAGGGCGTGACCTCGG
>Ga0265780_10007350_pt1 | contig 13551 bp, 10 predicted proteins | sample P1T30metagenome_FD_192432 | JGI IMG/M metagenome (GOLD analysis project Ga0265780, IMG submission 192432) | Plant litter microbial communities from East Loma Ridge, Irvine, California - P1 T30 | ecosystem: Environmental > Terrestrial > Plant litter > Unclassified | place: USA: California... | reverse complement strand
TTCCGCAACGGCCTGAACGACATGCGTGACTTCCTCGAGGGCGACATCCGCTTCTCGCAGCAGTTCGGAACGGTGGTCTGATGCGCGTCCCACTCCGTTGGCTCGGTGAGTCCGTCGACCTCCCCGACGACGTCTCCCTCGAGCACGTCCACGCCGCACTCGTGTCGGTCGGGTTCGAGGAAGAGGCCGTCCACACCGTCGACCTGACCGGTCCGATCGTCGTCGGCCGTGTGCTCGAGCGTGAGCCGGAGCCGCAGAAGAACGGCAAGACGATCAACTGGTGCCAGGTCGACGTGGGCGAGCCCGAGCCGCGCGGCATCGTCTGCGGTGCGCACAACTTCGACGTGGGCGACCTCGTCGTGGTCACGCTGCCCGGCGCCGTGCTGCCCGGTCCGTTCCCGATCGCCGCCCGCAAGACCTACGGTCACGTGTCGGACGGCATGATCGCCTCCGCCCGTGAGCTCGGCCTCGGGGACGAGCACGACGGCATCCTCCGCTTCGCCGACCTCGGCATGGAGCCCGAGGTCGGGGCCGACGCCATCGCGCTCCTCGGTCTCGACGACGCCGCGGTGGAGATCAACGTGACGCCGGACCGCGGCTACGTCATGAGCATGCGCGGCGTGGCCCGCGAGTACGCGCACGCCACGGGCGCCACCTTCCACGACCCGGCGGAGCGCGTCACGCCCCGGACGGGCGAGGGCTTCCGCGTGTCCATCGACGATCGGGCCCCGATCCGCGGTCGCGTCGGCGCGCACACCTTCGTCACCCGCGTCGTACGCGGCATCGACCCCACGGTGGGGACCCCGGCGTGGATGGTCTCGCGGCTGTCCCTCGCCGGCGTGCGTTCCATCTCGCTGCCGGTGGACATCACGAACTACGTGATGTTCGAGCTCGGCCAGCCCCTGCACGGGTACGACCTCGCGAAGGTCGTCGGCGGGCTCGGCGTCCGTCGTGCCGCCGCGGGGGAGACCCTGACCACGCTCGACGACGTCACGCGGGAGCTCGACGCTGAGGACCTCGTCATCACCGACGACGACGGCCCCGTCGGCCTCGCCGGCGTCATGGGCGGTGCCCGCACCGAGATCTCCGACACCACGACCGACGTCCTCATCGAGGCGGCCGGGTTCGACCAGGTCTCCATCGCCCGGACCGCCCGTCGGCACAAGCTGCCGAGCGAGGCGTCGCGGCGCTTCGAGCGCGGGGTCGACCCGCTGGTCGCCGAGGCCGCGGCGAACCGGGCGGTCGAGCTCCTGGTCGAGCTCGCCGGCGGCACGGCGGACACGCTCGGGTCCACCCTGGTGGACACGACGCCCCGCCCGACGGTGACGATGCGGCTGTCCCGCCCGGCCGAGCTGATCGGGGTCGAGTACACCGACGCCGAGGTCATCGACACGCTGCGCGCGATCGGGGCGACGGTCGAGGTCGACGGCGAGCAGCTGGCCGTCACCCCGCCCACCTGGCGTCCCGACCTCACCGACGACACCACCCTCGTCGAAGAGGTGGCGCGCATCGTCGGCTACGACCGCATCCCGAGCGTCCTGCCGGTCGCCCCGCCGGGACGTGGTCTCACCGCACACCAGCAGGCGCGCCGTCGTGTCGCCGCCGCACTCGCCGCCGACGGGCTCGTCGAGGCCGTCACCGCACCGTTCGTGTCGCGGGCGACGCAGGACGCGTTCCCGGGCATCTCCGGCGACGGCGGGCCGAGCGTGGTGCTGGCGAACGCGCTCGACAGCGAGCAGAGCCTGCTGCGGCGCAGCGGTCTCCCCGCGCTCGTGGACGCCGCGCGACGCAACGTGTCCCGCGGGCTCGTCGACGTCGCGCTGTACGAGACGTCCCGGGTGTTCCTCCCGGCGTCGGGCGTGCAGCTCGGCACGGAAGCGGTCCCGGCCGGTGCCGCACTGCCCGACCGCGAGACCCTCGCCGCGCTCGACGCGTCGCTGCCGCCGCAGCCGTTCCACGTCTCGGCGCTCCTGACCGGCAACCGCGTGGTGAAGCAGCCCGACGTGCAGCCCGAGCCGTACGGCATCGCCGACGCGCTCGACGTGGCGCGCACCGTCGCCTGGGCGGTCGGCGTGGAGCTCACCGTGACGCAGACGACGCACCCGTCGCTGCACCCGGGGCGGGCGGCATCGCTCCTCGTCGGCGACACCGTCGTCGGTGTCGCGGGCGAGCTGCTGCCGGAGCTCACCGAGGCCGCGGTGCTCCCGCGCGTGGTCGCCGTGGTCGAACTCGACCTCGACGCCCTCGTCGCGGCGGCCCCCGACGTCGTCCCGGTCGCGCCGATCGTCTCCTACCCGGCCGCCACGCAGGACCTCTCCCTCGTGGTGGGCGTCGACGTGCCGGCGGGCGAGGTGCTCGACGCGGTCCGCACTGGTGCCGGAGAGCTCCTGGAGTATGCTCGGCTCGTGGACGACTACCGGGGCACGGGCGTGGACGAGGGACAGAAGTCCCTGACGTTCGCGCTGCGCTTCCGCGCCACGGACCGCACGCTGACCGCTGCCGAGGCCACCGAGGCCCGCGACGGCGCCGTCCGACGTGCCGGCGAGCGATTCGGGGCGACCCTGCGCGACTGATCCGCATCGAGATCAGCACCGCCCGGGGCCGCCGCCTCCGACTCTCTCGACGACCAGTCCGACCAAAGGTGGAATCCGATGTCCGTATCCGTCGCCGTGGCGGGAGCCTCCGGCTACGCGGGCGGTGAGCTCCTGCGCGTGCTCTCCGCCCACCCCGAGTTCGACGTCAGGACGGTGACGGCGTTCTCGAACGCCGGACAGCCGCTCATCGCGACCCAGCCGCACCTCCGCTCGCTGTCGCACCTGACCCTCGTCGAGACGACGGCGGAGCAGCTCCGCGGACACGACGTGGTGTTCCTCGCCCTGCCGCACGGCCAGTCGGGAGCGATCACCGCGGAGCTCGGCGACGACGCCCTGGTCGTGGACTGCGGTGCCGACCACCGGCTGACGGACCCTGCGGCCTGGGAGGCGTTCTACGGCGGCGAGTACCACGGCGCGTGGACCTACGGGCTCCCCGAGCTGCTCCACGCGGCGCCCGTTCCCGGTTCGGCCGAGGAGTGGCGCGACGTCGAGGACATCGCGGTGCAGGGGCGGCAGCGGTCGGCGCTGGTCGGGACGAAGCGGATCGCCGTCCCGGGGTGCAACGTCACGGCCGTCACGCTCGGCATCCAGCCGGGCGTCCAGGCCGGGCTCGTCGAGTCCGACGACATCGTCGCGGTGCTGAGCGTCGGGCCCAGCGGCGCCGGCAAGAAGCTCGCGAACACGTACCTCGCTGCCGAGATCATGGGATCCGCCAGCGCGTACGCCGTCGGCGGCACGCACCGGCACGTCCCGGAGATCCAGCAGAACCTGCGGGTGGCCGGCGCCTCAGACGTCAGCATCTCCTTCACCCCCGTGCTCGTCCCGATGTCCCGGGGCATCCTCGCCACGACCACCGCCAGGACCGCGCCCGGTGTGAGCGCCCGCGACGTCCGGCTGGCATGGGAGCAGGCGTACGCCGACGAGCCATTCGTGCACCTCCTGCCCGAGGGCGAGTTCCCCCGGGTGGCGGACACCATCGGCGCGAACACCGCGCTGGTCGGCATCGCCGTCGACGAGGCTGCTGGTCGGGTCGTCGCGGTGACCGCTCTCGACAACCTCGCGAAGGGCACAGCGGGGGCCGCCGTCCAGTCCGCCAACATCGCCCTGGGTCTGCCCGAGACCCTGGGCCTCAGCGTGGACGGAGTCGCACCGTGACCGACGCAACCGGCTCCTCCCGGCCCGCACCGGGCCTCCCGGCCACCACCACCGGACAGGGCGTGACCGCGGCGGCCGGCTTCCGCGCCGCCGGCGTGACCGCCGGCCTCAAGGCGAGCGGCCGGCCGGACGTCGCGCTCGTCGTGAACGACGGACCGTCGGCGGCCGTCGCCGCCGTGTTCACGAGCAACCGTGCGCAGGCGCACCCCGTCATCTGGTCGCGTCAGGTCGTCGGCGACGGCGTCGCGCGCGCGGTGGTCCTCAACTCGGGAGGCGCGAACTGCTTCACGGGTCCGTTCGGCTTCCAGACCACCCACCTGACGGCCGAGGCCGTCGGCGACGCCCTCGGCGTCGGGGCCGGCGACGTCGTCGTCTGCTCCACCGGCCTCATCGGCGTCGGCGACCAGACCTTCCGCGACGGCGTCCTCCGCGGGGTCGACCTCGCCGCCGCGGCGCTCGACGCGGACGGAGGTTCCGACGCGGCGACCGCGATCATGACGACCGACACGAAGCCGAAGCAGTCGGTGGTGTCGGCGGACGGCTGGACCGTCGGCGGCATGGCGAAGGGCGCGGGCATGCTCGCGCCGGGCCTGGCGACCATGCTCGTCGTCATCACGACCGACGCGGACCTGTCGTCGGACGAGCTCGACCAGGCCCTGCGCGCCGCCACACGCGTGACGTTCGACCGGGTCGACTCCGACGGCTGCATGTCGACGAACGACACCGTCGTGCTGATGTCCTCCGCGGCGAGCGGCGTGCAGCCCGAGGTCGGCGACTTCCAGGCGGCGCTGACCGCCGTGTGCGCCGACCTCGCCCGGCAGCTCCAGCAGGACGCCGAGGGCGCCTCCCACGACATCGCGATCGAGGTCGTGGGAGCCGCGAGCGAGGACGACGCGGTCACGGTCGGCCGGAGCGTCGCCCGGAACAACCTGTTCAAGGCCGCCGTGTTCGGCAACGACCCGAACTGGGGCCGGGTGCTCGCGGCGATCGGCACGACCGACGCCGAGTTCGACCCCTACGCGGTCGACGTGTCGATGAACGGGGTGCGGGTCTGCCACGCCGGAGCGCCGGACGAGCCGAGCGACGCCGTCGACCTGACGCCGCGGGACACGCACGTGCGCATCGACCTCGGCGTCGGGCCGCACGCGGCCACCATCCTGACGAACGACCTCACGCACGACTACGTGCACGAGAACAGCGCGTACTCCAGCTGATGGCCGACATGACGAAGCAAGAGGAGCACGAGCTCGCCGCCGTCAAGGCGGCGACCCTCATCGAGTCCCTGCCCTGGCTGAAGCGGTTCTCCGGCAAGATCGTCGTGGTCAAGTTCGGCGGCAACGCCATGGTGAACGACGACCTCAAGCGGGCGTTCGCCGAGGACATGGTCTACCTCCGGTACGCGGGCCTGCACCCGGTGGTCGTGCACGGCGGCGGTCCGCAGATCTCCGCGGCGCTGAAGGAGCAGGGCATCGAGTCCGAGTTCCGCGGCGGCTACCGCGTCACGACGACCGAGGCGATCACGGTCGTGCGGGACGTGCTGGCCGGCGAGGTGAACCGCGAGATCGTCGAGCTGATGAACGAGCACGGGGACGGCCTCGCCGTGGGCGTGTTCGGCGACGGCGGCTCCCTGTTCACGGGCGAGAAGAAGGGCGTCGTCGTCGACGGCGAGCACTTCGACCTCGGGCACGTCGGCGACATCACCCACGTCGACCCGTCCGGCGTCCTCGCGGCGATCGAGGCCGGTCGCATCCCGGTCGTCTCGAGCATCGCGATCGAGGACGCGCACCCCGACCAGGCGCTCAACGTGAACGCCGACGCCGCAGCGGGCGCGCTGGCGATCGCGCTCAAGGCCTCGAAGCTGATGATGCTGACCGACGTGCCCGGCCTCTACCGGAACTGGCCGGACCGGGACTCCATCGTCGACCTCATCGCCGTCGACGAGCTCCGGGAGCTGCTGCCGTCGCTGGAGTCCGGGATGATCCCGAAGATGACCGCGTGCCTCGACGCCGTGGTCGGCGGGGTGGGCGGCGCGACGATCATCGACGGACGGATCCCGCACTCGATCCTGCTCGAGGTGTTCACCCTCCGCGGCGCGGGCACCGAGGTGATCCCGGACCCGAGCCGACGCACCGAGAACCAGATGACCCACGCCGAGATCGGACGACGCGTCGCCGCGTCGGCTTCGACCACGACGGCGGGCAAGCACGAAGCGACGACCGAGAAGGGGCACGAGCAGTGAGCACCGAGACGCAGACCGAGACCTGGAACGACCGGTTCGGGGCGTCGCTCATGCGATCCCTGACCCCGCCGAAGATCATGCTCGAACGCGGCGAGGGCTGCCGCGTCTGGGACGTCGAGGGCAAGGAGTACCTCGACTTCCTCGCCGGCATCGCGGTGAACTCGCTCGGCCACGCGCACCCGGCGCTGGTCGAGGCGATCACGGACCAGGCGTCGAAGCTCGTGCACGTGTCGAACTACTTCGCGACGCCGCCGCAGCTCGAGCTCGCCGAGCGGCTGAAGCGGATCACCGGCGCCGGCGACGGCGGCCGGGTCTACTTCGGCAACTCGGGGGCCGAGGCCAACGAGGCGGCGTTCAAGCTCGCACGGCTGAACCGGGGCGAGGACGGGCGGAAGACCCGGATCCTCGCGCTCAAGCAGGGCTTCCACGGCCGGACCATGGGCGCGCTCGCGCTGACCGGCAAGCCGGCGCTGCAGCAGGACTTCCTGCCGATGGTGCCGGGTGTCGAGCACATCGACTCGACGGTCGCCGCGCTCGAGGAGTCGATCGACGACACCGTGGCGGCGCTCATCCTCGAGCCGATCAAGGGCGAGGCCGGCGTGGTCGACCTGCCGGAGGGCTTCCTCCTGGCGGCGCGGCGACTGACCGAGGAGCACGGCGCCTTGCTGATCCTCGACGAGATCCAGACCGGTGTGGGGCGGACGGGCAACTGGTTCACGTTCCAGGGCCACGGCTTCGCGCCCGACGCGGTGACGATCGCGAAGGGCATCGCCGGCGGCTTCCCGATCGGTGCGCTCGTCACGTTCGGCTGGGCGTCCGACCTGTTCTCCGCGGGGCAGCACGGCTCCACCTTCGGCGGCAACCCGCTCGGCACCCGCGTGGCGAACGCGGTCCTGGCGGAGATCGAGCGCGCCGACCTGGTGGCCGGAGCGGTCACGAAGGGGGAGCGGATCCGTGCGGGGATCGCGAGCCTCGCGTCGCCCCTCGTCGAGGAGGTCCGCGGGACGGGCCTGCTCATCGGCGTCGGCCTCACCGCCCCCGTCGCACCCGCGGTGTACGCCGACGCGCTCGAGCGCGGCCTCATCATCAACGCCCCGAACGAGTCGAGTCTGCGCATCGCGCCGCCGCTCATCGTGTCCGACGCCGAGATCGACGAGTTCGTGTCGATCCTCGGCCAGAGCCTCGCGGCCGTCGCCGCACAGGAGACCTCAGCATGACCCGCCACTTCCTCCGGGACGACGACCTCAGCCAGGCGGAGCAGTCCGCGATCCTCGACCTCGCGGCGCAGATGAAGGCCGACCGATGGGGCGCGAAGCCCCTCGCCGGCCCGCAGAGCGTCGCCGTGATCTTCGACAAGTCGTCCACCAGGACGCGGGTGTCCTTCCACGTCGGGATCTCCGACCTCGGCGGCAGCCCGCTCGTCATCACGACGGCGAACAGCCAGCTCGGCGGCAAGGAGACCCCGTCGGACACCGCACGCGTGCTCGAGCGCATGGTGTCGGCGATCGTCTGGCGCACCTACGCGCAGTCCGGCCTCGAGGAGATGGCGTCGGGCACCCGCGTGCCCGTGGTCAACGCGCTCTCCGACGACTTCCACCCCTGCCAGCTCCTGGCCGACCTCCTCACCATCCGCGAGCACCGCGGCACCCTGGCTGGGCAGACCGTGGCGTTCGTCGGCGACGGCGCGAGCAACATGGCCCAGTCGTACCTGCTCGCCGGTGCGACGGCCGGGATGCACGTCCGGGTCGCCGCGCCCACGGCCTTCTCGCCGTCCGCCGGGGTCGTCTCGGACGCCGAGGCCCGTGCCGACGAGACCGGGGGCTCCGTCCTCGTGGTGACCGACCCGGTCGCCGCGGTGTCCGGCGCCGACGTGGTCGTCACCGACACCTGGGTGTCGATGGGCAAGGAGGACGAGAAGCAGGCGCGTCTCGACACCTTCGCCGGGTACCGGGTGGACGACGAGCTGATGGCGCACGCGGCGGCCGACGCGGTCTTCATGCACTGCCTGCCCGCGGACCGCGGGTACGAGGTAACCGCCGAGGTCATCGACGGGCCGCGGAGCATCATCTGGGACGAGGCGGAGAACCGGCTGCACGCGCAGAAGGCGCTGCTCGCCTGGCTCCTGGCCGCGAACACGACGGGTGCTCCGGCCCCGGTCGGCGCGGCCGGCTGACAGCGGGGACCGGGCGTGGCTGACCGTGTCGTCCTGGCGTACTCCGGGGGGCTCGACTCCTCGGTGGCGATCGGTCGCCTCCGGGAGGCCGCCGGCAAGGACGTCGTGGCGCTCGCGGTCGGTGTCGGTCAGGGCGGCGAGGACCTCCGGGCGATCCGGCAGCGTGCGTTGGACTGCGGCGCGGTGGAGTCCGTCGTCGTCGACGCCGAGGACGAGTTCGCCGACGAGCACCTCGTGCCCGCACTGCAGGCGAACGCCCTGCACCACGGCAACGACCCGCTCGTCTCCGCGCTGAGCCGACCGCTGATCGCAGCCCACCTCGCCCGAGCGGCTAAGCAGTTCGGCGCCGACAGCGTCGCGCACGGGTGCACCGGGAGGGGCGACGACCAGGTGCGGTTCGAGGCGGCGGTCGCGGCGCTCGCGCCCGGTCTGTCGTGTCTCGCCCCGGTGCGCGACCTGCCGGTGGACCGCGACGAGGCCGTCGGCTTCGCGCGGGAGCACGGTCTCCCCGTCGGGGAGAGCGGGACGCCGTCGTCGGTCGACCAGAACGTGTGGGGGCGCACGGTGCAGGGCGGCGTGCTCGAGGACCCGTGGAGCGCCCCGACCGAGGACCTCTACGCCTACACGCAGGACCCGGCGCTTCCGCAGGACCCGGACGAGGTGACGCTGACCTTCGAGCGCGGTGTGCCCGTCGCCATCGACGGCCAGCGGTTCAGCTTCCTGCGGGTCCTGCAGGAACTCAACGCGGTGGCCGGCAAGCACGGTGTCGGTCGCGCCGACCTCGTGCAGGACCGGCTGGTCGGCGTCAAGACGCGTGAGGTGCACGAGGCGCCCGCCGCGGTGACGCTCGTCACCGCGCACCGCGAGCTCGAGGACCTCACCGTGGAGCGCGACGTGCTGCGGTTCAAGCGGACCGTCGAGTCGGAGTGGGCGGACCTCGTGCACGACGGCCTGTGGTTCGGCGGTCTGCGTCGGGCACTGGGCGCCTTCGTCGAGGACACGCAGCAGCACGTGTCCGGCGAGGTCCGGGTGCGCCTGCACGGGGGACGGGCCGTCGTCACGGGCCGTCGCTCCGCACAGAGCCTGTACGACTTCGAGCTGGCGTCCGCCGCGACCGACCAGGTCGGCCCCGACCGGAGCGGTGCCGACACCGGCCGTCCCGAGGCCCGGCGCACCGGGGGCGGCGCGGCGGCGGAGGGCTTCGCCGCGCTCTGGTCGCTCCCCGGCAGCATCGCCGCGCGACGCGATCTGGCCAACTGACCCGCTCGGCGCCACTGCACAGCACCGCGACGACCCGACCCCGACCCCGACCCCGACCGAACGAGAAGGCACGCCGTGACCGAAGCGAACCAGCCAGCCAAGACCGACGCCACCAACACGGGCGCCCTCTGGGGTGGCCGCTTCGCGGACGGGCCGAGCGCCGAGCTCGCCGAACTCTCGCGTTCGACGCAGTTCGACTGGCAGCTCGCGCCCTACGACATCGCCGGTTCCCGGGCGCACGCCCGTGCCCTGCAGGTCGCGGGCTACCTGACGCCGGACGAGCTGGACCGCATGCTCGACGGGCTCGACCGGCTCGAGGCGGCGCACGCCGACGGCAGCCTCCGGCCGGACGAGACCGACGAGGACGTGCACGGCGCGCTCGAACGGCTCCTCATCGCCGACCTCGGCCCGGAACTCGGCGGGAAGCTCCGCGCGGGCCGCAGCCGGAACGACCAGATCGCGACCCTCGGACGAATGCACATGCTCGACCACGGGCGTCGCATCGGCCACCTCGTGATCGACCTCGTCGACGCGATCACGCAGCAGGCGAGCGAGCACCCGGCGGCGATCATGCCCGGCCGGACGCACCTGCAGCACGCACAGCCGGTGCTGCTCGCACACCACCTCCTCGCGCACGCGTGGCCGCTCGTCCGCGACCTCGAACGCCTGCGGGACTGGGCGGACCGGGCGAGCGTCAGCCCCTACGGCGCGGGCGCGCTCGCGGGCAGCTCCCTGGGGCTCGACCCGGCGGCGATCGCGCACGAGCTCGGGTTCGCACGGCCGCTCGACAACTCGATCGACGCCACCGCCGCCCGGGACGTCGTGGCGGAGTTCGCGTTCGTCCTCGCGCAGATCGGCATCGACGTCTCCCGTCTGGCGGAGGAGGTCATCCTCTGGAACACGAAGGAGTTCGGCTTCGTCCGGTTGCACGACGCCTTCTCGACGGGTTCGAGCATCATGCCGCAGAAGAAGAACCCGGACATCGCGGAACTCGCGAGGGGCAAGTCCGGTCGCCTGATCGGCAACCTGACCGGCCTCCTCGCGACGCTCAAGGGGCTGCCGCTGGCGTACAACCGCGACCTCCAGGAGGACAAGGAGCCCGTCTTCGACTCGGTCGCCCAGCTCGAGGTCCTGCTCCCGGCCTTCACCGGCATGGTCGCGACGCTGTCCTTCGACACCGACCGGATGGCCGAACTCGCCCCGCAGGGCTTCTCCCTCGCGACCGACGTGGCGGAGTGGCTCGTCCGTCAGGGCGTGCCCTTCCGCGACGCCCACGAGATCTCCGGCGCGCTCGTCCGGTACTGCGAGGACCGCGGCATCGACCTCGACGACCCCACCGACGACGAGTACCGGACCGTCTCCGAGCACCTGACCCCGGCCGTCCGCGAGGTCCTCACGGTCGAGGGCAGCGTCGCCTCGCGCGCGGGTGTCGGCGGAACCGCTCCGGAACGCGTCGTCGAGCAGCTCTCGTCGCTGACCGGACGCATCCGCGCCCTCGCCGAGGGTGCGCCGTTCGCCCGATGACCGACGGCACCCTCGCGCTCCTCACCGAGCTGGCGCCGGTGTGCGCCCCGGCACTGCTCGGGGCGACGATCACGGGACGCGGCGTGACCCTGCGCATCACCGAGGTCGAGGCGTACTCCGGTCCGACCGACCCGGGATCACACGGTCACCGCGGACCGACCCCGCGCAACCGGCACCTCTTCGGACCGCCCGGCACCCTGTACGCGTACCGCTCGTACGGCATCCACACGTGCGTGAACGTGGTGAGCGGCCCTGCCGGGACCTCGTCCGGTTCGTTGCTGCGTGGTGCCGAGGTGGTGGAGGGCATCGACGTCGCCCGGGGCCGCCGCGGCCCCTCCGTCGCGGACGTCGCCCTGGCTCGCGGGCCGGGCAACCTCGGCGGTGCGCTCGGCGCGGTGCTCGGCGAGGACGACGGCACGTCGCTCCTCGACGGGTCCGGCCCGTTCGTCCTCACCCTGGCACCCGGCCTGGAGGCGCGGCTCGCCTCCGCGGGTCCGGCCCGCGTCGTCGACGAGCTCCTGCAGGAGACGGTGCCGCTGCGCGGCGGGTCGTCGGTCCCGCGGATCTCGCGGGGACCGCGCACGGGCGTCGGCGGCGTCGCCGGCGGTGCGCGCTTCCCCTGGCGGTTCTGGTCGACGGGCGACCCGACGGTCTCGACGTACCGCCGTCACAAGGGTGCCGTCGACTGATCCCCACCGTCACGGCCGTCCCGCCGCTGGCACGTCGCGCCGGAACCGGCGGCGTGGCCCCCGCCGGGCAGCGTGCCTCCAGGGTGGTCCGCGCCGGTACGATGTCGGGGTGTCCAGTGATACCGCGATCGATGTCCTGACGCGCCAGCAGAACGATCCCACCTTCGCCTCGGTGTGGGACGAACTGCGCTGGCGTGGTCTGGTGCACGTCTCGACCGACGAGACGGCACTCAAGGAGGCCCTCGACGGCGAGCCGATCACGTACTACTGCGGCTTCGACCCCACCGCTCCGTCACTGCACTGCGGCAACCTGCTGCAGCTGCTGACCATGCGTCGACTCCAGCTCGCCGGGCACCGGCCGCTCGCGCTCGTCGGTGGCTCGACCGGACTGATCGGCGACCCGCGGCCCACCGCGGAACGCACCCTGAACACCCCGGAGACGGTGGCCGAGTGGGTGACCCGGCTGCAGGGACAGGTGTCACGGTTCCTCAGCCCGGACGGTGACAACGGCGTCCGGCTCGTCAACAACCTGGACTGGACGGCCCCGCTGTCCGCCATCGACTTCCTCCGGGACATCGGCAAGTACTTCCGCGTCAACGCGATGCTGAAGAAGGACGCCGTCGCCGCGCGGCTGAACTCCGACGCGGGCATCAGCTACACGGAGTTCAGCTACCAGATCCTGCAGGGCCTCGACTACCGCGAGCTCTTCCGGCAGTACGGTTGCACGCTGCAGACCGGTGGGTCCGACCAGTGGGGGAACCTGACCTCCGGCACGGAGCTCATCCGACGGACCGAGGGTGCCAGCGTCCACGCGATGGGCACCCCGCTCATCACGAACTCCGACGGCACCAAGTTCGGCAAGAGCGAGGGCAACGCCATCTGGCTCGACCCGGAGATGACCTCGCCGTACGCCTTCTACCAGTTCTGGCTCAACACGGCGGACGCGGACGTCGTCGCCCGCCTCCGGGAGTTCACGTTCCTGTCGCGTGCCGAGATCGAGCGGCTCGAGCAGGCCGTGGCCGACGAGCCGTTCCGCCGCGAGGCACAGCGCACCCTGGCGTTCGAGGTGACCTCGGCGGTGCACGGGGTCGACGCGACGCAGGCGGCGATCGACGCCAGCGCCGCGCTGTTCGGCAACGGCGACCTCGGCGCGCTCGACGCCGCGACGCTCCGTTCCGCGATCGCCGAGCTGCCGGGATCGGTGTCGATCGACGGCGGTGCGGACGTGGCGCGCGCGCTGGTCGAGACCGAGCTGGTGAAGTCGCTGGGCGAGGCACGACGGGCTGTCGACCAGGGCGGCGTGTACGTGAACAACGTCCGGGCCGAGGATGCGGCGGCGCCGCTGGCTGGTCTCGCGCTGCCCGGGGGAGTGGTCGTGCTCCGTCGGGGCAAGAAGACCCTGGCCGGCGTGACCCTCGCCTGACCGATCCGGCCCCGCAGAGCCCGGTTCCCCGCACGGGGACCGGGCTCCTGCCGTTTCCGGACCCCGGTGTTGCAGAAGGCGACACGCCCGGGATGTCGGGCGTCTTGGCGCACCCGCTCAGTGCTGCGTATAGTTCTTACTCGTCACCCCAAAGGTGCGGCGGAGCGGCTGGAGCGAGAGCCCAGAGCCTGCCGGCCTCAAGCGGGACCATCCTCCACTGAAGTTCAGAACTGGCCTTGCGCTGGATCGCTTCGACGCTTAGGATGACTACTCCACCGGTTCTCTCCCACGGGATGAGCCACAGGGCCTTCGGGTCCGACGCAGGATGCGTTCCTGGCCGGTGACACCAAGAACGAAAGCCCCTCTGACGAGGCTCGTAGTGAGCTGAGTGGGGGGTGCGTCTGGTCCTTGAGAACTCAACAGCGTGCACATTGTCAATGCCAATTTATTGACCCCGTGCCTGGCTGACTTCGGTTGGTTGGGTCGGAGACAAT
>Ga0265780_10007348_pt1 | contig 13552 bp, 7 predicted proteins | sample P1T30metagenome_FD_192432 | JGI IMG/M metagenome (GOLD analysis project Ga0265780, IMG submission 192432) | Plant litter microbial communities from East Loma Ridge, Irvine, California - P1 T30 | ecosystem: Environmental > Terrestrial > Plant litter > Unclassified | place: USA: California... | reverse complement strand
ACCAATAAATCTTTACTAAAAGGATGATGCCATCCTCACAGCTTATGCGGTATTAATCCGCCTTTCGGCGGGCTATCCCCCAGTTATAGGTAGGTTAGTTACGTGTTACGCACCCGTGCGCCACTATCAGTATTGCTACTGACCGTTCGACTTGCATGTATTAGGCCTGCCGCTAGCGTTCATCCTGAGCCAGGATCAAACTCTCCATTGTAAAATATTCCTACACCCATGCGAACATGGGCTGATGTCGAGTGCTAACCTTGCTCGTATTTGACGTTTGTTTGTCTAATTCGATTTCGCTTGCTTCTCACCAGCCGAAGCTAGCAAGACACTTACTATTTTGTCTATTTCCGTCATTCAAAGAACGTGCGTTACTTCCAATTGAAGTAACCGTGTGAGTCGTGTTAGTGACTCGTTTTCTTGCCGTTTGCAAGCCCTGTTTGTGATTGGGGAGTGCAAAGGTAAGAATATTTTCTGACTTTCCAAATTTTATTTTCGATTAAAATAAAATCTTGCTTTGGTGTCAAGCCCTTTTCGATGTTGGCCAGTGGCCTCTTTCGTTTTGGGAGTGCAAAAGTACGAAGACTTGCTGACTTTCCAAATTTTTCTTTTAAAATCTTTAGTAGCGTTATCAAATGAGTCGGCTACCGAGCCAATCCCTTTCGGATTGGGAGTGCAAAAGTACTACTTTTTTCTGGCTGCGCAACCTTTTTCCGGAAAAACACTAGTCTTAGTAGTAACAGGCCCACCGTTTATCACTGTTGCAAACTAAGAATCAGCAGAATACTACTTAGGGTGATATTGCTTCGCAGGCTGAATAATGGCAAGCACGCATATTAATGGCTGTGGTGACGCTCTAGGCGTGCAGTTTTCATAGGTACCCTTCCTATCTGTTTATCTGGCTTTGGAATGGCTGTAGTGGATAACACAGGTAAAACGCTTGCTTTTATACAGTATAGTGACAGCGGCTACCGTCGATTACTTTGAGGCTGGCTCAGCGGCAATTTTACGTGAGTTAGTTTATGAGTAGGCTTGCCAAAAGACAGCCCATATATTCTTACCCTATCTGTAGAAGCTTGCTGATGGGCTTCTCCTGGTAACTACGCTTATCATGATGGGTGCACTGGCCATTATAGCACAGGTGAGTTGCTGCTTGGGGGTGCGTTACTTTGCTCTCCTCTCACATATAGTATAGAGCACCCTTTTGAGAAGGCAGGATTTTTACCCAGCAACTAACCTATAGAGCTGCCCCAGATTCAGACCGTTTTTCTTGGTGCTCATTTCAGAGTCATCTACAGTATGCGTATAAGATTAGACTTGGTAGCAGTGTTGGCTCTGCAAGCAACCAGCTTAGTAACCCACGCGCAACCTAGTGCCTCGCCTTGGCCAGCCACCACGGCCCAAACCCGCCCGTGGGCCCGCTGGTGGTGGATGGGCAGTGCGGTGGATGCTCCCAACCTACGCCGCGAATTGACGCAATTTCGGCAAGCGGGCATGGGTGGCGTGGAGATAACGCCTATATATGGGGCTATTGGCTACGAGACGCAGTACGTCGATTTTCTGACGCCGCACTGGCTGCAATTGCTGGGCACGACTACGCACACTGCCGATAGCCTGGGCTTGGGTGTGGATATGAACTTGGGTACCGGCTGGCCCTACGGCGGCCCACAGATTACGCCCGAGGCGGCGGCCGGCAAGCTCGTAGTGCAGACCTATAAAGTAGCAGCCGGCCAGCGCCTAACCGAAAAAGTAGTCGTCCAAGACCCCAAGCAGCAGCGCTACCCTGCCCCGCTGGTGGCCCTGACGGCCTACGGCCCCAAGGGCGAGCGATTGGACCTGCGTGATAAGCTGAGCGCCGATGGTACTTTGAATTGGCAAGCTAAAGGTGGTGCCTGGGAACTGTATGCTGCCTTTGCCGGCCACACGGGCCAAATGGTGAAGCGCGCTGCGCCCGGTGGCGCGGGCTTGGTACTCGACCATTTATCGAGCGATGCGCTAAAAACCTACCTCAATCGCTTTGACCAAGCGTTCGGCGGGCGGGCAACCGGTGTGCGCATGTTTTTCAATGACAGCTACGAGGTGTACGAGGCCAATTTCACGCCGCGTCTGCTCGATGAGTTTCAGCGGCGACGTGGCTACGATGTGCGGCCCTACCTGCGCGAGTTGGTGAGCCAGGCTACCACCGACGAGGCCGCCCGCCTGCGCGACGACTACCGCGAAACGATGGCCGAGCTGGTGCAGGAAAACTTCGTGACGCCTTGGACCAACTGGACGCACAGCCAAAAAGCCCGCTCACGGAACCAGTCACACGGCTTTCCCGGCAACCTGCTCGACCTCTACGCCACCGTGGATGTGCCCGAGTGCGAGACATTTGGCATTACGCGCTTCCCGATTCCGGGCGAGCCGTATTACTCCGATAGCGCCGCTTACAAGAACCTGCCGCCCGATGAGGTGATGCTGAAATTCGCGTCGTCGGCGGGCAATATGCTAGGCAAGCCGCTGGTATCATCGGAAACGTTTACCTGGCTGGGCGAGCATTTTAAAACGCCGCTGGCCAACTGCAAGCCCGAGGTGGAGCAACTGTTTGTGGCAGGCGTCAACCACGTGTTTTACCACGGCACCACCTACTCGCCGGCGGCGGCTGGCTGGCCGGGCTGGCTGTTCTACGCCTCCACCGAGTTTGTGCCCGCTAATAGCTGGTGGCCGCATTTGCCGGGGCTCAATGAGTATATCACGCGCTGCCAATCGGTGCTGCAAACGGGCCGCGCCGAGAGCGACGTGCTGCTCTACTGGCCCGCCTACGACGTGCGCCACCGCGCCCCAGCCAAAAACCTGGAAATGCTGGTGAGCATCCACAGCATCGATGAATGGCTGCAACCCACCGCTTTTTACCAGGATGCCCGGCAACTGATGAAGCGCGGCTACGCCGTCGATTTTGTGTCGGATAACTTATTAAAGCAAACCAAACTGACTGGTGGCCAGCTCCAGGTGGCGCCCCAAGGGGCGAGCTACCGCACGCTGGTGGTGCCCCGCACCAACTTCATGCCGGTCGAAACCTTCGAAAATATCGTGCAGTTGGCTCGGCAGGGTGCCACAGTGGTTTTGCAAGCGCTGCCCAAAGACGTGCCCGGCTACCACGACCTCGCCGGCCGCCGCCAGCGCCTGTTGGCCCTAGCCGCCGAGCTAAAATTTGCCCCGGCCGGGGCGGGCGTGCAGGCTGCCACAGTGGGAAAGGGCCGCGTTTTGCTGGCTGCCGATGTACAGCAGGCGCTGGATAACGTCAAGGTTACCCGCGAAACGTTAGCTGATTTGGGCCTCAAGTTCATTCGCCGGGCGGTGGCTGATGGACGCTATTACTACCTCGTCAATCATACGCCTCGGTACATAAATTGGTGGGTAACACTAAACACTCCGGCCGTTGATGCGCTGCTGCTTGACCCGCAAACGGGCCAGACGGGACTAGCCGCTTGCCAACCAACTGGTAATACCTGCCGCGTGCGGGTGCAGATTCAGCCCGGCGAAGCGCTGATTCTGAAAACTAGTCCGGCTGTGCTTACTGGCCCAGTCTGGACGTACTTAGAACCCAGCGGTGCCCCCCAAACCCTGGCCGGGCCGTGGAAACTGACTTTCACCAGCGGTGGCCCGACCTTGCCCAAACCTCAGCAGCTCAGTAAGCTGACTTCGTGGCCCGAGCTGCCCGATGCCAGCGCCGCCCGCTTTTCGGGCCGCGCCGAGTACACCACGACCTTCACGCTGCCCGCCAAGCCGGCCGCCGACTACCTGCTGCGGCTGGGCGACGTGCGAGAAAGCGCCCGCGTGTGGGTAAATGGCCGCGATTTGGGCATTCTCTGGAGCGTGCCCTACGAGCGCCGCATCGGCGCTTACCTCAAGAAAGGCCGCAACGAGCTAAAAGTAGAAGTGGCCAACCTGATGGCCAACCGCATCATCGACCTCGACCAACGCAAAGTAGAGTGGCGCAAATACCATGAAATCAACTTTGTGAACCTGAAATACGAGTCATTCAATGCTGCCAATTGGGCCTGGCAGCCCTCGGGCCTGCTGGGGCCAGTTACGCTCACGCCTTGCGCCACGGCCGCACGCTAGCTCCGGTGGCGCACGCGCCGGGGCACCCACTCTCCTCTCATTCCCACCCGCCGCCCATGACGCTGCTCGTGATTCTGGTTGCCGTGCTGGCGCTCATCGTCCTCATTAGCTGGGGCAAGGTGAATGCGTTTTTAGCGTTTTTGCTGGTGACTATCCCGGTCGGATTTGCCCTGGGGCTGGGCTCAGCGCAAGTGCTGAGCGCCGTGCAAAAGGGCCTTGGCGACACGTTGGGCTCGGTAACGCTGGTGGTGGTGCTGGGCGCCATGCTGGGCAAGCTGGTGGCCGAAAGCGGCGCTGCCCAGCAGATAGCCGCCGCCCTGCTGGGCGCGCTCGGCCCCCGCAATATCCAGTGGACGCTGCTGCTCACGGGCTTTATTATCGGCATTCCGCTGTTTTACAACGTGGGCTTTTTGCTGGTAATGCCGCTGATTTTTTCGGTGGTGTACCAGTACAAACTGCCGGCCGTGTACGTGGGCTTGCCCATGTTGGCGTCGCTGTCGGTGCTACACGGCTTTTTGCCGCCGCACCCGTCCCCCACAGCGCTGGTTGTGCAGTTTCACGCCGACATGGGCCTGACGTTTATCTATGGGCTGCTGGTGGCGGTGCCGGCCATCGTGCTGGCGGGGCCCGTGTACACGCGCACATTACGCGGGCTGGTATCGCACCCACCGGCCGGATTAGTGGCCGAGCCCATTCCGGCCGAAGCCCTACCGGGGCGGCTCAACAGCTTTTTATCGTCGCTGCTGCCCGTGCTGGTGCTGGCGGTAGTACTGGGCCTGCAAGCCGGGCTACCGGCGGGCGGGCCACTGGCTCCGGCGCTGGCGTTTTTGGCAGAGCCGGGAGTGGTAATGCTGCTATCGGTAGTCGTGGCCACTTTCAGCTTGGGTGTGGGGCTGGGCAAATCGCTGCCTGATATCATGGAAACCTACGCGGCGGCCGTGCGCGACGTGGCCCCGATTCTGCTCATCATCGGTGGGGCGGGGGCCCTAAAAGAGGTGCTGGTAGCCAGCGGCGCCAGCCAGCACCTCGCGGCGGGCCTACGCGATACGGGCTTGCCGCCCCTACTATTAGGCTGGCTGATTGCGGGTTTTATTCGGGTTTGCCTGGGCTCATCCACCGTGGCGGGCCTCACAGCGGCGGGCGTGGTGCTGCCCACCCTAGCGCAGTCGCACGCCAACCCCAACCTGATGGTACTGGCCATTGGGGCGGGCAGCCTGCTTTTTTCGCACTTCAACGACGGCGGCTTCTGGCTTTTCAAGGAGTACTTCGGCCTCTCGGTAAAGGACACGCTCCGCTCGTGGTCGATGATGGAAACCATCGTGTCGGTGGTAGGCCTGCTGGGCGTGCTGCTCCTCGATTGGGTGCTGCCGCTGGTAGCGCCTGGGTTGACTCGGTACTGACTTATCTGGCAAGATGTCCTTAAAATAAGTGTTCTGATAGCTGGGCTCGAACCAGCGACCACCCGGTCCGAGAGCCGGGCGCTCTTCCACTGAGCTATATCAGAAACGGGATAAGAGCTGGGCTCGAACCAGCGGCTATCCGGAAATGAGCCGGACGTTCTACCACTGAACTATCTTATCCTTTTACTACGCCTAGGTGCCTGTTTTTTTACCCGAAAACAGCTTGTGCTGCCGCAAGAGTTGCGCAAGGTAGGGGCTGCTTACGCTCACGCCATGCACTAGCTCGGGTGTAGGCCGAAACGCAACTACCCCGTGTACCCGAGGGGCTAGCCAGCCCGACTTTGCTGGGTCGAGTTCTGCGCGGCGGCACGCGTTTTTTACAGTGGCGCGGGTACAGGAAGCCTTGTCTTGCAGCACCTCCCACGGCAAAGGTAGCGCCGCCCACACAATGGTATTAGGGTCGAGCATACCGCCTGCTTGCTGGTGCCAATATACCACATCGGCTGCCATCAGGCGCAGCACTTTGCCAGGGCATTTGTCATCGAGTACTTCTTCCATTCCCAGCGAGTATAGAAGGTTTATCCAGTTGTCACGCGCTTTATTCCAAGCACCAGCCGCGATGTTCCAAGTCGAAGAATCGTCGCCCTGCTTCACTATCATGGTATCGCGACGAAATGTATTGGCCGCCCATATTTTTTGTAGGTAGCCAGCTAGCTCCAGCAAGAGCGTCGTCCAGCGCCCTAGCAGTTGGCCCTTCTGCTCGTCCGTCAGCCGCTTTAACACTTCTTGTTCAGGATATACCTGAGCGATGGCCCACCAATTAGTCGTCGTGGGCGGGGGCGTTTTAACCTCCCCGGTCAACAATCGGCGTAACATAGAAGGCTGCTGGCCATTCCGGCAGCGCTGAAACAACATGTCAGCTATTTCATCATAGGCTCGCTGCTGCCCGCCAATGGTAAACTCGCTGCGCAAATTGCTGCGCGCCGTGAAGTATGCGATAAACGCTGCGCTGAATAAATCGGTCGCAAACTCATCATAGGGAAGCTCGTGCGCAAAGCCACTTTTACTCGTCATATGCAGCTCCCGCTGGCGGCTCGCAGCCGTTAGTCGCTCAAGCTTCGCTTCTAAGTGCCGCAAGGCCCGAAATTGCTTGTTGTAGCGCCGCCGCGATAGCTCGCCTAGGCCAGCCTTCTCTCGGGCAGCCCGGTCTAGGCGGTCGGTTTGGTAGTTACACTGCCCAATATCCTTGGCTATTCGTGGATTTAACTCTCGCAGCAATCCTATTACCTGCTCAGGGTCAGCAAAGTCTGGGGTCGCTACTTCTGAAGATTCAGGCAACAAGTACCCGAGCAATTCGGCCGCCTTTCTCGCCTGCTTATCGGCTCCTACTGGAGGCGCAAATTCCTCCGACATAGATGAAAACTGCCAGAAATTACGACGCAGCGAGCCCGCTGCCGCCTTAGCCAGCTTGTTCTGCTCACCGGGCGTCAGATGGTCTTGCAACAGCGGCAGCAATAGCTCCGCTACATCCTCGGGGCGCCGCCGCTGGCGCAAGGTTTGGTGAAGCGCAGTTAGGTCCATGAGCCGCTAAGCTAGTTAACCGGTCTGAAATTAATGCGCTTTCAACCAGTTGTCGCCGGTACCCACTTCCACTTCCAGCGGCACACCGTGGGGCAAGAGCAGGGCGGTGGTCATCAACTCGCGGATTTTTGGGGTCACGTAGTCCACTTCTTCGCGCACGGCGTCGAACACGAGTTCGTCGTGCACTTGCAGTATCATCTTGGTACCTAGCTTTTCTTCGATAAGCCAGTCGTGGATATTAATCATGGCCATCTTGATGATGTCGGCGGCCGTGCCCTGGATGGGGGCGTTAATGGCGTTGCGCTCGGTGTAGCCGCGTAGCGTGGCGTTGCGCGAGTTAATGTCGCGCAGGTAGCGGCGGCGCTTGAGCAGCGTTTCGGCGTATTCGAGCTCACGGGCGCGGTTGATGCTGTCGTCCATAAACGCCTTCACCGACGGAAACTCCTGGAAGTAGGTCTCGATGATATCGGTTGCCTCCTTGCGACTGATGCCGATGCGCTGGGCCAGGCCGAAGGCTGAGATACCGTAGATGATACCGAAGTTCACGGTCTTAGCCTTGCGGCGCATCTCGCTGTCTACCTCCTCCAGCGGCACCTTAAATACCTTGCTAGCAGTGCTGCGGTGCACATCTTGACCTAGGCGGAAGGCCTCAATCATGGTCGCATCGCCCGAAAAATCGGCCATGATGCGCAGTTCTACCTGCGAATAGTCGGCAGCCAGCAAGATGTGCTTTTCATCTCGCGGCACGAAGGCTTTGCGGATTTCGCGGCCCTTCTCGGTGCGGATGGGAATATTCTGGAGGTTCGGGTTGGTCGAAGACAAGCGCCCGGTGGCCGTAACTGCCTGGTTGAAAGTCGTATGTACGCGCCCATCGGCGCACACGAGTTGGGGCAGCGCCTCCACGTAGGTGCTACGCAGTTTGCTGAGCTGGCGGTACTCCAGGATGAGGCCCGCGATGGGATAATCGCCGGCCAGTTGGCTCAGGATTTCCTCGCCGGTGGCATATTGGCCGGTTTTAGTTTTCTTGATTTTGCCGGCCCCAACCTGCATTTTATCAAATAAGACTTCACCCAACTGCTTGGGCGAGCCGATGTTGAATTCCTGCCCGGCTTCCTTGAAAATCTGGGTTTCCAGCTCCTGCACGTAGCCTTGCAGCTCGGCCGAGTACTCATTCATCGCGCCCGAGTCGATGCGGACGCCCTCGTGCTCGATGTCGGCGAGCACCGGCACCAGCGGGTTTTCCACATCGTTGAGTAGACCTAGGAGCCCTAGGTCCTTCAGCATCGGCTCAAATACGTGGCGCAGCTGCAAGGTCACGTCGGCGTCTTCGCAGGCGTAGTCGCTCACGGCAGCCGGCGGGAGGTCGGCCATCGTTTTCTGGTTCTTGCCTTTAGGCCCGATGAGGTCCGTGATGGGCACCGGCGTGTAGTGCAGGTACGTTTCGGCCAGCACGTCCATGTTGTGGCGCATGTCGGGCTCGATGAGGTAGTGCGCCAGCATGGTGTCGAAGAACGGGCCGGCCACCCGCACATTGTAATTCTTGAGAATCAGCAAGTCATACTTGATGTTCTGCCCGATTTTCAGAATGGTCGGGTGCTCAAAAAACGGCCGAAACTCCTCGACAATAGCTTGGCTGGTTTCGGCGTCATCGCTGGGCACGGGCACGTAGTACGCCTCGCCCGCCACGTAGCTGAAACTCAGGCCCACCAGCCGCGCCGTCATGGTATTCAGGCCCGTGGTTTCGGTGTCGAAGCTTACTTCTTTCTGCTGTAGCAGAAACTGCATCAGTGACTTACGCAGCTCGGGCGTATCGACCAAGTGGTAGTGGTGCGGCACGTCTTCCAGCGTCTTGGTGGGGCCGTCGTAGTAGTCGCCCACCACGTCAGTCCCTAGGCCGCCATTTTCGGCCGCGTTGATGACAGCCGCGCTACCCTCGCCAAACAGCGAACCTTGCGCGCTCGGCGCGGCCACCTTGGGGCGGCGGGCGCCGCGGCCCACGGGCGCGGCCGGCGTGCGGCTGGTGCTGCCCGCGCCCGCTTCGCCCAGCACGCGGGTGGCGAGCTGCCGAAACTCTAGCTCCTCAAACAGCTCGCGCAGGCGCGTGGCGTCGGGCGCATCCATGATGAGCTTATCGGCCTCAAACTCGATGGGTACGTTCACGTGAATCGTGGCTAATTCCTTGCTCAGCAGTCCTTGCTCGGCAAAGTTGCGTACGTTTTCCTGCTGCTTGCCTTTGAGCTTATCTGAGTTGGCAATCAGGTTTTCGACCGAGCCAAACTGCTTGATAAGCGCCTTGGCCGTCTTCTCACCAATGCCGGGAATGCCGGGAATATTGTCGCTTGCATCACCCTGCAAGCCCAGAATATCAATGACTTGCTCGGTACGCTCAATCTCGAAGCGCTCCAGCACGTGCTGCACGTCGAGCACCTCGGCCGCATTGCCCATGAAGGCGGGGCGGTAAATCTTGATGTGCTCGGTCACGAGCTGGCAGTAGTCCTTGTCGGGCGTCATCATAAACACCTCAAAGCCTTCTTTTTCGGCTTTTTGGGCCAAGGTGCCAATCACATCGTCGGCTTCGAAGCCAGGCATCAGCAGCACCGGAATATGGAAGGCGTCGATAATCTGCTTGATGTACGGAATGGCAATGCCAATGTCCTCGGGCATGGCCTGGCGGTTGGCCTTGTAGTTCTCATCCTTCTCGTGCCGGAAGGTCTTGCCCGCGTCGAAACATACGCCCAAGTGGGTGGGCTTCTCCTTGAGCAGCACCTCCACCAGCGTGTTGGTAAAGCCCAGGATGGCCCCGGTGTTCATCCCCTTCGAGTTTACGCGGGGGTTTTTAGCAAAGGCAAAGTGCGAGCGATAGATAAGAGCAAAAGCATCGAGCAGGAACAGCTTTTTGGCGGGCGCGGCGGCAGTATCAGACATAGCTAGCAAAGTACGGAATGCCGGCAAAAACTGCTGGCTTTCTTCTTTTCTTAGTAGGCAATGTAGCTGAGTGGCGGCCCCTTATGTTTGTAGAGCTTATTCATTTTCATCTATTACGCTACCATTTATGCTTCGTGTCAATCAACTCCGGGCCCAACAGGCCATGCTGGTTTTTCTGCTCACTGCTTTAGCCTCCGTTTGCCTGTGTCTGATTGATGCCGTTGGCCTTACGTGCCCCGACTGGGAGCTGGTCGACCAAAATCAGGCTTCGCGGTTCACGCTCGTGGTCTTTTTCGGGCGGTTCTTTCTGCTATCCGTCAATCTAATACTGCTTGCCTGTGGCTACGTATTCCTCATTCGCTGGCTACGACGCGCCTACTATAACCTACACCTACTGCCCGGCATTAACCCCGAATACACTGAAGGCTGGGCAGCCGGAGCTTGGTTTGTGCCTTTTCTAAACCTAGTGCGGCCCTTCACCATTATCCGCGAGGTCTGGAATGATACGCAGCGGGCGGCCTTTGGCCAAATTGCGGTGCCTGCCACGCTACTTGTTTGGTGGTGGGCGGCGCACCTGCTCCAAGGCTTTGTAGCTACCGGGGTCGCTCGCATCACCGGCTCCGATGAACTGGTAGGCGAGATTATTAGCCAGTCTCTCAACGTAGTAGATGCCCTGCTGACGTGGCGCGTCATCCAGCGGGCCGCTACCTTCGAAGTCGCCCTCACCCAGCGTTTGCTGCTAAATACCATAGGGCAGCCCCACCTACAGCTTACTGCACCAGCCGACCAAGCAGGCTACGCATTAGAAGAAGGTTATTGACACAAAAAAAGGCCGACTGCACTGCGCAGCCGGCCTTTTTCTATAAAAACTAGCGTCGCCTAGAAGTTGGGCGACAGCGAGTACTTCTTATAAAAATCGTCGATAATCTGCACCGCCTCAGTAGCATCGTCTACCAGGTGCACGAGGTCGAGGTCTTCGGCCGAAATGTTGTGCTCGTCGCCCAGCATCACGTTTTTAATCCAGTCAAACATGCCGCCCCAGTAGGCGGTGCCCACCAGCACGATGGGGAAGCGACCGATTTTCTTGGTCTGAATCAGGGTCAGCGCCTCAAACAGCTCGTCGAGGGTGCCGAAGCCGCCGGGCATGCCCACAAAGGCCTGCGCGTACTTCACAAACATAACCTTGCGCACGAAAAAGTAATCGAAGTTGATGCACTTATCGTTGTCGATGTAGATGTTATGCGTCTGCTCGAAGGGCAGTTCAATATTGAGACCAACCGACTTGCCACCCTCGGCGCGGGCGCCTTTGTTGCCGGCTTCCATGATGCCGGGGCCGCCGCCCGTGATGACGCCGTAGCCGTGGCGCACCAGTTTGGAGGCGATTTCCTCGGCTAGCTGGTAGTACTTATTGTCGGGCTGGGTGCGGGCCGAGCCAAAAATGCTCACGCAAGGGCCGATTTTGGACATCTTCTCGAAGCCCTCCACAAACTCGGCCATCACCTTGAAAATCTGCCAGCTATCGGCAATCTTTATCTCGTTCCAGTCCTTGTCTACGAACGCCTGACGGATGCGCTGCTCGTCGGGGTCGGGGGTGGTCTTGGCCACGGCCCCGGTCTTTTCGCGGATTTCGGTGATGCTCGTCAGCTTGTTGTCGTTGACGTTGGGCTGCACGATGGTTTTGCCGGAGCCGGCATTCAGGTTATCATCAGCCAGCTTGGTTTTGCTGGTTTTCTTTAGTTTAGACATAATGTGTCAGGGTGGGGAAAAACGAAACCGCCCCAACTAGTACGGTGGGGCGGGCACAAGGGACGAAGGTAATTGAGTAATTTGAGTAATGGGTAATTGGAGTAGTGCTTGTTCCGCATTACTCCAATTACCCATTACTCAAATTACTTATTTGGCTCGAATAGCGATAACCGGGTCGAGGCGGGCAGCTAGAATGGCCGGAATGATGCCCGCCAGCACCCCAATAAATACCGACAGCACCAGCCCCTTCATGATGTTGGTGGCGCTGAGAAACAACGTGAGGTCGCCGAGCGAGATGAAGGTGGCGAGCCACACCAGCCCGATGCCCGCCGCGCCGCCAATGAGGCACAAAAACACAGCCTCAAACAAGAATTGCCACAAAATGAACGAGCTTTTGGCTCCCAGCGACCGCTGAATACCGATGATATTGGTGCGCTCACTCACTGAGGCAAACATGATGTTGGCAATACCGAAACCGCCCACGATAATGGCGAAGATGCCAATAACGCCGCCCGCAATGCCGATAACGCTGAACAGCTTAGTAATGAGCGAGGCTATCATTTCGGGCCGGTTGAGGGCGAAGTTGTCCTCTTCGCGGGGCTTGAGGCCCCGAATGGTGCGCATGGCGCCCTGCACCTCGGCCTCTAGGTTGAGCAGGTCGGGGTCAGTATCGGTGCCTTTTATGCCAAGCTGCGGAGAGGGGCCGGTCATGCCGGTGCTACTCATGGCAAACAAGCTGGCGAAGGTGCTAAAAGGGATAAGGCAGTTGGCGTCGTTGCTGGGCGTACCGAGCAGACTCTTGCCTTCCTTTTTGAGCACCCCAATCACCGTGAAATGGCGGCCCTTAGTCTTGAAATCCTGTCCGATGGGGTCGATACCGGGAAACAGATTTTCGGCGATGGTAGCCCCCACGATGGCTACCGGCCGGCCGCCCTCAGCCTCCTGCAAGGTGAAATAGCGACCCTTCTCAATGGCTACGCTCGACACATTGCGGTAGTCGAAGCTCACGCCTTGCAGCGAGCAGTCGGCTACCGAATTCGTGTTGGCCTTGAAGGTGTTGCCGCTCTTGCTCACGAAGATGGCCACGCCTTTGTTGGAGCCAGGGCTCAGCATGCGTTCGAGTTGCCGAAACTCGCGGGCCGTGGGCACGGGGCGGTTGAAGTACTTCCACCAGGGGCGGTTGGAGTCAAAAATCCAGGGCCACTTGCCCACGTACACCACCTTATCGCCCATAAAGCTCATGCTTTGGCGCACGTTGGCTTCGAGCGAATCGACGACCGTAAACACGGCGATGATGGCAAAAATGCCCACCGTGACGCCCAGCAGCGATAACAAAGTGCGAAGCAGATTGGCGCGCAGCGCCTGCCAGGCAAAGGCGAAGCTTTCGAAAGTGAGCCGAAGAGTGAGAAGCATGTGCGGTGAGCCTTAGCTTGCCGAGAGCCGGCAATGCTTAAAAAGGGCCGAAAAATACTGCTTTTTGGGACTATAGTGTTTCCATCAGCCATTGGCCAGCCAAAGCTTACCGCACAATGTCAGCAGGTTCCAAAAAAAATCGTACCTTTGCCCGCCCAAATTTTTGGTAACTTCCCCTTAGTACGTCCCTACTGCATGGCGATGAAACTGCACGAGTTCAAGTTCGAACTCCCCGAAGAGCTGATTGCAACGCACCCGGCCCGCCACCGCGACGAATCGCGCCTGATGGTGGTGAACCGGGCCACTGGCCAGTTCGAGCACCGGATGTTTAAAGATATTCTCGATTACTTCGCCGAAGGCGACGTGTTCGTGTTCAACGATAC
>Ga0265780_10007347_pt1 | contig 13553 bp, 12 predicted proteins | sample P1T30metagenome_FD_192432 | JGI IMG/M metagenome (GOLD analysis project Ga0265780, IMG submission 192432) | Plant litter microbial communities from East Loma Ridge, Irvine, California - P1 T30 | ecosystem: Environmental > Terrestrial > Plant litter > Unclassified | place: USA: California... | reverse complement strand
GAAAGAGATCTAGGTTAAGTGCCAAAGTCATAGATGATCTACAGACTCCTTCAGTAGCTACTTCAACTGGATCTCTGGCCATACACGATTTACAGAATACGACTGAAACCATTATCACCACCTCATCGCAAGCTGTAATGTCGTCCTCAAGCATGGGTTCTCCGGAGCTATCTCAAGATCCTTATAGAGATCCTAGACCTCTTGTAGGGTGTTCGACACACCCCGTCATCTACAGATACCCATACGCTCCATTCCCCACTGATCACGCCCCTGTCGTCCCGAATCTTCTCGACACTTTGAGAAAAGGTACACGTAATTCAGAAGTTAAGCAGATATTCTTCAAGCACAAGAAAAGGTGGTTTGTGAAAATCCTTCTTTCTAAGCAGAGTCAATGGATCGATTTCAAGATTGTCATGTGCGGGCCCAACCCTGGCAGCGCAGAACCCTCCATCATAGCAACCTGCCCGAAAAAAATACTCAACATGCTAAAGAAGGAACTGCAAGCTTACCATATGCAGCTTCAGTACGCTAAAGGTGTAACAAAAAGTCAAGTCTTTAACATCTACTTCTGCGCCGATGATTCCGAACGCTATTCTCCACTGGCAAAACGATCTGCCGTAAGCCTATCCCAATTCGAGTCGGCGCGTTCCTTGTGTGGAACTCGGATTCACGTGCGGCAAAAGAAACGAACGCGCTATCCTACCACAGCGTTTAAAATATATTCGTATATCAAGGTGTTAAAGGAAGAGGCACGCAGTAAACCTTTATCCACTGCGAAGGTATCTTGCCTTCTCGATATCAACGACGATCTATACGCCCTTGCTCCAGCGCATATCTTCAATATCGAAGATGAAGATGAAGACCAGAGAGAAGCTGCAGGAGCGCAAACAACGCTTCGCAAAGCAACCCGGTCGTCAGCCGCAAATACCAATATTCCGTACCTCCGACACCTAGATACCGTACTTCCAGGCCCAAACGACATACCAGACAACAACAACATAGATGCAGATTGGGCGGCCACGCGTATCAAACTGCCAACTCACTGCCTACCCAACATGTATTGGGATGGAACTACCGAGCTGAGGTATATCGAGAGTGATGCAAGTGAATCAATGATCCTTGAAGCATGGTCAACCGGACCACGTCCTGTCTACATCATCAATTCTCCCTTCTCAGTCAAAAAGGGCCAGCTCCTCCCAGGACTGGCAAACATCTTTGGACCCAGTGGGCGCGGGTCCTGCAACGTATTAATAGTGTCCATGGACAATAATGGCCCACGCAATGGCAAGTAAATTTCTTTTCTTCACTCGGTGCTTTTAAAAAGAATACCTATCTAGTTGTTTTCCGATTACTGATTTCGATGTACACCTACAGCTCTACAGCCAGGTGATTCTGGATCTCTTGTTGTAGATGCGTACACATCGGCAGCATACGGACATGTCGTGGCTCGGACGAACGATGGCAGTGACGAAGTTTACGTTGTACCTTTGTATACCACAATTCGCCAAATGAAGAGCTTCTTCCGGGCTGCCGACGTGCGATTGCCAACCGCTAAAGAGCTGGCAGATAGGGTCGTCAAGTACAACAACCGGAGTGAGAGTGAGAAGCAGATGGAAAGGGAACTGGAGATTATGGAAACGGAAAGGGAAGAAGAAGAATACAGGGAGACAAGTCGACAAAAGGAACGAGACAGGGAGAGACGGAGGGGTGTGATGTCAATTTTCAGGGGCCCAAGCAACCGAATTCAAAGTTGAGCGAGCTATACTATACAACCAATCCAAACCTCGCTTTCGTCGCCCCCTTTTTTCTTCTCATATCCAAGAAACTACCAAGCAACCACACGACGCAACCCGTTTCATCTCCTTCCCATATCCAAATGCACATACAACCTCTAACCCTACCCCACCCCATACACCCTATGGTCCAAAAGCCGCAGTATCCTTGTTACTCCTCCTATCCGCCTCACTACTCTGCTTCCCCTCGCTAACATTGCTACTCCCCGGCGTCGAGTTTAAACCCGCACCAACTCTCAAGCCATGAATCGGACCGGGCGGGGCACCAGATTGCGGGCCGGGGTAAGGGGCGTGTTTGATTTCCTTGCGACCGTTTGCTTTGTAGTAAAGGAGGACGTCGCCGCCACCGCGCCAGACGTGAGCGCGAATACTAGCTAGTGTCATGGTGGGAGTGATGAGCTAATTTGGAAGGACAAGATATGTCAGCACGTTGTTTCGCCATGTTTTTCTTCGAAGAGGGGAGAAGAAAGCTTACCTGTCCATTGCAGTACAACTCCAAATATTCCTCTGGTCGGAGGACACCACCTTCAGCAGCCTGTTGTTCGAGATCCTCCTTGCTGGGCGCAGGCTCGATGCGCTCTGCGACGTAACCCAGTATTTTGCGCGCACGCAGCATGCGGTTTGCGTTGAGGCGGTTGTTGCTGAGTGTCGAATTAGCTTGTGCTGCTGTTTCGAAGGGCAGGGAAAAGGGAATGTACCCGTCGGATGAAATGGATGGGAGTGCGTTGCCAAAGGGTTCGAGGACAAAGGAGACTTTGACAATGTCTTTTGGTGGGAGTTGGTTCTGCGTGGTGGGGTTAGTTTGTGGAAACCATATAGTTGCTGTCATTCTTGTTGATGTAGGCACTTACCCGTAGCAAGACTTCGGCTAACCACATGGGTGCAGCTTTCTCGATGAGATCAGCTTGTAAGCCAAGCGTTCCGACTTTGCCCTCAAAGAGGTCTGCAACGCCGCCGGAATCGGGACGATCCTCTTGGATCAGAATCGTAGTCATCGCTGGTGGCTTCAGCACAGGCGTTTCGGTGGGCAAACTTGGCGCGATTTCAGTGCCTAGCCTGGTTGCGCCAGCGGCTAACTGCTCTTCGTAACCTTGTCGAATCCGTTGAATCGTACCGTAGAAGTTATCTTCGATGGTCTTTTCGTCTGTCTTGTTAGATCGCGAATCGCTATCCTCGGCCTTCTCATCAACAGCGGGCTTGACTGGCTCGGGAACAGCCGTGCCGGTACTGAACTTTTTCATGTTGAAAAACTTCTTGCCAAACATGCCCTTGCCCTTCTTCGTCGGCGTATCGGTCTCGGTGGGTGATGTGACGGCTTCTTCTTTCGAGTCTGTGGAGCCTTCTTTTGGCACTTCAGTGGGCTTCCCGTTTCCGTTTCCGTTAATACCAGAGACGGATCCAAAGTAGTCACCACCCTCTTGATTTGAGCTTCGTTGCGTCTGGGTCTTCTCCAACTGGGATCCTTCTTCCTGGGTTGGGGTTAGAGGGTTGTTGGTCGAGTTCCGCCCGGCACTCATAGGCCCTGCCATGGGGGTAGCTAGACCAATGGCCAGGCCTGGTGTATGTGGTAGACGAGCACCGTTTTCAGCCTTGAGGGTAGAGCCCGATGTCGGCCCTGAAATCGTATCCTTCCAGCCGTCAATGTTCATATTTGGCATTTCAATGTTGGTAGGACGGCTGTGCGGTTGCTCCTCTTTTTGTCTGAGTAGCTCTGCTCTCACAGCCTCATCGCGTTTGATCTCTTCGTCAATAAGGTTGGAGAACAAGTACCGCAGTATCCATTTGCCGAGATTTACTGCACATTGTTAGCTGGTTCCCAAGACTCAATATCAATGATGCATACTCCTGTGATCTTCCCGGAAATCAATGGGCTCTTCAAACTCTAGCTCATCTGCATAGGTCTCGGCGTCGAAGCAGTAGTTCTCCTCCAGCATGCATGTCAAGGTTCCTATTCTTGTGTCGACGGCGCACCAGTGAGCAACGCTGTCTTGGGTGTTCACTTCCGGTATGACGTCCTCCATGTGTTTTTTGCCATATGACTTGATAGGTGCACACTGGTCATGTTAGTCAATGTATGGTGACCCAAATGTTTTTTTTTCTTACCTGCAGCAGATCCCATAGCACCACCTCTCCTGCAGTGTCTAAAGTAAGTACTCTCCGTCGGTCGTTGAGGAGGTGGTGCTTGATGAGTCCGTTCTGGCCTTCGATGGTAAAGTCTGGCAGTGCCCGTACTGTGCCGACAGCGCTGTGGTCTGGAGCTACCAATACTTCCGAGGGCTTCCGTGAGCTTGCCAGGGTAGAGACATCAGCGTCCTTTGTTGCGAGCGCCTGTGGAAATGGTGCGGTGTTGGACATGCGCAGTAGAGACTTGAGCGGGATCTTGGCCGAATCCCCATTCGTACGCGGACTACCTGCAGGAGGTGAGGGATATCGCGACCGCATAGTCGATACGCTATTCCTATGCCATCTGTAGGACTCTGGAAGCTCAACCTCGGCTGCGGTTTCGACATCATTCCACCGGTTGATGCTCGAGCTGGAAGTTGCCGTCCAGATGTAATCGCCAGCCGCGACAACCTTGTTTACGCCCTCGTGTTCTTGACATACTGCCACGGACAGACCCTCGTCCATCTCGGCGCAATTGCGCACATCGCTCTTGGCTACAATGCCAGAACGGTCAGACGAGTAGAAGACGTCGAGTTGGGGTGAGTCGGAGTGCAGCGACCACACACTGTCGTTGTGCATGGTGAGGGTGTACATGCAGCGGCCTGCAGTCATGGACCACACCTTGACCGTCTGGTCCGAGGAGGCCGTCAGGATCATATCGCCGTCATGGGCGACGAGGATGTCGCGCACATTGTCCGTATGTCCGACAAACTTTGTGATGCGCTTGCCCGACCTCGCGTCCCATACGCGTACGATGCTCTCTGGCCCGCCACTAGCAATCATGTTGGGTGTTGCTGCTAGGGCATAGACCGAGCCCTTTGCCGTGTTCTCATCCTCGCCCACTGCAATCTCGAGCTTCTTGCCCGCGCCGCTGAGGTCCCACAGACTGATCTTGCGGTCCAATCCGCCCGAAGCCACCCAGTTCTCGCTGCCTCCCGGCGCCGCAACGCGCTTGACGTAGTCGGTGTGCAGGCCAATCGCCTGCGGCGGCAGCTTGTCCTCGGCGGCAGGACGCCATACTTTGACCGTAATGTCGGACGATGCGGAGACGAGGGCGCTGTTGTTCTCGGCGAGGACAATATCGTTGATCCAGTGCGTGTGCGCCTGGACCTGCTGGCGGAACTGAGTGGGTGGGGGTTTGAAGTCGGCGGCATTGGTGTCGGCAAAAGGGTCGCGCTCGTCACCGTCGGTCTGCTTCAGGTCAAGATGCAGGTCCCAGGCACAGATTACGCCATCGCGGCCACCCGAGTAGCTATGCCCATGTTAGTCGGCCATGGTCGGTTCAGCCGGGGGATGAGGCACATACAGGATGGAATTCTGGGGGTCGACGGCCAAGCCATTGACTCCGAGTCTGTGTCCTCCGGCCGAGTTGGCAAGTGGCAGCACTGCGCGGGCATGGTGTTAGTTGTTGACCTTAACCCTGACCTTCACCCACATGGTCTTGGGCGCATACAGCGATGAGGTACTTACCGTAGGAAATCCGCTTCCGCGCGTTACGTCCCATGCCCCTCGATTAGCCCTGCGCGGACATGCGGTCGGCGATTTGCGTCGACAAGAGTGGAGAGGGTGGTGGTCGCGGGCGCTATAGGTAGCTGGATCTGCGGTTGGAGCTGGGGGCGGGCGACAGCTTGGTCGAAAGGGACAAGAATAGGATCAAACTCCAAGTGCACAGTAGGCGGCTCAGGTCCCCTGCCCAGGCGCATCATCACATCCATCCAACCAGCCCGTTTACGCGCACGCCGAGTCCAACAGGCGCACGCTGCGCCATTGCGGCGGGAGAGGCGTGAACAGTGCGCGCGCGCCCACCTACGGGCTAATACGTCACCCCAGGCCGAGGCTCAATTGTCTCATCCCGAACGACGACCACAACTCCAACATGCACCGGCATAACTACTCTCCATTACACATTGAAACCATGTGGCTGCCGCACCATACACCCGTGCCAATCCTTGCCCACCCCGCCCCACGGCTCCCGATTCCACTCTAGACCCCGAACCAGCCGAAATCCCCTCTTCTCGTACACCGCCCGCCCCGCCTCTGAAGCGTCGAGATACAGGACCAGCTCCTCCTCATCCGCCTTCCCAAGCCCCCAGTCCAGCATCATCTTTGCTGCCCCTCGGCCCTGATGGCCCGGATGTGTAGCGAGCTGGTGCAGCATAAAAAAGCGTCTAGTACTGCCCATGATGGACACTTGAGCTTCTCGCAACGGACCCAGCAGCGAATCCAGCGCATCGAGTCGCAATTCCGGAGGTGAGAAGCCGGGCCTTGAGTCCTTCTTCTCAGCCCCAACGACGTTGTGCGTACTCCACACCGAGACGGCAATGGTTCTCCCACCATTGTCGGGGGGGTCGTCAGAGCTGGCCTCCAAGTCCGTATCGACTACCTTCCAATGCCACGTGTTTGGCTGGCCAATCTCGCATTTGCGGTCTTCGGCTACACCGCGTATCGACGACTCGCTGATGGGTCCATTGTGTAGGAGATCATGCGTAGGGCCGTAGTAGGCAAGTGCGCGAACTCGTGTCCAGGACAGTGTGTCCGCAGTCGACATAGGACGAAGTTCGAAAGGCATGTTGTCTTGAAAGAAGGTAGGAAGAAAATGCAAAGTGAGTCAAGGTGGTCAGGAAGTCTGTACCATGTACTCTATTAGGCCGCCATTCCTCATCCCCGATGAGTCAGAGGGTGAATACGCCCAACATCACCAGCCACACAGGAATCAGCCTGCCCAAATGTGACGCAGGGCTCTGTATTTTTTTCCATTCATCTATAAATAAAACCACGCATGACGTTGTCAAATCTTAGAAATCATCCATGTAGCTTGATTCCGGTCACTACTCTGGCCTTTCGAGATATTGAAGCTATGCCACCCCAGCATCTCATGCACGAGCTGTACAAGTGTCATCCTAAGCCAAGAATATCCAAAGATCCCCATTCACGAATCTTCGGTCTCAAGCCACCACCTCTCCGTTGCCCTTGTGTCTTGATATCATCACCAATCTCAACAATCCCACGAGCAGCAACCGCCAAGCTACCCGAAGTATGAACGAGCGTACCCACCACGGGAATCTCATCTCCTCCATGAATCTGAACAACTTCATCCGGCTCCACGGCACCTTCCTTGACATATGGATCTCGCCAAACGCGAATCCTACCGTCCGTACCCCCAGCCCAGACCTCGTGACTCGTACCCTCGATATCATACGGCGACTGTCCCGCATTCCAAATATCAAAGCCCAATTTCTGCTTCGTACGTGCCTTCCTCCCAGCACAATGTGCCAGCGAATACGCAAATTTGCGGACATCGTATACGAGCAGGACGTCCGAGGAACGCTCAGCGACGTAGAGATATCTGCCGCACGGACTCCACCTTAGCGACGAAACTCCCGAGCCCATGACGTGCTCCAGGTTTTCGTTCCGTGGCATCTTCCCGAAAGTCGAGGACGAGGAAATGGTGCCCGGGAGAGGGAAGTGTGTTACTTCGGCGCCGGAGACGGCGTCGTAGATGCCTACGTAACGTGTCCATGATCCTGCTGCGATGAGACCATCGGTAGAGGATATGGTGGGCGGAGAGAGTGAGAGAGCGGATATGTGGCCTTTGAAGCCGCGGCCGCCACCTTTGAGTTTGTTGCGCTTGGCGGGTATGGTGGAGATGGTATGGATTGGTGCGTCTCTTTCTTGAATGTCGAAAATGGCGATCTTGTCTTGTGCGCCGGCGAAGAAGTGAGCACTGTCGCTTGAGAAGGATAGGCTGAGAGGAGCAGTGACGGCTTCGGTCAGATTGTTGACTAGTTTATATGAAGCTAGGGGTGTGGATATATTGACTGGGGCGGTGCTCGACGGCTGCGTATCAGAACTAGGGAAGACGGTTGTCGTATCCCATAGTGCGTTATGCAAGCTGATGTACGAGTCTCGCCGACTCAGTAGCACGGTTGTGCTGCTGGGGTCTTGAAGATTGAACAGTGGATTGACAGCGAAAGCCCAGATTGGATTGGGGGACTTGAATGACGTGTATGGGCCGAGGGCCCGAGTGTCAGCCTCTGACAGAATGTCATTGGCAATGGGATAAACGGAAAAGTTACGGTTGTAGTCTGAGGTGAAGATGCAGCTTCCATCTGGTGAGAGCTGCGCTTCTTGTACACAACTGATATGACGAATGCATTTCAAAGAAGCTTCTTCACGGGCAGAATCGTTTTTCTCGTCGGCATCCGATTCTGGGTCTGAAGAGAAGGACCTTGTAGATGAAGAGCTTTGCGGTTCGGGCTCGTTATCGTCATCTTCCGATTCCACATGTTCTGAACGCGTTGATGGTTCCACAGCACTCTCCGAATCCAAACTTTCCTCGTTAGTTCCATCTAAAACACTTTCGCTTTGGTCGTCGTCCCCCTTCCCAACTCGTTCCTCCCCTTGATCGCATCTTGAAATCCTCGTGCTAGCCAAACATCTTACCTTGATGCCTAGACCTTCCATGATTCAGCGCGCCATCCCGCCTCTTGTAAGAACCCCTCGATATGAATCGAATACCACTAAAGCCAGAAGGCATGTATCAAAAATCAGATGAGCAGGACCGCGGTCCTCGAAAGTAGTCGGAGAATCGGGACGAGTAGACGTTAGCTTGCGCACAGACCCGCTGTTCCCCCAACCGCCCATCTTCTCGAAACAGCGTCATCGGCTCCGGATGCTCTCTCTTTTCCACAATGCAGCATGCGCTCGACCCCACACGAGGACAAGCATGGATTGAATCACCGTACTTGCGGTCGCTTCTAGTAAGTATAAATTCGATAAATTCTTTGCAAGTGCATTTCCATGTTTGTAAATAACCGCCATGATTCATTGTCCCCACTACCCCAACTAACACACGCCCCCAAGGCAGGCGGCCTGGCAGGTACAACCGTGGACCTATCTCTGTATCCGCTCGATACGCTCAAAACCCGGCTCCAATCCAGCGCAGGATTTGCCGCCAGCGGAGGCTTCAATGGCATATACCGCGGCGTAGGCAGCGCAATCGTGGGTTCCGCGCCAGGCGCTGCCCTCTTCTTCATAACATACGACTCGATAAAACGGTCTTTTGCCCAGCCCAAGACTGCAATCCAATACAATGCCGAGGGAAAACCGTATAAAGAGGAAGTCAGGGATAGTGGGAGCGAGGCCGTGGTGCACATGTTGGCAGCGAGCTTGGGTGAGGTGGCGGCGTGCGCTGTGAGGGTGCCGACGGAAGTTGTGAAGCAGCGTGCGCAAGCGTCTCAGCATCCGTCGTCGCTATCGGCTCTGACGCATATCTTGAATCAGCGACATGCTCGCGGTTTGGCGCACGTGTGGTTGGAATTGTATCGCGGTTGGTCGATAACAATTATCCGCGAGGTACCCTTCACCGTGATTCAGTTCCCGCTCTGGGAGGCCCTCAAGAAGTATAGGATTGCGCAGACGGGGCGCAGCGAAGTCTCGGGCTTGGAGGGTGGTTTGCTGGGAAGCGTTGCTGGGGCGGTGGCGGCGGGTGTCACGACGCCGCTGGATGTGCTCAAGACGCGCATGATGCTTGCGAGGGAAAAGCAACCCATGTTCTCCATGCTGTCGGCCATCATGAAGGAGTCAGGTCCAAGGGCTTTCTTCGCGGGGCTGGGGCCAAGGGTAGGATGGATCAGCGTTGGAGGTGCTATATTCCTCGGTTCTTACCAGTGGGCTAGTAATCTTCTTGGGGGCGTGGGAGATGAATAAGCATTGATTCAAGAACCTATGCGAGGTGGAGATGATGAAAGATATTATAGTACTCAGGTAACGTTTGTATAATTGTATTGTAGAACTACGCCGTCTATCTTCATTACTGCGTCACAAGAGAGCATATTGACGCCTTCGATAAAGGGTGTCTGGCTAAGACTAGAAGGATATAAGTGCACTGAACTATCAATAAAGCGACTAGTTCTCGCATTGATATTGTCGGGGCCGCTTCAGGACATGCAGGCCCAAAAAGTGATTCAAGTTCAACCCCCGATAGAACAGCCATGGCATCTCTCTCTCTCTTGGCACGTCTTTCCACGCGAAGCTTGTCCTTTGTCTCCACATCCCAACTTCTCGATTGCAACCTTCTCGATTGCTTCCTCGGTGGGTACTTTCTTCGCCACTTCTTTCGCCACTTTCTTGGTTGCAACCTTGGCGATCGTAAATTTGGCGGCGGTGACTTCATTCGCGTTTTCCTCTTACCATGTCTTGCATTTGCCGCCAACTTTGAGACAATCGACTTTGGGACAATCATTTTTGGTGCTTTCTTTTGCACAATCTGGCGCAAAATGTCTACTAAGCCTTGATTCCTACCATGCCTCTCAAAATCCTTAGCAACCAACAAAAGTAGCGCCTTGAGTGTGAAATTCGCGTCGTTCCCAGCACAGTGGAGGTTATTATGGGGACAACCCAGCAGTATCAACAAGTCGCCCAGACTGCCACTCCGTGTCTCAAGCATCTCGCAGGCGAGGGAAAAAGCGTCCAGAACAGCAGAGAGACGGCCTGGCCACGGGAAGTCGAGCAGCCGCAAGGCCCGGAGCTCATTTGCCGTTGCAAAGCCGACAAAAACTATATTCCGACCGGGGGGGATTAGAGAGCAGATGCTGTCTGCCAGCTCCGATGGGGAGATGACGGCCGTTTTGCCAAAAAGGAATACTCTATTCGCCCTTGCAGTGTATGATGACGTGCCTGAAGCGAAGTTATACGTTTGTATCTGCTGTTTGTGCGGCGCTTGCTCCAATTGTCTTGTATCCAGGATCGCAATACCGACTTGGCAATTGGGATCCATGGCAAGTTTGCTCTTGCTGGTGTTGGTGTTCTCGAAGTCGATGGAGAATAGTACAACGTCCGATAGTCGTGATGTTTTGGCAGTCTGATGGCTGAAACCAAAAATTTCGCGTAGTATAGGGAGATTTTTCTTTGCAATCTTCGGTGCATCTCCGTTCGTTTTCGAGGAACTTGTAAAGAGATTCTTGTTAGCCTCGATAGTTTCAAAATGAGACAGGCTTTGCTTCTTCTTTTGCTGGTACTACTCACCTCATAATTGATGGTGTTGGAGAAGTTTCCGTTAAGTCCTTTTTTGCAGTGAAACTGAAGGTTATGGAGTTGTGGAGTTGGGGAGTTGGGGAGTTGTGGAGTTGTGGCTCCAAAATCGAATTGGACGTTATATATTTGCAGTGAATCTCTCCTATGACTAATACCTTACTGTGCATACTCAGTACTATGGTACACTCTGGAAGCGACCCAAAAGAAGCCGCAGATCAGTGGCTTCTATATCAGCTCAAATCAGGGGAAGTCACAGAGCAGTCTGTTCTGTATCAGCCCAAATCGGGGAAGTCGCGAAGTACTCCCTTCCCTTCCCTTCCCTTCCCTTCCCTTCCCTATTAAATGCGCGCACTAAAGAAATTAAGCAGGACACCCGTCCGGATGTACCGTATAGGTTGAGATGTTGAGATCCCTTGTATCAAAGGCACAAAGTCGGATTGGCCGAGTGGTTAAGGCGGGCCATACCGATGAAAGAACCCCATCTGTCTGTGCCACCAGAGCTAACAGCCTGTGTCAATGGGCGTGATCGCATGGGCCAGTGCGCGAGATGTCTCTGGAGGTAATGGCTGTGTGTTTGCACTCGCAAGTTCGAATCTTGCATCCGACAGCTCCTTTTTGGAGGTCACACACATCTATGCGAAGTTAGCATAAGTTATTGTTCACTGGGCAATATGGGTGATATAAGTGATTATATTTTCTGAACCTAACCAAGGTGCCTCCTGGTTGCACTTATTTCCAACGAACCATGTATGCTAGTTTGTTTTTGGATGACGAAGCGGAGGATGAATACCGATACAAGAAGAAGAAAAGAATACGCTGCGTTATGTTGGTGTAGCAGTGAAGACACAATGAATTGATGTGTTGTCACCTTGGTCTTACCATGTAAATTATTTTACTTGGCGAGTTTGTTCAGGGTGCGCTAAATTATTTCTAAAGTAGTGATGTGATCAGGAGGTAATCTAGATGCCTCTAAGCTTAGTAGACACATGCCGTACCGTCCTCTCGTATCAAGACTAGTTTGTGTGCAGATACTTGAGAGATGATTTCTCTATATTTTCAAATCCCTTTCACCCCGCATGTAGTACTTTAGCGAATCAACTTACATAAACGCATAGGGGGAATTGCAGGGCGTTATTAATCTTATTGCTGTTCATTCTATCATTCTACTGCTTTCAATATGCATGCAGATACATTGTGAAGCAGAGAGGAAGACTGGGAAGACTTACAATAGAGAAGAAAGGAGATTCCAGGTATAGAGATATCTATCCCCGTACTTCCGCATTTCCTAGCTCATAGTTTCTTTAGCCAAAGTTTCATCGTCCTTGACTTCTTCCCTGTCTCGAATACTTACGAAGCTTGTTCGAATTTGCAGAATTGGCTCTAAGACTATGTAATTAAGTGTCCTCAAACGACCGAGAAAAGTCTTCATGCTAGTAGAATATCAGTCGATAGAGAGACTGTGCAAGGTGAATTGTATGGTAGTTCTTACTCAGATGCTAGCGCGAAGCTAAGCGCCATGAGGCCGGGGAACCGCGTTTTCTACGCGACGGAATTTCGGCCCACGTCATTTCCAAAGTTGCAACACCAAGACAGTCACATCACCGCTCCTGTTCCATACCCATCCCGTCGCTAAACGCCATGCTCGACATTCATCGCCCCGATTCCCGCCCCGATACGAAAATATACTTCTCCCACAGTGTCCTACCGTCTTACATCGACCCGCAAAATGTGTCCACGAAGAAGAAGCCCTTCTCAACGTTCAACAAGCAAAAGTACAGCCACAGCGTAGATCTGATACTGCCGGAGGAGATTTACGAGCTTATAAAAGACCAGCTCGAGCAGAAAGACGGCCCAGCGAGAGCGCAATATGCGCGCGTACACATGAAGCTTGGAGAAATCATCGAAAGCGACTTCCTAAACGGCTATATCAAGCAGGGGAATATCATGATGCTCAGCGAAGGCCGTCCGCTTTTAGATGACCGCTTCGAACTCTACAAAGGTACCCTCCGCATGGAACTTGCCCGTCCAACCTACGAACGGTGCGGCCTCCAGGGCACCCCGATCGAAGACGGCGGCAGGAAACATCAGAAGCAGCGGTGGATAGTCGAGTACGACTTGCGCGCAAAATCGATGAAGCATGGAAAGGGAGGGTTCTCTAGGCTGGAGTGGGCGTGCAAGAATGTGCTTGATAAGTCGCTTACTTGGTTATTCTATAATTTCAATCCCTCTTCTGCTGAGTCTCTTGTGGAGGGAAAGGAGCCCATATCGAAACACCAGCCTTGGATACATGAAATTGTGCCAAATGCGACAAGAATGGAAGAGATCCTTGTGCCACGAATCTCGGTCAGCAATCTCACCAATTTGCATGCAGAAGAGGACGCGCTGGGCCTACTCGAGTACATCCACATGGTACAGTTAAAGTCGCCTCGGATCGAAAAAGGAGACGACATAAATCCACATTTGTCGCGCTACGAAGTCCCAGACTTTGGAGAGGGCGTTGACTCGAGGCACATGGTTGCGGTGCACTGGAGAGGTCTCATTCCACCGGCTTTTGTCCGCGAT
>Ga0265780_10007346_pt1 | contig 13555 bp, 6 predicted proteins | sample P1T30metagenome_FD_192432 | JGI IMG/M metagenome (GOLD analysis project Ga0265780, IMG submission 192432) | Plant litter microbial communities from East Loma Ridge, Irvine, California - P1 T30 | ecosystem: Environmental > Terrestrial > Plant litter > Unclassified | place: USA: California... | reverse complement strand
TTTGCAGCTTTTGCTTTTTGGCTGATACCAATAACGAAATCGCGCATATCCTGCTTAAAATCACGGTCGCCTACAGGGTCTGGAGTAGTAGAATCACTTTCATCATTACTGCTGCATGCCACTAAAAAAAGTAATGCAAAAGCTACTGCTGCGTTTTTCATAAAAGGGAGTTTAAGATATAAACCCTAAAGGAAGCTTTTTATTTTATGAAATGTAATTTTAGTTGGTTACCATATCCGCTTCTTTCAATCTTGAAGGCATAAACAAAATAAGCGTTGCCTGTATCAATAAATAAGTATAATAACCATAGCAAATGGTAACTTCATGCGACTTCTGGACCGTGAAAACCAGCAGTGCAAAAAAGCTACTGAATAAAACTACAGCGCTATAAAGCACAACTTTATTTCTTTTTAAAAGCCCTGCAATAATTTGTGTTAGCGCAATAATGATTAGCACTATAAAAATGCAAAGTAATATCGCTTCATTATCGTTCATCCCTTTAGACAGGTAATATTCTATACCCTCCCAAACTACACTAAAAGCACTCAATTTATCGTAACTGATGTGGCTGTAACCGTCCTCAATCATTTCATCTACCGAGGCTTGTGAAATTATCTTAACAAAGGGCAATGTAAGCGCAACGGCGCCAAAAAGAGTAATGATATGCAGGTATTTTTTAAATAGGACTTTCATTTATTACCTCTTGTAGTTGGTTACCCACTCCCTTAATTTTGACACTCTATCAGGATTTTTTTGCAGCCAGTTTTCTACAGCTGTGCTCCTAACATCCTGATATATATAGTAGCTAAAGGTTTCATACATTTCGTCGTTACGTGCAAGGTCATAAAAGAAGCCTACATAATATTTCCACCAAAAATCTTTCTTTTTGTTATTGGCCTGTAATTCGCCCAGTATCATAAAAAACGATTTTGTATTTTCAGAGAACATCTCAAAATCACTTTTGTTTTTATTTTCTTCTGTGTGCTTTGCAGCTTCTGCCAGTGCAATAGACATATCAGCAGTGCTAAAGTCATCCTTTTCATTCAGGCCATTAAGCGTAATGTTTATACTTTTGTCATCTTTAACCTCTACACCCTCTTTTTGCTTTCCCGATACCGTTGTAAACGCCACATTTGCCCTTTTACCTGTAGGCTCTATGATTAAATAGTTGTAAAAAGCCAGCATCGATTTGCTCTTCTCTCCCATCTTAAGTACTCCCATTAAAAAATGGCTGTTAGCGTGTAACGGATTTATTTGCAAACTGCTTTGCAGCGCTTCCTCTGCCTCCTTAAATTCTTTTTGGTTGTAGGATGTAATGGCTATTGAATAGTACAACGAATTATTTGCAGGTACTTTTTTTGTGCCCTCTTTAAAAACCTTAACGGCATCTTTTGGTTTGCCCGAATAATCGAGGGCGCTTCCTTTTAGCAGATAGGCTTTAGCCAACAGCTTATTGTTCTTTTTAATTACTTTGTTGGCACAATCAATAGCCTTATCGTAATCTTTTAGCTGTGCATAAGTTAAGCCCATTTCATAAACTACATCGTCATTATCGGGTTCTATCTTAAGGGCTTTTTCATATATGGTTAATGCCTCACTGTATTTGCCGTCATCAAAAAGCGCTACACCTTCGGTAATTAACTGGTTGGCGGTTTGTTGCGCTGATGCCATTACTGAACTGCACAAAATCAAAAGGGTTACAATAATTTTCTTCATATTGAGTGATTATTAACGAACTAAAAACAATGCATTGCTAAACAACAGGTTGCCACTTTCCCAAAATCCACGGAACAGCGGATTATCAACCATATAAATTACAGAGCCCCTACCCTTTTGCTCTACAGCAAAAGTTACCGTGTTGGGCAGTTTTCTTTTAAGGCTGCTGCCAATGAACCCGAAGCTTTTAAATTTTGACGGAACATAGGCTACATTTTGTGCTCCCTTTAGCAATTGGTAGCGCGATGATGATGTTTTCATACTAAAATAGCTGTTACCTAACCCGTAGCTTAACGGATGGCTCGTATCAAGCACATTTTCTACAATAGCTCCGGAAACCGACATGGAAAGTTCACGCCTCAACAAACTTTCTGAGGTAAAATAACGGGCATCAAGGCTTTCTTTGTCATCCAGCTCTTTCTCTATGGTTTTACCTGCATCGCTGGCATAGCGGGTAAGGCTGTAACCTGTGCGGTCTTCAAAAATATTTAAGGCACCAGCCATAGCTATTACCTTGCCACCGTTATTAATAAAAGTATCTATTTGCATTTTCTCTGTGTCTGAAAACTCATACCAGCCATCAGCCAGTATAATAGTGTTGAACTCGGTAAAATCTATCCTGCCAAACTTATCGGCATCAATAATGCTAACGGGGTAGTCTATAATTTCATCCATATAAAACCAAGCCTGTCCAAAGTCGGTGGCGCTAACCGAACTGCCCGACAGCAACAGTACCTTTGGTGCTTCAAGCAGCGGATAGGATTCGGCACCCAGGTCGGCACCTGTAACGGCAAAGCCACTCTCAATAACCTCGTAGTCGCGTTTGCCTTCCAGCATTACGCTCATTGTTTGTTCAAATTGCAAAATATTAGGGTTATCGCCTTTAAGGATCACCAAGTCGCCGGGGCTGACCTTAATGCCCCTGTATAATGATGCTTTTGTAGCCGACCGCACTCTTATCTTGTTTTTATGTAAGAGTGAAAGCACCCTTGCCGATGCCCTGCCATTCCACGGAACGTAGTAGGCATATACCCTTTCATATTCAAACTTGCCTTTGTATGTAACTTCCTTTTTGGTTGCTACCTCAACATTCCTTTTAACAGCGTAGCTCTCAACCCCAAAGGCATGCGGCAATGCCCAGGCAGTAATATCATACGAAAGGCTGTCGCTCAATCGCTGCACCGGCTCGAACAATACCTGTGTGAGTACTGCTTTAGGCTGGTTTGCACTAATTACGAGATCATTAGGCTCCAAAGTGAAATCTTTATCTTTATCTGCCTGATAGCTGTAACCGGAGAGTTTTTTTGACTCGTTAGCATAAGCATACTGTATTTTATTGCGGCTAAGTAGTTTGGCAAGCTCTTCCGTTTTGCCACTGTTCTTAACTACATAGGTTTCATACTTACCCTTAGGATGCTCACGGCTGTCATTAAAATAAGCCCTGAAGTTTTTAATCAGCTTATCTTTTTGCCAGGCGGCTGTTTCAACAGCTGTTAATACAGCGGTGGTGTGGTGCGTTATCCTGTCCTGCAGGGTTAATATGCCGCCATTATCCATTTGTACGGCGCGGCCTGCGCCTATACCGCCCTGCTCATAGGTCATGCCCACTGCCCCGTTAAAGGTTGGGTAGGTATCGCCATAGCTTGGGTAGAACAAATCGAACACCTCGCGGGTATAATAGCTCCAACCCTGTACATCAAACTTTTTGGCGGTCATTTCGCCAATAGCGGTATGGAAATCTTTTTGCGATTGCGTAATGTAATCGTGCATAGGCTCTGCCGGTGGCGGAAAAAAATACGGCTCATTATAGCCCATTTCGTGCACATCTACATGCACCATGGGCATCCACTCATTATATACAAGCATACGCTGCTTGGTTTCCGGCTGAATTTGCCATGCCCAGTCGCGGTTAAGGTCGTAACCGTAATGATTTTGGCGGCCACCGGGCCACGGTTCCATATGCTCCCTGTCTGATACTCCGGGGTGAGTTCCTTTACCGCTCACAGTGCGCAGCCAGTTGCCATATCGCGAAAACCCGTCGGGGTTAAGGCAGGGGTCTATAATTACAATGGTATTTTGCAGCCACTCTTTAGTAGCGATATTGTTAGGGTTAACAAGCTCAAAGGCAACGTTCATAGCGCTTTCAGCAGCGGCAGGCTCGTTGCCATGTACGTTAAAGCTGAGCCACACGATGGCTTTATCTGTCGTTGCAGAAGGCTTAATATCTGACAATCCTGCCTGATACAAATGGTTTTGGCGAATGCTCTCTATATCCTTTAAATTCTCGGGTGTCGAAATTATGTAGGTGTTCAGCCCACGGCCTTCCATGGTTTGGCCATACGGGAGGTGCTGAATCCCTGTGGAGTTTTGCACGAGGTAAGCAAAATAACTTTCAAGCCGGTAATAGTACGTTACCTGTTTGCCGTAGTTGGGTAAAAATTCGGCCGGGCTATTAAGTTGGGCTTGCAGTGTTAAAGTAAGCAACAGTATAAATGCCGAAAGTAATTTTTTCATGTTATGCGGTTAAAAAACCAAATGTAAGGAAATTATGAATGTTCCTGTATGGGTATCGTTGCGAGTTATCGAATCTCAATGTCCAAAAGTGAAATATTAAGCCTAAAACAACTTAAAATCGCCAAATTTTAATCGTACCCCAAAGGTCATTTTAAGATGGTTTAAAACTTTATCTTTCCATCACAATTCTTATCTTTGCGTGCTTTAAAAAAATAGATACCAATGCGCATATCCTACAACTGGTTAAAACAATTCATTAAATTAGACTGGAAATCAGAAGAAACAGCTGCCCTGCTAACCGACCTTGGCCTTGAGGTTGAGGGAGTAGACAAATTTGAGTCGCTTAAGGGCGGGCTTGAAGGCGTTGTGGTGGGCCACGTGCTTACCTGCATTCAGCACCCTAACGCCGACAGGCTAAGGGTAACCACTGTAGATTTGGGAGACGGCACACCGGTGCAAATTGTTTGCGGCGCGCCTAATGTAGCTGTGGGCCAGAAGGTTCCCGTAGCAACCATTGGCACAACCTTATATGATAAAGAGGGTAACGCCTTCCAGATAAAAAAAGGAAAGATACGCGGTGAGGAAAGCCATGGTATGATTTGCGCTGAAGATGAGTTAGGTATCGGGGAAAGCCATGACGGTATAATGATCTTAAAAGATGACCTAAAGCCTGGTACACCAGCTTCTAAGGTATTTAATATTGTTAGCGATGAGGTGTTTGAAATTGGCCTTACCCCTAACCGTGCCGATGCTATGAGCCACCTCGGTGTAGCCCGCGACCTTAGGGCCGGACTTACCCAAAAAAATGTGCATACAGAGCTTATTACGCCTTCGGTTAGCAACTTTAGGGTAGATAAGCGTACACTTAAAATAGATATTAAAGTTGAAGATAATAAATTGGTGCCCCGCTATTGCGGCGTTACAATTAGCGGCGTTACTGTACAGCAATCGCCTGAATGGCTTCAAAACAGGCTTAAAGCCATAGGGCTTACACCTAAGAACAACGTGGTAGACGTTACCAATTATGTACTGCACGAACTTGGGCAGCCACTGCACGCTTTTGATGCGGCGAAGATTAAAGGCCTTAAGGTATTGGTTAAGAACGCTACCGAAGGCACTAAATTTACTACTCTTGACGATGTTGAACGCACATTAAGCAGCGAAGACATTGTTATTTGCGACGAAAATGGTCCTATGGCCCTTGCGGGCGTTATGGGCGGCAAAAAATCGGGGGTTACAGAAACCACATCGGCTATATTTTTAGAGAGCGCCTACTTTAACCCGGTAAGCATCCGTAAATCTGCTAAACGCCATGGTATAAGCAGTGATGCATCATTTAGGTTTGAAAGGGGTATAGACCCTACTATTACGCAATATGCCCTTAAACGAGCTGCATTGCTTATACAGGAAACCGGCGGTGGCGAGATTACCTGCGACCTTGAGGATATTTACCCTAAAAAGATAGAAGACCATTCGGTTTTCCTTAATTTTGATAATGTTACCCGCGTTATAGGCCAGGAATTACCTAAAGAAACTATTAAGAAAATATTGGTATCGCTGGAGGTGAAGATCAGCACCATGTCAGAAAAAGGGCTTGGGCTTATTATACCATCCTACCGTGTGGATGTTGAACGTGAAATTGATGTCATCGAAGAGATACTTCGTGTATACGGTTACAACAACATTAACTTTACCCAAAAGCTAAACGCTTCTATAGCCAACGCATCGCGTACTGACGATCATAAGTTGCAAAACATTGTAGGCACGCAGCTTACGTCGCTTGGCTTTAACGAAATGATGGCCAACTCACTCACCACTCCGGAGTATGTAAAGCTGTCTGAGAACCTTAATGAAGAGTTTAACGTACTTATGCTGAATCCGCTAAGCAGTGACCTTTCGGCAATGAGGCAGTCGCTTTTGTTTAGTGCGCTGGAGGCCGTTTCGTTTAACATTAACCGCCGCCGTGCCGACCTGAAATTCTTTGAGTTTGGCAAGACGTACCACAAAATGCCATCAGGCTACGAAGAGAAAAAACACCTAACCCTTACAGTTACCGGAAGCAGGATATCTGAAAGCTGGGCGCAAACCCAAAAGGCAGCCGACTTTTTTATGTTTAAAGGCTTTGTAACTAATGTGATGGCAAGGCTTGGCTTTAGTAAATTGCAAACCCAGCCGCTTACAAACGATGTTTTTGCCGAAGGTATTGCTCTTGCCATTGGTAACGATATTATTGTTGAGTTTGGTACTGTGAAAAAAGCCATCCTTAAGCATTTTGACATTAAGCAGGAAGTATTGTTTGCCGACTTTAACTGGGGTGCCATTGCAAAACTGGTTACGGGTAAGATAAAGTATACAGAGATATCTAAATTCCCTGAGGTACGCCGTGACCTTGCTCTGTTAGTAGATAGGACTGTTACCTTTGAAAGTATTTATGATGTTGCCCGCAATACAGAGAAAGGATTACTTAAAGACATAAGCCTGTTTGACGTTTACGAAGGCAAAAATCTGCCGGAAGGTAAAAAGTCATATGCTGTGAGCTTTATGCTACAGGATAGCACTAAAACCCTTACTGATGAGCAGATAGATAAGATAATGACTAAGATAAGGCAAAACCTGGAAACCCAAACGGGTGCCCAACTAAGGTAATTAATTTCCGGTTCTTAAATAGTAAATGCCCCATGCTAAGAGTATGGGGCTTTTTTTTATCACAAATACATCCACTAATATTACAAACGAAAAATGCCACCGCAATAAATGGGTGGCATTTGTATTTACAAGCAAGTATTACTATTTAAGTTTAGCTTTCATAGCTTTATAATCGTCCATTCTTTCAAGCGCCTGATACATACCTGCAAGTACCTGAATAACGTACTGGTCTTCCGGTTTTGCTTTATGCGCTTTTTCTAAATAAGGAATAGCAGCGGTATATAAGCCTTCGCGTTGTTTTTTAAGCACTTCATAACGCTGGTTATCTTTAGCAGTGTTACCAAGCTTGTTCATCTCATCAACGATCTTTTTCTCGTTGCGGATGGCAAGCACACCCATATTAACAAGTGCATCAAAATAATCCGGCTTAAGCTCAATCGCTTTTTTGTAATATTTTTCAGCTTCGGCAGGATCTGCTTCAGATGATACTACACCAAGGTTAAAGAACAATACAGCGTCATTAGGGCTTTTTTGGGCAGCCTCTTCAATAAGCCTTTTGTAGCTTGCCATATCCTTAGTTTTAAGGTAAAGCTCAGCTTCGGCAATAATAAGGCCGGTATCGTTAGGATTAGATTTCCTCGCATTGGCCATAGCCTGTTTCGCTTTTTCAGTTTCTCCTTTTTGGGCATAGATAAGCGCAATGTTCTTTACAATATCACCTTTTAAAGAAGGAAGCTTTTCAGCTTTTGGATTGATGTATTTTCCGGTTTTAACCGAAAGATCCATAGTTTGCTGGTTAGGGAAACCCTCAACCTCGTTGGTTTCTTTATTGGTAGCAGTATAGTTAGTACCTTCGCCTGTAAAGCCTACCCTGTCAAGTTCAAGGTAGTGTTTAAGGGCACTATCGTAATCCTGGCTGTTAAGCGCCATTGCCGCAGCATTGTAAAGGCTAACACCATCAGTTTTATCTACCTCATAAGCAAGCGCATAGGCCGCTGATGCCTTTTTGTAATCTTTAGCCCTGTTCAAATCATTAGCTGTACTAACCACCATAGCTTTGATAGTAGGCAAAATTTGATTTTGAATCTCTTCAGTATGGTTCTTTTTGCCTGATTTTTCAAGCTCAATGACCTGATTGTAATCGGCTATAGCAGCAGGAAGTAGCGATGGCGCTAACGATTGGTTCTTTTTGATTTCACCTACCGCATATTGCGCTTTGTAAAAGTAAAAATCAGCTTTTTGATCGTTAGAGGCAGCACCTATAAGTGGCTCTGCTTTATCAAGCAATGTTTTATATTCTGCCGGATAGGTTTGAGTTGCAGCGCCTTTTTCGTTTAGTTTTTTAAGTGCCTTAAGCTCATCTTTTTGTGCAAATGCGCTTATTGATACCAATAGCGACGCTGCAAGTGCATACTTAATATTCATAAAATTATATTTATTCGTTTGTTTGTTCGTCTTCGTCAGTAAAATCAGCAGGGTCTATATCAAGATCCTCAACATCAGATCCTTCCGGTATAATGATACCGCTAACACCGTTTTCGGCATCAACATTATCAAGTACCTCGTTAATGGCTTCCTCTACCGCTTCTTCTTCGCGCATAACTTTAGTTACGGCAGCAATAGAGTCGTTACCTTTAATATTAATAAGGCGTACACCCTGAGTGGCACGGCCCATTACCCTAAGGTCCGATACCGCCATACGGATAGTTAATCCTGATTTATTAATGATCATAAGATCATCAGCATCGGTAACGTTATTAATAGACACAAGGCTACCGGTTTTATCGGTAATATTAAGTGTTTTAACACCTTTACCACCACGGTTGGTAATCCTGTAATCATCAAGGCTACTACGCTTGCCATATCCGTTTTCTGATACTACAAGAATTTCACTGCTCATATCATTTACAGATACCATGCCAATAACTTCGTCTTTCTCATCCTGAAGTGTAATACCACGAACACCACTGGCGCTACGGCCCATCGGGCGGGTCTTGCCCTCTTCAAATCGAACCAGCTTGCCCGATTTTACCGCTATAAGCACCTGGCTCTCGCCTGTAGTAAGTTTAGCCTCTAACAGCTCATCATCCTCACGGATGGTGATGGCGTTGATACCGTTTAACCTCGGACGTGAATATTGCTCCAGCAAGGTCTTTTTAACGATACCTTGTTTGGTAGCCATAATAACGTAGTGGCTGTTTATGTAATCTTCGTTCTTAAGATCCTGAGTACAGATAAAGGCCTTAACCTTATCATCATTCTCTATATTGATAAGATTTTGGATAGCGCGGCCTTTACTTGTTTTAGTACCCTCCGGAATTTCGTAAACCCTCATCCAGAAACATTTACCTTTTTGGGTAAAGAATAACATGTAGTTATGGTTTGTAGCCACAAACAGGTGCTCAAGGAAATCCTGGTCGCGCGTGGCCACGCCTTTTTGGCCTACACCACCCCTGTTTTGTGTTTTGTATTCAGAAAGCGGGGTACGCTTAATGTAACCTGCGTGCGATATTGTAATAACCACATTTTCATCGGCAATAAGGTCTTCAATACTAACATCGCCACCGGCATATTCTATTTGAGAGCGGCGGTCATCACCATATTTATCACGTATCTCTACAAGCTCTTCTTTAATAAGCGCCATCCTAAGTTCTTTGCTTTCTAATAAAGCTTTTAACTCAGCGATCAATTTCATTATCTCTTCATATTCAGCACGAAGCTTATCCTGCTCCAGGCCGGTAAGCTGCCTTAAACGCATCTCTACAATAGCACGCGCCTGAATTTCAGAAAGGTTAAACCTTTCAATCAATTTACCACGCGCTTCTTCACCGTCTTTAGAGGCACGTATAAGCTGGATAACCTCATCAATATTATCTGATGCGATTATTAAGCCCTCTAATATGTGTGCGCGCTCTTCGGCTTTGCGAAGTTCAAACTTAGTCCTCCTAACAACCACATCGTGCCTGTGCTCCACAAAATAGTGGATCATGTCTTTAAGGTTAAGCATTTGCGGCCTGCCGTTTACAAGCGCAATGTTGTTAACACTAAAAGAAGATTGTAGCTGTGTATATTTATATAAGGTGTTAAGCACCACGTTAGGCACTGCATCGCGCTTAAGGATATAAACGATACGCATACCGTTCCTGTCCGATTCATCGCGGATATTAGCAATACCCTCAATCTTTTTATCATTTACAAGGTCGGCAGTTTTCTTGATCATCTCTGCCTTATTAACCTGGTACGGAATTTCGGTAACTATAATGCACTCGCGTCCGTCAACCTCTTCAAAGTTGATCTTAGCACGAACCACAATACGCCCACGGCCAGTTTTAAATGCTTCGCGAACACCTTCGTAACCATAAATTACACCACCTGTAGGAAAATCAGGTGCTTTTATGTGATGCATCAGCTCGTCTATCTCAATCTCCGTATTATCTATATAAGCAAGTGTACCATCTATAACCTCGGTAAGGTTGTGTGGCGGCATGTTAGTTGCCATACCTACCGCAATACCACTTGCACCGTTAATTAAAAGGTTGGGCACCCTGGTTGGCATAACCGTAGGTTCCTGCAGGGTATCATCAAAGTTTAACTGAAAATCCACAGTTTCCTTATCAAGGTCGGCCATTATCTCTTCAGATATTTTGCGCATCCTTGCCTCAGTATATCGCATTGCTGCCGGGCTGTCGCCATCTATAGATCCAAAGTTACCCTGGCCATCTACCAACAGGTACCTAAGGCTCCAGTCCTGTGCCATACGTACCATTGCATCATAAACCGATGTATCGCCATGCGGGTGGTATTTACCTAATACCTCCCCTACTATCCTTGCTGATTTTTTGTGGGCCCTGTTAGAAAGCACCCCCAGTTCGTACATACCAAAAAGTACCCTTCTATGCACGGGTTTCAAGCCATCCCTAACGTCCGGAAGCGCCCTGGAAACAATAACCGACATTGAATAGTCAATGTAAGCCGATTTCATTTGGTCTTCTATATTAATGGGAATTAACTTTTCTCCTTCTGCCATAAGTAGTTATATTAAAAATTATAGTTATTTTATAGTTTTTACAAAACGTGCCAATATACGTAATTTTATTACGATTTTGATCGTTTAAAGTTAGATTTTTAAACCATTTATCAACATCGGCAACACCGATAAAAGTTCATAAACTAATACAAAAACACTTTTATTATTCACTTATTTTTCGTCAATTAGCATGACAGTACTTTTAAAGCGTATTGTCAGTTCATTTAACTGGGTATGGTTTTTGTAAATTCTTAAACTAAATAGTTAAATTTACACTATTAAAGATAACATTATGGATGATAATTTTTCACCAAGAGTTAAGGACGTAATAACCTACAGCAAGGAAGAAGCTTTAAGGTTAGGCCATGACTTTATTGGTACAGAACACTTAATGTTGGGAATTTTAAGGGACGGTAACGGAAAAGCCATTTCCATCCTTAATAACATATCGGTAGATTTGGAGCATTTACGCAAAAAAGTTGAGATATTAAGCCCTGCTAACCCTAATGCTGAGCGCAATAATGAAAAGAAAAACCTTCATTTAACACGCCAGGCCGAAAGGGCACTTAGAACCACTTTTCTGGAAGCTAAAGTCTTTCAGAGCACCTCTATAAGCACGGCCCACCTATTGTTATGCATATTGCGTAATGAGAACGACCCTACCACAAAATTGCTCAACAAACTAAAAATTGATTACGAAACAGTTAAAGAACAATTTATCAGCATGACATCAAACGAAGAAGACTATATGGAAAATCTGCCAAAAGCAGAGTCCTATAACGACGATCCAGGACAGGATGACAGTTTGCGCGAAAGCACATTCAACAACCCTGCAGCAGGCAATAAGACCAATAAAAAATCTAAAACCCCGGTATTGGACAATTTTGGCCGCGACCTTACAGAACTTGCCGAAGAAGGCAAGCTTGATCCTGTAGTAGGCCGTGAAAAAGAAATTGAGCGTGTATCTCAAATTCTTAGCCGCCGTAAAAAAAACAACCCCTTACTAATTGGTGAGCCAGGTGTGGGTAAATCGGCTATTGCCGAGGGCCTTGCACTGCGAATTATCCAAAAGAAAGTATCACGTATACTTTTCAACAAACGCGTGGTTACTTTAGACCTTGCCAGCCTTGTTGCCGGCACTAAGTACCGCGGCCAGTTTGAAGAGCGTATGAAAGCGGTTATGAACGAGCTTGAGAAAAATGACGATATCATCCTGTTTATAGATGAGATCCATACCATTGTAGGTGCCGGTGGCGCTACAGGTTCTCTTGATGCGTCTAACATGTTTAAACCTGCTTTGGCAAGGGGCGAAATTCAATGCATTGGGGCTACCACATTAGATGAGTACCGCCAGTACATTGAGAAAGATGGCGCTCTTGAAAGACGTTTCCAGAAAGTAATTGTAGAGCCTACTACTGTAGAGGAGACCATTACTATCCTTAACAACATCAAAAACAAATACGAAGATCACCACAATGTAATTTACACCCAGGAAGCTATAGAAGCCTGTGTGAAACTTACAAGCAGGTACATGAGCGAGCGCTTTTTACCGGACAAGGCTATTGACGCTTTAGATGAGGCAGGATCGCGTGTTCACATCACTAACATTGATGTTCCTAAGCAAATTCTTGACCTTGAAAGGCAGCTTGAAGAGGTCAGAGAGCTAAAAAATACCGTTGTTAAAAAACAAAAGTATGAAGAGGCCGCTAAACTTAGGGATGATGAAAAACGTATAGAAAAAGACCTTGCTATTGCCCAGGAGCAGTGGGAAGAAGATTCTAAAAATAACCGTATTACCGTTACCGAAGATAATGTTGCCGATGTAGTTAGTATGATGACAGGTATCCCTGTTAACCGTATTGCGCAGACAGAGAGCAACAAACTTGCTAAATTGCCCGAGCTTATTCGTGGCAAAGTAATTGGACAGGACGAGGCGGTTAATAAAATAGCCAAATCTATACAACGTAACCGTGCGGGACTTAAAGACCCTAACAAACCAATTGGGTCGTTTGTATTCCTTGGGCAAACCGGTGTTGGTAAAACACAGTTGGCTAAAGTTATTGCAAAAGAGCTTTTTGACAGCGAAGATGCCCTTGTGCGTATAGACATGAGCGAGTATATGGAGAAATTTGCCATATCCCGCCTTGTAGGTGCGCCTCCGGGATATGTAGGTTATGAAGAAGGTGGTCAGTTAACTGAAAAAGTGAGAAGAAAACCATATTGTGTGGTACTTCTTGATGAGATCGAGAAAGCTCACCCGGATGTTTTCAACATGCTTTTACAGGTGCTTGACGACGGTTTCTTAACCGACAGCTTAGGCCGTAAGATCGACTTTAAGAATACTATTATTGTAATGACATCTAACGTTGGTGCAAGACAGTTGAAAGATTTTGGCCAGGGTGTAGGTTTTGGTACATCGGCTAAGAAACTGCAGGCAGATGAGCACAACAAAGGTGTTATTGAAGCCGCGCTTAAAAAAACCTTTGCACCGGAGTTCATTAACCGTATAGATGATATTATTGTGTTTAATGCCCTTGAAAAAGAGCACATAGATCTTATCATTGATATTGAACTTGAAAAATTATATGCAAGGATAAAAGACCTTGGCTACAACATTGCACTTAGCGATAAAGCCAAAGATTTTATTGCCGA
>Ga0265780_10007345_pt1 | contig 13555 bp, 6 predicted proteins | sample P1T30metagenome_FD_192432 | JGI IMG/M metagenome (GOLD analysis project Ga0265780, IMG submission 192432) | Plant litter microbial communities from East Loma Ridge, Irvine, California - P1 T30 | ecosystem: Environmental > Terrestrial > Plant litter > Unclassified | place: USA: California... | reverse complement strand
TCTTCACGTTATCTACAAAGCAACTCGGAGAAGGACTCGACTTTACAATGCACAGCACCATCAATTTGGGCCTGTACGCCTTGGCGGCGAGCAGCATTGCACAAGCTCAAGAAGTTCACGAGAGACAATATGCAGGCGCGCACCTCTTGGAAGACATCAACACAATCTCGAGATATTGGGGTACGTTCAGTGAGCAGAAATCTTCCAATCCACCGCTGACACATTCCCCTGAAGGTCAGCTGTCGCCTTACCGAGACAATGAAGCCAGCATTTTTGGAATCGAGAACGTGGGACTTCCTGATGGATGCCAGGTCGAACAAGCGCATACCCTGCAACGGCACGCCGACAGATTGCCCGGTGACTGGGCTGACGATGGGCCCAACAGCGAACGTTTCGCGGAAAAGGTGGCAAACCACACAGGGCAAGGTGCTGGGTTCACAGGCCCGCTTGCTTTCTTGAACAGCTACAAGTACCAGCTTGGTAATAGCTATTTGACTGGCATCGGGGCCACCACTGAATTCGCTTCTGGTGTGTCGTTCTGGAATCAGTACGGTCGCATTCTGTACAACGCAACCTTGGGTCAGCTACAATACAACGCTACTTATACCAATGGCACACGGCGAGCCAAGCCGGTCCTTAGGACGACAAGTCAGTCACGGATGCACAACTCGCAAATCAACTGGGCACTCGGCTTCTTTGGCAACTCTTACTACGAGACTCCCGACCCTATGCTGGGCTATTGCACAGACGGCACCCTTTTCGATGCGATCGTCATCCCAGAAGGCGAGAACGCGAACAACACACTGGCTTCGTATGATTCTTGTTTTGCAGACCAGGTCTATGGCATTGGCGACATCGGTGACAATGACCGCATAGCACACTACGTGCCAGTCTACCTCGCTGGTGCCGCGGAGCGACTGCAGCAGTATGCGCCTGAAGGCTTCGTCTTTACTGCTAATGATACCTACGCCATGCAATCCACTTGCGCATACGAGATGGCGTACATCGCGCAATCGGAGCTCTGCAGCCACTTCACCGAGGACGAATGGGCCGGCTTTGAACACGCTCAAGGGATTGGATACTATTGTGCGTGCTGTCCGTCCATCAAGTCTGCAACATCAGCTGACCGCATTCCACAGACGACTACGGCTACGGTAACCCAACAGGCCGCGCGCAAGGCCTGGGTTACTTGCAAGAGCTACTCGCCCGTCTGACTAACCAATACATCACTTCAAGCAACAGCAGTGTCAACAGCTCCCTCACAGACAACCCCAACGACTTCCCTCTCAATCGCCCGTTCTACGCAGACTTCACCCACGACGATATCATCATCTCCGTGCTAGCAGCAATGAGCGTCGACTACTTCCACGAACACCCCAACCTGACCGACTTCCCTCCTGATCCAGAGAGACACTGGCGCATGTCACGAATTACGCCGTTCGGCGCGAAGCTGGTAACCGAAGTTATCGGCTGCACCAACCTCGATCCAAACCCCGTCCACGACAAAAGAGTGTACTATTACCCCTCGCAATATGGCTATGAAGAATCGAAAGCTACGAACAAATTCATCCGCATGCGACTGAACAACGGCATCGTACCTCTGGACTCCATCCGTGGCGGCAAATGTGAAGGTCGTTCCGACGGGCTGTGCAAGCTGGACGACTTCGTCGCGAGCCAGGCTGATGCCGAGAAGTTGGCTAATTATGACTACGCCTGCTTCACCAATTACACGCTCGTCGAGCCTTTGAATGGAAACGATTACGATGGCAGAATCGATGAGGACACTCCGGGGGTGGTTGTCCACCCGGGAAGGCTGGACGAGTAGAAGTTGTCCTGCGGCGAAGCCTTGCGGGAGCTACTCTGGTCTGAGATGTCCTTAGAGACCTGCAGCTTACCTGGTTAGATCTTTGGGTCCAACGCTCGCGAACTAACGAAACCAAGACGCTATGTAGACGATGGGAGTTGCGCATAATTTCACAATTTACTGACACTTGGTGCTTTCGATTACCTGGTACCGCTGAGAGCGAAACAATCAGGAGGTCCTCTCTCTAACACCTGTAGATTCTAGAGGGATCACCTGACGAGACCGAGTTGACTCTAACAGATTTCGCTGCAGAAACAGTGTGCTGTCCTATTCCTCCTTTCGCCAGGAATCAAAGTCAGGCCGACTTTGGCATCATCTCTGGGGCTGAAAGTCGGCTCTGTTGGCGACACAGCCTCTCGACAGAACACACTTTTGGACTCGAAGTGACCAGTTTCGTTGAGTTCATCTTAACAGCACATGATGCTTGCTGCGTTAATCACAACTAGCAACAACTTTGACAGACCCATACACCCAGTAGCACATCAGCCTAGACACTGGCATCGCCAACTTCACTCGCCAATCCTGTCTCGAGTAACTTTGCGTAAGAAGCTCACACCTCTCGAGTAGGGTACATGAAGAAGCGGTGATGCGAATGCTTTTGCTAAATACACAGCGATTTCCGACCATGTTACGCTTTGCACACCAACTTACGCCATCACACTGGCGAAAACTTGAGCTAAACTGCTTCACTACAACTGCCTATGTGCTCGAAGCACCGATCTCTCCGTCACCGCATCTCAACCATTGAACCTCCGCAAAGTCGGGCCCAAGACTCAAAGACCGCACTCGGTGATGCTGGATCACCGAAAGTACTTAACGAATCCTGCCTGCTTCCGTGAAGCATTCATCTCCTACTCAACCATTGAATCTCCGCAAAGTCGGATCCAAGACTCTAGGACCGCAATCGATGATGCTAGATCGTCGTACGAACGCTCCCGATCTCATTTCCCCCTCGAGCACATGCGACAGAGACCCAAGCCGCAGTCCGGGCAGCGCAGGAGGTATCGCCACATGTTGTCTTGGCAGTACTCACACTGACCAGGACCACCCATGCTGTTCCACTTGTATCCGGGACGGCCGTGGTCCAGGGTGTGGTGGTTCTCAATCTCCTTAACGCGGTCGATTCTCTTCCACGCCGCCTCGTCCAGCGGTCCGAAGACCGGTCCATCGTCTTTGATAGTACCGGCGTTGACACCCTCTTCTTCTTCCGGAAGATCGTTGGCGGCTGCCTGGTCCGCAAGCTCGCTGGTGTTCCAAGCATCAAGCTGTGTCTCCGTCTTCACATCGGCTGGATAGTTGCTCCAGGTGATTTCGCTGTGAATTGGAAGGTAATCATCGTCGACAGGCTGTGACTCCGTGTCCGCGTCGACTGGAAGTTCCCAGTTGGTGCGTTCCAGTAGATAGTCGCGGTCCCATGGCGGCAGAGGCGGGCGAATCGTCTCTTCCTCTTCCTCATACTCATTGCCGTGATAGGGTTCCTCGAGGCAATCGCACATTCCATACGGCCCTCCGCAGTCGTAGCAGAACTCGCAACCACACAGGCATCTGCGAAAAAGAAAGTCAGTCTCCATGCTCGAGGTAGCAATTCACTCTATCAGGTCGGCATTACTCACGTCATGTGAGGACATCCGTCCTCGCGCTCGACAACCATTCGACACTGGCTACATCTCTTCCAACCTTCCTGCTCAGCATGCTCGAGCTCGTGGCTGATCGACACGTCCGGTGCACAGTCGCCTGCGTGGGCTGTGGCCTTGCATTTGGTGCAAGTCTGCTTCTGGCACGCGCTGCACGTGGCGGTGTGGCCCGAGATGCCCTGCGCGCCGATGAAGGTCGAGCAAGTTCGCTCCCAGCAATAGATCCGATTGTTGCTGTCCAGCTCTTCCTTCTTAGCGTCCAGAGCAGTCGCGAGCTCAGGGGTGACCTTGGATTTGTACTCTTCCCACGGCAAGACTTCACCGCAGCAAGCCGGGGCGCGGGTTGAGGTGTACCGGTTCTTCACGAGGATTTCGAGGCAGGTGCTGCAGTGGAGGTACTCGCATGGCGCTTCCCAGACATCCTCGACGGACCTTTGTTCGAAGCAGATGTTGCAGCCGACAAACGGATCCAGACGCCAGTCGTGCTGCCATCCCTCTCTGCCCAACTCGTCCTCATCACCCGACCGCCCATCCGCCAGTGGATCCTCGGGGTTCGGGTTCACCAAGAGAGGAGCCGCGTCAAATTGGAGACGCATGCGAAGGATACCGGCCCTGCGGAGGTCGTCGAATCTAGCATCCACTGCGTAGTCGCTGTCGCGGTCTGACAACTCGACTCCTGCGCCGTAGCCTCTGTCAAGCTCCCCGTTCGTTGGCGCTGGTGCTTCGACGCCTGGGCCTTCGAGACGTGTGCTGGTCTCGTGGAGGGTTTCGTGGATGGCGTGTTCTGTCGCAGGATCTGTGTCCTCGGATGTGCTGTTTGCTTCTCTCCATCGCTGGTTTACCTCTCAGGATCGCATTATGATGCCGAGGCGCTCGACCATGCTGTCGAAATCGACGGGAGGGTTCGACATGGCTGGTGTGTTGTGTGTAGGTTCGGACGCGGGTGATGGAGATTGTAGAGGTTGTGTGGTTATGTGGTGGGTGGAGGTTGAAGTCGCGAGTTGGTAGGTTTGGGTGGTCTGGCGTGTGGTGGAAGTTGAAAGTCGCGAGACCGGCGCGGTAAGTTGGGTGGCTGGGTGGTTGGAAGGTCAGTGAAAGAGCAGCGTGTGTCATCCGTGCGCTTGTGACCGCGTGGGGAGGCTCTCCCTTCACTCTTGTTCTACTCGCAGTTACGGTGAGTGAAGAAGTGTGGACGACATCTCGATTCACTAACATACAGCGGAGTTGAAGTCAAGTCAATGCCAAGGTAGCTTGAAGTGAAGACATCCCAACACCCGAACGAGGGCCTAAGCAATCGACCTTTTCTGGCTGATTCGCATTCTCCAACCCATTGGGCGTGTATGCAGGTTGGGAGTGAAGCCTGCTCTACACTCGTCGAGGATCATCGAGGAGCACCAACCAATGCAACACGATGACCACGGAGATCTTGCTCCCGGGCATACCATCTCTTGATGCAATGATCCTTTGAAATTTGCTAGAGCAGCTGACGCTCGTACCTGTGTAATAGATATTCTACTCCCTAGCTGAAAAATCGCAACACTTCAGGAGTCGAAGCTAGCGATCCCATCATCGCATCGGACGCCGAAAGATGCCCTACAACTTCATCCGATCGAACAATGTCCTTGTCGGGTCCTTTCAAACATCAACAACACAATCGACGGTGAGCATCTCAACATTGCCCAGAATCTCGACCTTTCCAAAACAAAACAGTAAACTGCAACTTGCCCGCACGTGGTGTCAGGCCCAACAACGAATACGCAGCCACAACCTCACACCGCCGAGACTTCACCTCTTACGACGAGAACAGGTATAGATGATATGCATTCTAGCAGGACGGTAGTCTCTCGAGTTGGCTTGTTGTCCTCGTGCTGGGGAGACAACAACGAATCCCGGAATACAATTCTCAATACCTCAAGTCGTGGGTGGTATCAGCAGCCTTGGTAAATCAGCAAGCTACTAAGGCGCACGCACTGTATACTGCGTACTGTAATCACAAGCAGCCGGCGATACGATGATCCACTGGAAGCGAAACTGCGACGCTCCCGTCGGTATCTTTAATGATTACAACCCAAGGCTTTTATCGCGGACAGCGTACTACTCGCAATCCTAAGACGAGGATATCAGTAATTCTGCCGCTTCTCATATCGACCTTCGAGAGAGCTCGCCACGTCGAGACGTAAAAATATACTTTCTCTGCAGTCTGACTCGTCGACACTTGCATATACTATCGGAGAGTTTTTCCAGGCCAAGCCTGGGGTACTTAATCTGTCCCCATCCTCCACCGTATTCGATTCCTGTGGGTGTGTCACCAAATTTGGAAACGCTGCAGGTTTGGAGATCTTATCTTTTCTTCCCATCTTTGGTCTGGTCTGAGTCGTTTGCCGAGTGCACCACCTAAGTCTGACCTTGGATAAGAGGATCTCGTGTTTGTTCGACTAAAAGTCCATTCTTAGACGCTTTCCGGTAGAATTGTGGGATCTTATCAATCTTAGGTTTTCATCATCGTCCTCTGATTCGTTCGCCTGGTCTGCATGCATACCTGCTAAGGGACTTCGCCTCTCTCTTCCAAGGTCTGGGGTGCAGCAGCAAGCTGTCGCGTTTTGTTTGGCAGGGTCTGCTGGTGTTGTTCCTTTGGTTGCCATTTTTGGATTCTGGCTATTGACGGATTGATGTGATTCCTTGAGTCTTGAGGCACGAATGAATCTACCTTGCCTTCGCGTAAGTGGCACAGCATATGCGGCGCGAAGGCATCTGGCTGGCAATGACTTTCTTGCGTTGTGGTATGCAAATGACCAACGTTGGTAGACAGCTTGCAAGTGAGTCGAATTGGTGGAATACTCGTTCCGAGCAACATTGTTGTACCCAATCGCGCTGCTAGGCCAAGGGCGATGCTCTGTCCATGGAAACATTCATTATTGGGCAGGTAGTATGAAATGGTGAGTGTTGTCCAACACTGCTCAACCGGACTCGTATTAAATTCTTAGTAGATCTTGGTTCTGCACCTACTATTGCCGCCAACGGTTGCATGGCGAATACGTGTTGCTCAGCATTTCTTGTTCACCACGGCACGGTGCCACGAGGTTGCAGTAGTGACTCCAACGCATTCGATAGTGTTGTAAAGTCCATCCTTGGGAACAAACATTGACCGCTTCCGCGGGGGTCACGTCAAGTCAACTCCACAAAATCAGCCTGCAAGCGAGGAGGATCTGCCGAGAAGAAGGGAGGCAGGTATGAGAGATCATCCAAGTCAGGCGGCTTGTCATGACATGTACAAAACTACATGTACGGTTCGGTCGTTTGAAGATTCGACGAGTTATTAATAATCGCACGTGGCTGCACCCAAGACAATTGATCGATCATTCCGGCTGATCGGAACGCTTTGAGTGCCTTGCCACTTCTCGAGCTCCACCAGCGATTATGAACTGGCAACACACAAGGCTGTTGACATCACTTGCCCTCCTTGGCAGAACAACTAGCGTATCTCGGTCTGCACGCGGTCGCAGCCCTACCGAAATCTTATTTCTCGGCTACAGGGAGTGCTTGCATGCCCCACACCCACGATCACAGGCGCCATGTGGATCCCAGATACAAGGGTTGTTGTTCGGCCGACTGTGCTACCAGAAGACTTGGTTGCAAACGCCAAGTTTGCGCTGCAGGCAGATCTGGGTCGCTGAAGATGAACGACAGCTCCAAGAACAGCATGCTCGTGGTGCGAGTGTCGCGAGCAATCAGGCCCCGGATGTCTTGGATCCGGCCTGACTAAAGAGAAGCGGCGCTGTGATAGGCGCGGCGGAGCGCATGTCCCTTCATTTTACTAAGAGTGTGAGCGGCCGATCTGCCCCAGGGTGTTGCCGCCAACTGAGACAAACATAAAAGGGGAAAGCCGTTGACCGAGATGATACAGGCGATCAGAGTCAGCCATCACTCGTCGGTATGGTTATTCTTGGAATACCTCTCGCAGTTCACGACATCTTCCCGCGCAGCTTGTAGCAGCAACAGTACCAACAACCAACTCCAAACTCTCTTTGCGCTGGGCCGTCAGATCTCCACCAGAAAGCAAAGTGTTCCCGCAGCGACAGGGAAACTCTAAATGCGCCCGTATGCATGCAGACGCACTACTTTTCTTCCATCTCCCGCCCCTCGGTTTGCATATTTCCCTTTTACGCTGGTTGGTCAACGCATGCACATAGGATCAATCCGTGTCTGCCGGGGACTTTCTACAAATCACCATATACGGGCTGTGTGATTAGACGAGTCACCCTGCTTGTCCGAGCGCATCTTGAACTCGGCTGCCAACGCTCAATCTCAAACATGGCCATGCTCTGCAGCTCGACGGTCCGCTTCGGCCGTCTCACGATTGCACGACCGAATGCATACAATACTGTACAGGTACTCGAGCGTTACTGTCGTTACTGGACAAGCTGTGCTACGTCGTACAGCGTTCGTTGAGGCGCCGCGGAGCTCCAATGCAAGAAAAGAAGGCTGGCATGGCTTGGTGTTGATATCATCCACCGAGTAACCAAGATCGAACGGCAAGTAGTAGTGGCTGGTGCGGCGTGGAGTAAGGTTCTGTCAAGACTGCCAACCAGGTCCACAAATCATCGCCCCCCAGCCAAGCAAAACGGTCGGAAGTCCGTCAAGTGACCAGGACCGCTAAGTATCATCCCTGACACCCTCAAGGCAGTTAGAGAACAGGCGCAAAACACCGGCTCGCACCCCGGTGTGCCTCCCGAGGATTCTCCTTTAGATTGGCCTTCTACTTAGCAGCCAACGCCTACCCGACAACGGTGGACGGGCGGCGCGCCATTTGAACTCCGCCTACATCTTCTTGTACCTGCATCCCTTCCCTTCCCCTCACCTCTTCTCTCGACATCCACTTCCAACTGGTTGACTTTTGACCCGAGTCTGCCATAGCAACAACCCACTTACCTACCCTAGTCTTTCGTTTTTGGGTCTCTCGGTCATCGCAACATCACTGCCAACCTTCTTTTATATACTACCCTCTTCCTCCCCCCACCTCCAACCACCTAATCACACAACACACAATCATCACCGCAACCATGGGTGACTGCTCCGCTCTCTGCAACAACTTCTCTCCCAGCAACTGGGCGGTCAACAGCCTCCAGTGTGTCTCCCTCGCCGCCGGCAGCGCCGTCGACACTCCCAATGGCCAGGCCAACGCCCAATGCGGTGACTCCTTCACCCCCGAGGTCGACATCTGCAAGGTCTCCATGAACGTCCAGACCAGCGGCGTCTCTTCCACCTACATGGAGGTCTGGCTCCCCAATGGCGACGACTACAACGGCCGCACCATGAGCACCGACAACGGCGGTCTCAACGGATGCGTCCACTACGTCGACATGGAGTACGTTTCCGGCATGGGTTTCGCCTCCATTGGTGACAACGCCGGCCACAACGGTTCTTCCTTCGACGGCTCGTGGATGTTGAACAGCAACGAGAAGATCATCGACTGGGCTGACCGCGCGCGTCACGCATCGGTTGAGATTGGTAAGGAGGTCGTCAGCGAGTACTACGGATCTCCCGCAGCCTACTCCTACTACATTGGTTGCTCCTCCGGTGGCTCTCAGGGTCTTCACTCTGCGCAGTACTACCCTAGCGATTTCGATGGCATTATCTCCGGTGCTGCCTCTGCCGACTTCCAGAACCTGCAATCCTGGAGCGCCCGCTTCATTCAGCTCACCGGTAAGGCTGGTGACCCTACTTTCCTCACCAAGGACCAGTGGATTCTTGTCCAGTCTCAGATCGAGCTGGAGTGCGATGAGGCTCTTGACGGTGTTGCCGACGGCATCATTGAGGACCCCACCATCTGCAACTTCAACGCTAGCGCCCTGAACTGCAACACCAACGATGACTCCCGCTGCCTGAGCGACTCTCAGGTCAACACCGTCGAGACCGTCTTCACTCCTCTCTTCAACACCGAGGGCAAGCTCCTCTACCCCGCCCTTCTCCCTGGCTCCCAGGTCGATGCATTCGCTCTTGGCCAGCTCTCCGGCAGCGTCCAGGGCATCGCTCGTGACTACTACCGCGGCGGTGTCTACAACGACTCCAGCTTCGATGTCACCACCCTTGGCCAGGCCGACTACCGCCGCGCCCTGAACCTCGACCGCCAACACGGTTACCCTTCCTCCTTCAACGGTGACCTCAGCGGCTTCCGTTACGTCGGTGGCAAGATGATCATGTACCACGGCATGGCCGACCCTCTCACTTCCGGCGCTAACTCTCAACGCTACTACCTCAAGGTCGCCAACCAGATGGGCCTCGACGACTCCGAGATGGACGTGTTCCTGCGCTACTTCCGCATTTCCGGCATGGCCCACTGCGGCGTTGGCGGCATCGCCGGCGCCGGCGCCTGGATGTTCGGCCAGAACAAGGCCGCCTCCGACGCCAACAACAACATCGTCAACAACCTCGTCGACTGGGTCGAGAACGGCAACGCACCCGACACCATCGAGGGCACCAAGTTCTGGTGGGACGAGTCCGCCAACGGCATCCAGTTCACCCGCAACCACTGCCGCTTCCCCTACCGCAACACCTACAGCGGCTCGGGCTCCGGCTCCGACCCTGCGAACTGGAGCTGCCAGAAGATCGACAACTGGCGCGACTGCGGCGTCAACGACATGCCGCGTCTCTGCAACGTCGACGGCTCCTTCGACTACTAGTCGAGTTGCGGCTTCGTAAAAATCTCATTGCGTATGATGTTTCCTTTTGATGTCTTTGAGCCCGTCCTGTCTCGTCACGTCACGTCCAGTTCGCCAATCAACGCGAACGGACGGCGGTGGCAGGGAGGGGCTCAGTCTTCCTTGATTTTCCTTTCATCTTGCATCACAATGTATGTAGAAGGAGAAGGACAGGAGGATCCTTAATTTTCGTAGTTGGAAGGGGCGGTGCTTGATTGAACCGGTTTTCTCCCTCGCGGTCCCCCCTTCTCACATTTTTATTCTCATCTATATATATCCATTTTCCCTTTCCAACAGACGCTGTATGAGTACATAGTACGTAGTAACAAAACGTCTGTTTTGCTGTATCTGAAAACGATTACATACCATCATGTCTTTGTGTCAACGTTCCTGTCAAGTTTCGTTCCAACGCGTGCTGTTTTGGCTGTGTGTGCCTGTCCTGTCCGGGCGAGCTTTTTTTCTCTGTCGAGCTTCGTTTCAGCACTGAGGTGGTCGTCATTCGTCGTTCGTGTTCAGCGATGTCCCTTCGCTTCCGTGGGCGAGAAATCATCAGCTAGATACCTTCAATCAACCTTTCAATTCAACTGGCTGCCACTGGTCGCGAACAGCCTTCGTTCGCAGATCCGTGTCGACGCTGCCGCGTGAAGGGTTAGGGTTGGGTTTATCATCAATCGAGTACTTTCTACTCGCGCAGCTATAACACGCCTGGTTGGTGTGGATCCTGAAGTAAGTAATAATCTTGAGTCTGTGGATATTATTACACGTTGATTCCGTGTCTCGTAGCGAAGCCTAGCAGCGACCGTTTCGATTTCCACACATGTAATCGATTTTGAGAGGTTCCGCTTCGACAACACACGAGATCCATGATCCGATCGCGGTTGAAAACCGAGCATACTTTGTAATGAAACAAGTCTCTATGGCCTTACTCTGAGATATATCATGCGAGTCAAAAAGAACTAAGAGCGAGTTTCCATTGCATCAAATTCTGCTCAATGTCCGAGAGACAAACTGCTTGACATGATCGATGCTCTCCAGGGGAACGTTCAAAGGCTTTCTATCCGCCGCTCCCCTGGGGCCGAAATGCCGGCACCAACAAAGTAGAGAACGTCATTTTGAACATGGAGCATCGCAAGTGAAGTTTGGATCAATGTCATCGGTAGTGCCTCTCACTCTATTCCATTTGCTCTTGATGCTCGAGGCGACGGATACGACCCTTGGACTTGGGGAGCGGTTGTCTAGTCGCTTACTCTGTGGTCTGCCAAGTTGGTGGACCATGATAAATTCAATTTTTCCAGCTTGCCACATCAATCCGAATTGGTCTAGTGGCTAGGATTTGTCGCTCTCAATCTTCTCCCAAGAAGACCAGAACCGACAAGGCCGGGGTTCAATTCCCCGATTCGGAATAATGCTTTTGCTTTTGTTTGACACTGGTATCTCGAACTGGTATATCTTTTGATCAAGAGGACAATCAGAAGTCTCGGCTTCGACACAAAGCAGCAATTGTCGGGGTTGATCGATTGCTCTTTGCTATATGGTCGTTCGGACGCTGAAAGTAGGATTCGGGATTCGCGGAGAGCGTTTGGAAAGATTCACACGGTCGATGATTTCTTTCGCTTTTTTCCCTAGGTGGTCATCTACTTATAAGACAGTAGATGCCCGAAAACAAATGTTTTATGTTCCTTTTACTTTCATGAGACGTCGTCGGGCTGTATTGCGAGCCCGGTACATCCATGGAAGGCCTCAGCCTTGGACATTACTGGCTTACAACGATCATGTGAACAACTATTGCATCACCAGCAGATCGTGCTTCAATGTCGTCCCGAGTTGACTGACCCTCAACTGAACAGTGCCTGGCCTTCTGCTACTCGTTTCTACGATGTCCTTCGGAACATCCATACGACGCATAATGACATGGCAGCCCGATGTGCGGAGTGGAGAGCCGTCACCGCCTGCCCTCCGTGTATACAGAAGTTTGCCGAACGCACGATCTCACCGGTACTAACATGTTTAGGATATCCTAGAGCTGCTGGAATTACTACTTACGCGATCGTACCCCGGTGAGATACTCGTGATTCCGATCTAGCGTCTCAGTGGTATTAGGATCATTTTGATGCACGAAAGTTGCTGATACCACCGTGTTAACAGACAAACTTTAGCATGAACTGAGGGCACATCATCATCATCATCATCACCGAAAGACCACATCAACGATAGTACGAACAAAACAAACAATCGTCCTCAAGCTTTGAAGAACCGCTCTTCCAACCAGAACATCTATTCATTACAACACAACATGGTCGATACCAACTCAGCTCAGTTATTCAGCGTGGAAGGCATGGTAGTCGTAATCACAGGCGGCGGCACAGGAATCGGCCTCCTCATGACAAAAGCCTTCGCACTCAACGGCGCGAAGAAAGTCTACATCGTCGGCCGACGAAAGGAGAAACTAGAAGAAGCCGCAAAGCTCTCTCCCAGCAACATCGTCCCGCTTGTAGGCGACGTGACCAGCAAAGAAAGCCTCATCAGCATCGCAAAGACCATCAAACAAGAAGTCGGCTACGTCAACCTCGTCTGCTGCAACAGCGGCACAATGCCCAAACCCGTGGGCATCAAGCCCGCAGAGACAACCGTAGCCGAGTACGCCGAAAAAGCTCTACAACTAGACCCGGCGGACTGGAACAACACGTTTGCCACCAACACGACCAGCATCGCGTTCACGACTTTCGCTTTCCTCGAACTGCTCGATGCCGGGAACAAAGCCCCCAACCGTGCCCCCGGCCGCTCCTCCCAAGTCCTCGCCACCTCATCCATCGGAGGCTACCTGCGCGCTCCCGGGAGTAATATGGCGTACTGCGCGAGCAAAGCCGCCGCCACGCACCTGGTCAAGCACCTAGCGGGGACTCTGGCACCTTTCTTCATCCGCATCAATGGACTCGCTCCGGGCCTGTTCCCGACCGAGCTGGCGGGCAATGTGATTGCGGCTGTGGGCGCGAAGGGCGATCCGCAGGAAGAGGGGAGTGTTCGTCCGAACATCATTCCGGCGACGAGGGTGGGCAGGGAGGAGGATATGGTGGGGACTGTCATGTATTTGGCGAGTGCGGCTGGGGCGTATCTCAATGGCAATGTTACTGTGCTGGATGGGGGGAGGGTCAGTCAGTTGCCGGGGACTTATTGAGGGGGGAGTTGGGAGTTTGGTGTTGGTGTTTACGGTTGTTGGTGGGATTCTGTTGAGACTATACATCCCAGATTGAATGCGCTAATGTCGAAAGCTGGATATCTGTTTTGAGTGTGCTGGTATCAACAGCTCTGGTATTACCATGGGGACGTAGCGTGCTCGAGAGCATTGTCTCTGGCATGGA
>Ga0265780_10007344_pt1 | contig 13556 bp, 7 predicted proteins | sample P1T30metagenome_FD_192432 | JGI IMG/M metagenome (GOLD analysis project Ga0265780, IMG submission 192432) | Plant litter microbial communities from East Loma Ridge, Irvine, California - P1 T30 | ecosystem: Environmental > Terrestrial > Plant litter > Unclassified | place: USA: California... | reverse complement strand
TTTTTATAAGGTCCTTCAGGCTTACCAGACACACTTTCCATGACAAATGAACCATTATCACCGTTTAGACAAGCAGTTAACAACCATTTTTTTTGAGTTTTTATAAAATGTAGCTCGGGTGCCCAAACTGCTCTGTATAAAGAATCCAACGGATCGCCGTTTGGAGATCTAGCACCTGATTTAATGGGTGTGCCTTTTTTTTGCCAGGAAGCTGCATCTTTATCGAAAGACCAGATTAATCCCCTTGATTCCCAATTTTTGAGATCTCTGGATCTCCATAAGTATAAACCATCGTTGTAATCCCAACAATGGATTTGACCCGGAAAGATTCTGCCTGGAGTTGCAGTTGTCCCGGTGAGGTAATAAAATCCATCAGGCCCGTAAGTCACATATGTATCCCTCATCCAAACATCCAAAATAGGTTTAACGGACGAAGGGACTGTGATGGAAGAGTCACCTATCGGCGCCATTGGATCACTAAAGGTTTGTGTCGAAACTGACTTTATTTTTATTGTACCGCATGCAGTAATAAGGAGAACAAGCAATAATAAGCCTGTGACTATCTTAGTTTCACTTAGATTGTTCCTGGACATTAAATAGTGTTTATGTTGTAGAATAGACGGCTTAACGAAATTATTATTTGCCAGTTAATTGTTTGATAGTTTGGATTTCTGTTTCACTAAATGGAGTTCCATCTTTTCTTAGAATATCATGAAACCATAGTGATGGTTCCTGCCCATTCTTTATTGGTGTATCCCAAGCGAAGATGGTATTGGTTTTGCCCGAAACGAATCCCCAATTGATGGCTCCTACTTCTTCTTTTTTTAGCAAAGGCATAATATTTATAAAAAGGCTGCCATTTCTACGAGCCATGTACTCGGTACAAATCATTGGGCGATTATGCTTTTTCAGCTCTTCGATTTCTTTGATGTGGCTTTCTGTAGAGGAATAATTATGGTAGGTTATGATATCCGAATTCTCTAGTTGAAATTGATTTAATTCTTTAAATCTTTCACCGTAATTCCACACACCAGCAGTAACTGGTTGGGATGAATTTACATTTCTTGCCCAAGAAAACACTGCTTGTAGAAGAGGTAGGCTCTTCTCGAAATTTTTACTATTCCCAGGTTCATTGTATAAATCCCATGCTAAAATCCGTTTGTCATCTTTAAAAGTTTTCATTACATCTTTAACATAAGCTTCCAAGACTTTTACCGTATCCTGGTGAGTAAAAATCATTGTACCAGGATCTCTTACCCAACCACTATTATGAATACCCGGCTTAGGATCAGGCTGTTTACCTGGCTTGTATTCATCATTCCAGCAGTCATCAAAAAAGACCAGGATTGTTTTAATACCGTGATTATCTGAAATATTCAGATAATCATCCAAGCGCTTTTTAAAACCAGATTTATCCGACGTCCACAAAATATGGTGTAAGTAAACACGCATGGTATTAAATCCTAAATCTTTTGCCCAGCCTAGCTCTTTATCTATAGTTTCCCGATCGTAAGTATTTTCCTGAAACATTTCCAGCTGGTTAATTGCTGTACTTGGCTGAAAATTGCATCCTCTTGGCCATGGCTGTGAATTATACCAGTTGTGTGCTTTTTCGCTAGACCATATTTGGTTTTGAGCATTTAAGCCAGTTGTTAAACAAAACAGGAGTATGGTTAAAAAGTATCTCATTTTATAAATTCTAAAGGGATGGAAAAAGGAAGGGCATTGTTGCCATTCCTTTAGATAATTAATTGTTTGGAACTAAAAGTTTGTTAGCTTCTAGCTCTCTTTGTGGAATAGGAAATAGTAACTTATCTGGGGTTGCTAAATCTGGAGACACGCCTCTGGCGATAGCCGAGGATAAAAATGTACCCTGACGAATTAAGTCTTCACGACGTTTACCCTCAGAAATAAATTCCCAGCCCCTTTCCCTAAAAATCGCATCCTTGAAACTTTCTTTAGTTGGAGTTTCTGTTAAAGTAAGACCTGGTAATCCAGCTCTTGTTCTTACCTGATTTATAAGTGTAAAACATTCCGCAGGAGGCATAGCTGAGGCCAGTTCATTTAAAGCTTCTGCTCTTGTTAGCAAAATATCTGCGTATCTAAGAATAGGGACATCACTTCCACCATTATTGCCAATAGTATTGTTATCCCAATACTTAAAACTACGGGCATTATCGCCATTTAATATATTTACCGATGCGTTGTTAGTATTTATATAACTGGTGCATATTAAAGAACGTCTTTTGTCGTTTGCAGCCATGCTATTTACAAAAGCAGTTCTTAAACGATATTGTGTGGCAAAATTGGCCATCGAGCTTACATATACAAACCCCGGAATTTGAGGCGTACTTTTGAACCCTGGGGGCAATGCACCTGCCATATACCAGTTACCAAATCCCCCGGCTTCATTTTTACAAGGCAACACTAATAACATCTCCCTATTATTCAATTCATTTTCTACCTTAAACAGGTCTTTAAATTCATGTTGTGTAGTAGAGTAATAGTTGAAATTTATAACTGTTTGGGCTGCATCTGCAGCTTTTTGCCATTGTTTAGTGTTTAAATAAAATTTCGCAAGAATACCTGTAGCATTTGCTTTATTCAATCTTCCATAATATTCTTCCTGCCCGGGATCAGGTAAGTCGGCAACCGACTCAAGAATTTCGGTTTCTATGAAAGCCTTCATTTCCTCATCTGTGGCTCTTGCCAAATCTCCCGGTTGAGAATTTAAGGTTCGTAATGGCACACCTCCAAACCAACTGTACAATATGGTATAAGCATGTGCTCTTAACACACGAGCTTCACCTTTGAATAATTTCTTGTTGGCATCAGACGTGTTCACTTTATCTATATTCGCAACTACATCATTAGCATCTCTTATACACCTATAATTAGGCGCCCATACATCTTCCCTGAATGTTGTTAGATCAGAATTCCAAGTGAAATTAATTATAGGAAGTAGCATTGCGTTCTCTGCGCCGCCAGAATTGAAAGCCATATCGGTACAAACCTCTGAAGTGTTAATAGTAAGTTTTGACCCGGTTTGTGTTTGTTGATGAGCATAGGCTGAAAACAATAAAGACTTAATTCCATTTTCTGAGGTAAGTATATTTCCTGGAGCGAATTCTGAATTGGGGGTCACTTCAAGTAGTTTTTCGCAGGAAGTGAAACCTACCAGTAAGCATAGTAGGCATAGATATTTACAAGTATTTTTCATGTTGTTCAATGTTTAGATTAAAATTGAATGTTAAGGCCACCAGTAAAGGTTCTGGTAAGTGGGTAAGAGTTATAATCAACCCTTAGGACATCTCCACCTATAGCGTTTACTGCCGGATCAACACCAGAGTAATTCGTAAAAGTGTATAGGTTCTGACCGTTGACAAAAATTGTCGCATTATTGAGAAATTTATTTTTTGGCCAATTTATTTTATAGCCTAGTCTCACCGATTGAATTCTCAAATAAGATGCATCCTCTACTGTTTTATTGTTAATTGGCCGAGGACCTTGTACATCGTCTGGAAAAAAAGAAGGATACTCGTTACTTGCAGTGGTTGGGGTCCATCTATTTAAATATAACTCTGCTAACTTATTTCTTCTAAAGTCTACAGGATAATAAGAGTCGGCTAGACTACTGTTTAGCATCATAGCACCTTGAGAACCTTCTAAGAATACAGCAAGAGATAAATTTTTATAGCTGAAATTCGAGTTGAGACCATAATAAAAATCAGGAAGAGAATTACCAAGAATAACCCTATCATCTGTAGTTATTAATTTATCGTTATTGAAATCCCGGTATTTAATATCTCCTGGCCTAACACCTGGCTGTGCTGTCGAAAAATCGTCTCCCGTTTGCCATACTCCATCCACTACATATCCATAAAATGAGCCCATAGACACCCCAGGTTTTAAGATGCTATATTCTCCCATATTCCCCGGCCCGGATCCAATAACCTGATTAACAGATCCCAAACTAAGAATCTCATTTTTTAAAGTGGTGATATTAAATCCAGCGTCGAATTTGAAGTCTTTACCATCAACTATAATTCCGTTTAAAGAAAATTCTAACCCCGAATTTCTCATACTACCCACATTTTCTGTTCTTGATCCAAAACCAGTACTTAGAGGTAGCGGTATACTATATAAAAGATTAGAAGTCTTTCTATTGTAATAATCTATAGTACCTGTAATTCTTGATTTTAAAACGCTGAAATCTAAACCTAAATCCATCTGCTGTGCAGATTCCCATTGCAGGAACGGATTGGGACTACGAGTAGGATCTATTGTACTTATTCTTTCGCCATTAAAAATAACATTACGTCCTCCAGAATAGGTTGAAAAATAAAGATAATTTGAGTTTGGCTGGTTTCCGATTGCTCCATAGCTTGCTCGTAATTTTAAATCATTTACTAAGTCCACTCCTTTCAAAAAATTCTCCTGTTTTATTCTCCAGCCTAAAGCTGCAGAAGGAAAGTATCCAAACCTGTTTTCAGGACCAAATCTTGCGGATCCATCAGCTCTGAAAGAAAGGGTAAATAAATACTTATCTAAAAGAGAATAATTCACTCGTCCTAAATAAGACAACAAAATATTCTCTTCTACCCCGCTAGCAATTTGATTTAATGTGGGATCACCAGAACCTATAGCATAATAGGTTAAATCAGGTAGAGCATAAGACCTTCCGTTTGCAACCAAAGTGCTGGATGTATAACGCTCATAGGTTGAACCAGCAACGGCGTTAATTCTATGTGATCCGAAAGTCTTGTTATAATTTAATGTCCCCTCTAGGAGGTAAGAACCTCGTTTGCCATTCCTTACATCAGCATATCCACCATAACCTGCCCCTGTCAAAGTAGATGGATCCATCCAAAAAGATCTTTTCGAATCATTTAAATCTGCACCTAACCTTACTTTAGCTGATAAAGACGGAATAAAGAAATATTCTGCATATATATTACCAAATGTACGGTAGCTGTCACCTACAGAATATTGGCCATTTATTACCGCTAAAGGATTATCCATGGGAGACATTAAGGGAGATCTGTAGAAAGATCCGTCTCCATTGTAAGCAGGTGAAGTCGGATCGTAATTTTGGGCCATATATAATGCACTTGCATTATCATTTAATCCTACACCATTTGCATTATAATTATCCCGGCTATAGGATGTCGTAAGGTTTATACCAACGCTATATTTAGAGGCAACGCTTGTTTCTACATTGACTCTCGCATTATATCTCGTGGTTCCCGAGTTGAGCATTATCCCATCCTGATCAAAATACCCCCCAGAGATATAGTATTTTGTGTTACCAGCACCGCCACTAAAAGAAAGATCATGTGATTGAATAGCCGCATTTTTTAACAGTAGTTTTTGCCAGTCTGTATTATAATTTGTACCTGTAACCGGCTCATAATCTGCTGTATTTAAATTACCATCAGCAATAATCCCATTTATTGCTGATGTATACTCATCGCCCGTCATGTAGCGCTGAGTATTGGCAATGGTTTGTTCACCATATGTAGCACTATAATTAACACTAATTTTACCGACCGATCCCTTTTTCGTGGTTATTAAAACAACTCCGTTTGCCCCTCTTGAACCATAAATTGCCGTAGCTGAAGCATCTTTTAACACCTCTAAAGAAGCTATATCTGCAGGGTTTATAGAGTTTAACGGTGTTCTGTTGTTTGGGTTGCTTGCTGCGCCTGTTGGATTAGCTGAACCAATAGCAGAAGCGTCATTAACCGGCATACCGTCTATTACATACAATGGTGCATTATTTCCTGTAATAGAAGTAATCCCTCTAATTTGCACACTCATAGCAGCTCCTGGCTCTCCACTTTTTTGGTAAACCTGTACCCCTGATATCCTTCCCTGTAATGCTTGTTGCACATTAATGTTTGGTCCTGTTGTAAGATCTTCCGCTTTAATTGATGATACAGAACCTGTTAAATCGCTTTTTCTCACGGTCCCATAACCCACTATGACAATTTCTTCCAACGCCTGAATTTCTGATTCGAGAGTTACATTTAAGCTATTTCTTCCGCTTAAATCAATTTCCTTCGAGCTAAAGCCTACATATTTAAAGACCAATACCGCAGTTAAAGAATTTACATTTAAGGTATAATTCCCGTTAGCATCCGTCGTTGTTGCGTTGGTCGAATTTTTCGCAGATACGCTAACACCGACAAGAGGCTCCCCTTGTCTATCAGAAATTTTCCCCGTGACACTAATTTGTTGTGCATGTAACGAACCCGATAAAGCGATAAAGAATGCTATAATCAGGTATTTGAGCTTATTACTAAGCAGTTGGGTAATGAATTGATTCATCTTGGTTTAATTTAGTTTATGTTTAGTCTGATAATTGGTTGTAAGAATTTTTGTACTATTAATTTGGTTCACTGGGTACGAGCTTATCCGTTAATTTGTGGAAGGCTTAGGGAATACATTGTATTTATTTGCCAGTTGATTCCATTTTTGTTTCATTTTAATAACTCTTTCAGGGAATTTTTCACTCAGGTTTCTAATCTCCGAACCATCTTCAGAAAGGTTATACAACTCCCAATTCGATTTTCCGTCTAGTCTAACAATTTTCCAATCACCTTGCCTAAGTGCCGCAGCTCCATTGTGTTCCCAAAATAATTCATCGTGTAATTGACCAGAAATTTTACCGTTAAAAACCGGAACTAAACTTTTTCCAGGTGTTGGTGATATTGATTTTCCTAAGAAAGTTTGAGGATATTGGGCCCCTGCTACTTCCAGACAAGTCGCCATCAGATCAATTACATGAGACGGTACATTTTTAAATGTTCCCTTTTCCTTAATTTGCTGAGGCCAGTATACGATAAAGGGTGTATTAACTCCACCTTCATATTCTGTTGCTTTCCAATAGCGAAATGGTGTATTAATTGCATGTGCCCATTGTGGACCAATACCCATATGAGTTTTCTGAGAGCCTGGTAGAACATCTTTATTTGTAGAAAAACTGATAGAATGTCCATCCCTTGTTTTGTTTGCCCTATCGAAACCGGGTCCATATGCTTCAGGACGTTCGGGACTGGCACCGTTATCGGAAAGAAACATGATAAGAGTATTATCTAAATTTCCTGATGCTTTTAACTGGCTTAATATTTTGCCAATGTTTTGGTCTAAACAGTCTACCATAGCCGCATGTACTGCCATGGCTTTGGAATCATATATAGAATCTTTATTATTTTGCCATGATTTTCCCTCATTGATAAAATCAGATAGCATAACCCTTTCAGGATCAATTATGCCAAGCTTTATCATTTTCTGGTAACGCTGCTCCCTTATATAATTCCAGCCTCTTTTATAGGCATTTTCATACTTCTTAATATCTTTTTTTAGTGCCTGAAGCGGCCAGTGAGGTGCGGTAAAAGCAACATACATAAAAAAAGGATCCTGCTTTTCAGAGAACTGTTTGATATAAGATACAGTGGTATCTCCTATTGCATTTGTATAGTAAAAATCTCTTGGAACATCTTTCACAGGTTTTGTTCCGTTTACCAAAGAGAACGGATCAAAATAGTCAACTACCCCCCATATATTCCCATAGTATTTCTGGAACCCTCTATTTGTCGGGTATGATAACGTATCTGAAAAATCTATATCCTCAATTTTATGGTTCAACCAGTCCAATTGTTTTTCTTTATCCGGTAGGGTCTTTGTTTCAGAAACATGCCATTTTCCCACCATTCCTGTCTGATAGCCAGCATCCTTCAACAACTGAGCTATAGTTACTGCATTCGGAGTTAGATAGCCTCTGTATCCCGGTTCTTTCCTGTCAAATGTCATATTCCCTATCCCGGCGGTATGCGGATATAAACCGGTAAGTAAGGAAGCTCTCGTGGGACAGCATCTGCTGGCATTATAAAAACTATTAAAACGAACTCCTTGACTAGCTAACCAATCTAAATTCGGAGTTTCAATTTCCCCTCCATAACAGCCTACATCCGAATACCCTAAATCATCAGCCACTACCAATATAATGTTAGGTTTAGTTTGGGTCAATGAGTATTTGGCGCTTACTAAAAAGACAACTAATAGGCTGCTCTGGTATGGATTTATACGAAGTTTGTTAAATTTCTTCATCAAAAAAAATTGGAAATACAACTAGAACGTGTTGAAAAAGAAAAGTTGAAAGAACTTACCCAGCACCGGCTTAATTTTTTCACATTTATTTCCCATGAATTTAAAACCCCATTGACATTGATTCTTGCCTCAATTGAAAAATTTCTGGAAGATAAGGGTTCTGAATTCAGAAAAAGCACTGAGTTATCTAATGTAAAAAGTAATGCTTCAATACTTTTTAAGCTTATCCAACAATTAATGGAATTTAGGAAAATAGAAACAGATCATTCTTCTATTAATCTCTCAAAATCTGACATTGTCGATTTTGTAAGGAAGGTCACCCACCATTTCGAAACAATAACAATTAAAAAGGGAACAGATCTAACTTTTATTTCTTCTGAAACAATTTTGAAATGCTATTTCGATCATGACAAAATGGAAAAAATATTATTTAATATTCTTTCTAACGCTGTCAAACACACTTCTACAGGCTGCATTGAAGTAGCACTTGATTTCAATACTCAGAATGATACCCAGAAATTAATTACCATATCAATAAATGATACAGGAAGGGGTATGTCTTCAATAGAACTTAAAAATATTTTCAATCCCTTTTACAAATCCCCGGTAAACAACGAAGATCCCGAAGGTAGTGGAATTGGACTGGCTCTTGTTGACAGCCTTGTAAAATATCTTAATGGGCATATTGATATTAAAAGTATACACCAAAAGGGAACATCAATAAAAATAACCTTGCCGATTCTTCTACGTCTAAACGAAATAGAAGAAGTAAGCCATCTGCCAAATGCTCAGAATAAAGTTGCTTCGACTGAACAAAGTAATCCCTTGCCCTCCGTACCGACAAACATAAATCCTAAAACAAAATATAACTTACTTATAGTAGAGGATAATAGAGAATTGTTAACTTTCTTATCTAAGCATTTTGCTAAAACCTACGAAGTAATGACAGCATCTAATGGCTTATTGGCGATAAAAAAAATTAACAAAACGCCTCCAGACATTATTATAAGCGATGTGAAAATGCCTAAGATGGATGGTATTGAACTCTGTAATACATTAAAAAATGGCCAAAGATTCAATTATATTCCCTTTATTCTTCTTTCTGACAGCAATAAAGAAAATATAAAGATAGACGGACTTGATGTTGGCGCAGATGCTTATGTAAGCAAACCATTTAATTTGAAAGAATTTGAACTCGTTATCAGTAATATGATTAAGTCCCGAGTAAAACTTAGAGAACATGTGATTGGTATTGGGTCTTTTATAGCTGATAAACTGCCGAGTAACAATAAAGACCAGGAGTTTTTAATCAAACTTAGTGAATTTCTTGAAAAAGGCTTTTCAAATCCTAATATAACGATTGAAGACATTGCAAATGAGTTAAACACAAGCAGGACATCATTACACCTAAATCTTAAAAGGATCCTAAATAAAAATGCTACAGAACTTTTAAATGAGTATCGTCTTAAAAAAGCTGTAATAATGTTAGAAAAAGATATGCCAGTTAGTGAAATAGCTTATTATTGCGGATATAGTGACCCTAATTACTTTAGTAGAGTATTTAAAAAAAGCTACGGGGAAACACCTATAAACTACAAGAGAAAAGTATTTGATAACAAGAATTCAGATAATATACACCTATCTAACTAAGTTTTAAATTGAACATCCATACCTTTTTAGAATATCACAGATTGATAATAATTTGTCCTTGAGATAAGGTATGCGCAGCATTTTCTCGACCAAGCCATTGGCGCTATGGCCTCTGCGCATAGCCAACACCCAATACCAACATAAAGACTAAGCAATTATCTCTTTAAAAGAGCAGCCGCACACCAAAGGTAAGGCGCCTGTCCATGAAAGTCTCCAGCATTGCGAGGACGGTCGTGGTAATGCTGCTTATCATTCTTTTTGCTTGTACCAATACAAACTTCTGTTACATTATTACGTCTGTCAATATATGAAACCATAGCTATCCACGCTTTCCTAGCAGCAGGTGCATATTCATCTTCATTAAGCCATCCTTCTTGTATACCTATAATAAATGCATAAGTAAACATTGCTGTTCCCGATGTTTCAACCCAAAAATCAGGTTCGTTTATGAGTTGGTTCCACATACCACCTGGTCTTTGATACTCTTTTAGGCTTTTCATCATCTTTAGGTATCCTTCCATTATTCGAGGACGGTCTTTATGATCTTCAGGCAGCATACGCAACAGATTAGGCATACCCACGGCCATCCAACCATCTCCTCTTCCCCAATAATAAGGTGCGTCTGGAGCATGATAAAAAAATCCGTTAGGACGTTGAAGCTCGTCCAGATAAAGTACCATTTCTTTTGCCGCCCTATCGATATATTTACGGTCGCCAGTTACTTTATATGCCTCACCCTGTACCACTGTAATCATGTACATATCATCTATCCAAAGGCGTGTTTGCCAAGAGAAACCTTTTTCTGCCCAAGCTTTCTCTTCTGGTTTTGCGTTCCCGGGCAGATCCCATTGCGAATCCGCATAGTCCAGTCCAATCTTTTTATAGCGTTGGTCTTTTGTTATTTGATAAAGTTTCAGCGCAAGACTACCAAACATATTATAATCAACGTGGTTCATAGGGGGTAGTAGTGCTTTTTCATAAGTAAATAACGGTTCAAATTTATCTTTCAAGAGCTTGATCAGCTTATCGTCCTTTGTATTCAATGCGTAATCCAAGGCACCGTTCCAGACGCATACTTCTGCATAATGAATGTACCTATCATAAAATTCATGTTTGTTGTCGACAAAATGATACGCCAAACGCTTCCCAACCTCTCGCGGCGTTGATCCTTTAGGAAGATTCACAAGCTCTTTTTGTTGAGCAAATAACAACTGAAAAGAAAATATAAATAGTGATAAAAAGAGGCTCTTGTACATCATACTTCTTACTTATTTTATTTTATTTAAGTGATTTAACTTATTCGTCATATCAAATAAAGGTTGAAAGCATGCTTTCAACCTTTATAGTTAATTGGTTTCTTTATTCCAACGTTATTTCAAGTACAGGACCGGAGCGAGTTATGCTATCAGCGTTATTTCGCTTACCGGGTTTCTCACCTTTCTTCCACTCGCCTGGAAGTCGCTTCCCATTAACATCGTCACGATCAGCTGTAGGGTTTTGGGGCTTTGAATCACCTGTCTCTTCTATCCATCTATCGAGCACTTTACTTAAATACAATAACATTTTCTTATTGCCAATGGCACCAGCCACATTAGTAAATTGAAACGGATCTTCAGATAGATTATATAGTTCCTCAATAGGTCTTGGCTTCAGAAATACATCTTTTTGATTATCGTTAAGGAGCCCTTTCTCATAAGCATTCCAAAGTTCTCTGCCAGCCGGAAAATTCTTGGTCGATTCACCGGCAAGGTTCTGTCTTTCAGGGAAACCATTCCTAATGTATACCCAATTTTCATAGCGAACCATCCGTTCATAGCCCTGAAAGACATGCCAGTTATGTTCGGCGAAAACGAAGTCCCTGATAGTCGTCTCTCGCCCTTGTAATATCCCGAAAAAGCTTTTACCCTGAACCCGTTTATCCATTGTGGTTGTGCCGGCCATCTCCAAAATTGTAGCTGCGATATCAACAGCACTCAACAAGGAATTAGTGCGAGCGGTGCCTATACCAGGACCAGCCACGAAAAAGGGGCTTTTAATCCCAGTATCATATAACCTCACTTTATGTCTGGGAAAAGGACTACCGTTATCACTCATAAAAATGACATAAGTATTTTCAAAGATACCTTGACGCTTAAGTTCCTCCACTACCTTTCCTACGTAATTGTCTAGGCGGGATATCTCATGGTAATAGCCTGTAATGTCCTGGCGGGTTTCAGTGCCATTGTACAATGTCGGTGGTACACTGATCTTTTCGGCATTGTATATAACACCATTTTCATCCAACTGCCAGTCGCGGTGCGCATCGTTTGAGGCAAACCACATGAAAAATGGTTTGTCTACTGGTCGATTTCGAAGGATAGGCACCCAGTCTTCCTCTGCACCCGGGCCCTGGCCGGGAGATATCAAATCAAATGCCTTATTCACAGCAGGCCCCATATGGTTTTTACCTGAAAGTGCTGCATAATATCCTGCATTTTTGAGTATCTCCGGAAACATGAATTGATCCGCTGGAAGTGGATCATGTAGTTCGGGTGCACCAGTATTATGGGGATACCTCCCTGAAATGATACTACACCTACTTGGACTGCAACTACTTGTAGTAACATACATATTATTGAACACTAAACCAGAGGTTCCCAACGCATCAATGTTCGGTGTCTGTACATCTTTATTTCCATTAAAACCAACATCACCCCAGCCAATATCATCGCCAATAATAACGACTATATTAGGCCGACTGGCAACCTTAGATTGACTATACAATATTTGAAAAGGAAGCCCCGTCAGCACTAATAATAATAGTCTCTTGTACATAATACTCTTTTTTTTCTTGATCTTATTTTACAATAACATAATAATAAATAGACCACAACCAATTCTTAATTAGCAACATTCCAATCAGCTACGGCGTCCCCCCCCCCAATATTCCAAATCTCAAGACCTGGATTGTAACCGTCTTAACCCTTATTCTGAGTTAATTTGCCTATAAAGTTAGAAATAATGGTATCCAGAGTGATAGGCCAATAAACATGTGGTGGCATGGTGTAACTTTACCTCTTAGGACTACGTTGTTTTTAGAATAATAATCATTATAATGCTGAATACGCTAATAGCTGTTGTCTGATAAGTTGTGTACCTGATTGATATCGTCACCCTTAAACAAGTTACGGTACAGTTGTAGATTGCGATCGATTAATATCTTACTTTAAGGTATCCTGGCATTTTGCAAATACTTAAAAACAGAAATCAAGGTCATTTCGACAACATATTATTAATAGATCAGAGATATTCAGTTGACTATCTCTGATCTATTATGTTTAATAACCTGGGTTTTGCTCTAATTTGGCTCCATTGTTGCGCTCTATTTCGGTGGCAGGTATTGGCCAGAGGTTATAAGTCGGCAATACATCCGAATAATATGGATTTAATTTTTTTACCCTATCAAATAATAACCCTAGGCGCATTAAGGTAACTCTTCTCTTTTCTTCAGAGCCTAGTTCTCTTAGGCGTTCATCTAAAATATAGTCTATATTAACATTAGCAGGCAAAACATCTGTAGCATTAGAACGGCGACGCACAACATTGATATCGTTGGCAGCATTGTCTGTTTGCGTTAATCCTAAATATGCTTCCGCTCTTATAAGATATGTTTCTGCTAGTCTAAACATATATTGATCGGCATAATTACCACCAGCGCTGGCCTTAAGTAATAAAGTAGCCTTATCCTCAAACATTCCATCGGGGTGGTCTCCTGGTGTTGTGACTTTTGACTGAAATGCATAAAGAAAACGACT
>Ga0265780_10007341_pt1 | contig 13557 bp, 22 predicted proteins | sample P1T30metagenome_FD_192432 | JGI IMG/M metagenome (GOLD analysis project Ga0265780, IMG submission 192432) | Plant litter microbial communities from East Loma Ridge, Irvine, California - P1 T30 | ecosystem: Environmental > Terrestrial > Plant litter > Unclassified | place: USA: California... | reverse complement strand
ACCTCCTGAGAAGCCTTTGCGCCCTTCTTTGCGGTCTAGATATTAGTAAGGGTCATGTGATGAGTGAAGAAAGTAAACGTACCTTGGCGGGGAGGAGCTCGGATAGAATGTTGGGCAAGACACCACCCTGAGAGATGACGACGGAACCGAGGAGCTTGTTGAGCTCTTCATCGTTTCGGACGGCGAGCTGCAAGTGTCGGGGTACGATACGTGACTTCTTGTTGTCTCGGGCAGCGTTACCGGCGAGCTCGAGGATCTCAGCAGCGAGGTCTGTTTATTAGTTGTTGTCATGATGATGTAAGAAGGATAAAGACATACACTCTAGGACGGCAGCGAGGTAGACGGGGGCACCGGAACCGATTCGCTGAGCGTAGTTTCCCTTCTTCAACAATCGGTGAATACGACCGACGGGGACTGAATGTTAGTCGAGGTTTTGGAAGAAGAAGAGTTGAAGTTGAACATACATTGAAGTCCGGCCTTGGATGATCGAGAAGAAGACTTGGTCTCGGCTCCAGACTTTCCACCTTTACCTCCAGCAGCGGCAGACATTGTATATAAGTTTAGTTGGGTTGGGGTTTAAGAGGGGTAAAGTAGTGGAAGTGTTTGTTGATGGATTGAATGTGATGAAGAAAAGGTTAAGGCAGAGAGGGTAGTCGGTATATATGTAAGTTGAATCTATCTACTAAGGTACTGTAATCTTTAAACTGACGCGTAGAATCAATACACTTGATTTCCCTGAATCAACAACTACTAATCCACGTTCAAATCTATCGGGATTATAAAAGTGCCGCGTCATCAGTTTACGGAGTTACACGTCAGATACAATTCACCGAAGAGATATTAGACTGACGCGGATAGTGTATTCAGGGTAATTGTATAGAGTGAAAGGGTACAAGGTGTTTACATAGTACAAAGTACGCGTCAATAGATTATTCATTACATTACTACATATATCAACACTCTTCAACAACACACCTTTTCTCTTCATCCACTTCGTCAATACTACAACACTTCACTTCACTACCCTTACCAACCAACCAACTCAATTACAATGGTACGTCTTGTTCTCCTTCATTCAATTACTCAACTAACATTCAGCCTCCCAAGTCTTCTGTCGCATCCAAGGCCCCTTCCTCCCAGGCCGCTAAGGCTCCTGCCGCCGCATCCAAGGCTCCCGCCAAGGTGAATTCTCTTCTTTCCCATTCATATCGACTATGGCTAATATCCAGGCCGCAAAGACCTCCGCCGCTAAGGCTGACGGTGGTAAGAAGAGGTCCAAGAAGAGGGTCGAGACCTACTCTTCCTACATCTACAAGGTCCTCAAGCAGGTCCACCCCGACACTGGTATCTCGTAAGCTAGCTCGTTCTACTTCGTTCGAATCAAAGCTAATAATCAGCAACAAGGCCATGGCTATCCTCAACTCCTTCGTTTCCGATATCTTCGAGCGAATCGCTTCCGAAGCATCCAAGCTAGCCTCATACAACCACCGATCAACCATCTCTTCCCGAGAGATCCAAACCGCTGTCCGACTCATCCTTCCCGGAGAGCTCTCCAAGCACGCCATCTCTGAGGGTACCAAGGCTGTTACCAAGTACTCTTCCTCCGCCAAGTAATTTATTTAAAATACGTCAGCGTTGTAGGATAGTATCTAGAGGTCGAAGGGGTGGTTGCAGGATACACCGTTCTTAGTAGTATGTCTCATGGGGAGTAGGAGTCATTGTTTTATCCTTCGTTTTCGATCTATATGTTTTGAGATGAATCGTCTCGTCGCCTGTCACTTTGCTGCACTGTCCACTTTCTCTGGTTTACTTTTGATTGATCGCCTTGCTTCCTCGTGTATTGTCTCCTCCTTGATGACTTCTGGTTCCGTCTTGCACCCTGAGATCGTACAGATCAACCTACGGTCAAGCCATACAGCTTGGCCGCGGATCTACGATAAGTAGTTTAAGTCATCCGTGACTGACTTACCGACAGACAAACAGACGCGCTCCACCAAGCAGTCAATGAATGAATGAGGGGAGTTGACAATGACGAACCGTAATCACCAGGGCCCATTCGAGTGAGACAATGACGCGCGGTCACCTTCTGGGCTCGACGGTATCTGCCATGGCCCTAGAATCGCTGCTTCCTCGGAGACTGCTGAACGAATAGCCGAAGGACATCAGCTGAGGATAAGTAGTAGGGGAGATATGTTCAATTGTATGAGGATTGTTCAACTACTGAATCGTAGTTGTACAGAAGTACCCACCGATGCGGGAGAAGGCTCGTGAGAACGCATGATAGGCCGCTAGAGTGAGGAACGAGTCGTGCACTATCAAGGACCTGCTAGGCGGCCGGGCAGGTAATGAGACTGATCCTGGTCTTGACACTGGTCACTTTTGTATCGAGCGAATCGCCGACTTCTTATATCGGACCTCCCGACATCTTTGTTCTCGCCTCGCCTCCTCTGATAGCTGATACTCGTACAATGAGGTCCACGAATGTAGATAAGAGGTGTGGACGATGGATCACCTCAAAGTTGTATGTTGTGACATGGACGGACAGGATCGTCGCCTTCCTTTGTCCCTCGAACAGCAATCCTTTCGAGCCAATTTAATCACAGCCAATATCATTGCAATGGTATTTCAGTCCTATTATCGACTATCAACAAACGCTAGCCTACGAGTACTCAGACCATGGCACATTCGGCGGTGGCACCAGAAGAGTTCTCCTCTCTCGGGAGCTCTCAAACTCAGTCTGGACTTCCGGTATCCAGCTACTCGCCCATATCCAAAGGCGATATGCATGAGGAAGAGGCGTCTGCAAAACTAGCTGAATTGATCAAGACCTCCCAGAAACCGGCCAACAGATGGGAGAGAAACAGACTACGACAGCTGGATCAAATCCCCTCTCCAATCGACTCAGTCCTCGTCGCCGTAACAACGTGTTATCAGACTTTATCAGATGGTTCATCATTCCCCGTCGACTCACTTCTTCTTGACGATTCGATAAATAGCACATACTCGAAAGTGATACCGACATGGGTACCAACTACCCAGCTCGAGAGAGAACATTACTTCGGGAGAGACGGCAATAAAACTGGATGATGGTCGGGGATCAGAGAGAAAAATGGTATTTCCGCATGGTCGCACGACAGAATCGAAAGACAATGGAGGAAGAGGGATGTGGATCAAGAGGAGAGTGCGAGAGTTACCGATCTCCAGCCGGACACTTACGACGGGTCCAGGCAATACAGCGCATTCGTTCGAAACCACTTTACGTCCAATTCCTTATCATTGATTGGGCCGATCATGCCGGACTATATTGTAGGATACGGTCCACCGGAGAGTACGATTGCTCCCCCAACAATGCTGTCGAAGGAGGAAAGTGAGCTAGAGGGGAGGGGATTGACCGTGCCCGGTTGGACCAAGAAGTCGCTGGATGGAGCTTGGAGCCAGTTTCATCCCCGTCCTCGGCGCCATTATATGGAGGGGTACGAGGCGACCATGGAATCATTTGTGAGAGGCAGTCATGAAGTAAGCGGTTCTGGAAGTGATAGCGGAAGTGCGAGGACAGTGATACTTGATTCGGTCAGGGGTGGCGAGCCGGTAGATGAGCATAAGTATTATACTGGAGGTGGGAGCGGGAGTAGTAATAGCAGTACTGGTACTGTCCGACGTGTGAGAGGAGCAGGATGATACGGGAGACAGCCAGAGCTCATCGGTCCCGATGGAGGAATAAATTTGCATGTAGGAAGGCCGTTGGATCCAGATGCAGGGACAATGCACAGACATATAGGTATCTATTCTGTCGGCTCCGAAATTGTAGAGCCTAGAGGCAGCTCTCTCGATGACCAGACAGAGTGCACTCGTTCCTCGCAACAGCTTCTTTCAACGGACGCCCCGGGACGACGTCTCGCTCAGCACCTCGCCACGCTAATGTAAGACGACCACGTAACGTGTCCCGGGCCAGAGCTCCAAGTGCGTCGGACCCGGCCTTGTAAACAGACATACCAAGATGCAATCACCTTTATCGCCTTTGCTTGATTAGGCATGTACTCAAGGCGAGACTGATTCATCCTTTGGCGATCCCCTTGCAGAGGATGGAAACCATCCTTTGATGAGATCATCGATCCGGCCTTCCCGATTCTTGTCTGACATTTGCTGCACAATTCTCTCTTCATATCAATTATCAGACGAACGAAAGAAACATCATGTCAATCGACAAAGCAACACGATCGGGAAATCCGGAACCCAGTGTCAAGAGATCTTCACAAGACTCAAATAGGACATCTACCACTGTGTTATTTGGAAAACCTGAGAGGGGTCGAAGCGCATCACCATCCCGATCGAGAAGTTCCTCCCAGTGCTTGGCTAGGTCAGCTAGGTCAGCTAGGTCAGCTAGGTCAGCTGCCACTGAACTTTTTGGAGACCCATGCCCAGTACCATCCCGATCGAGGAGTTCCTCCCAAGACCCAGCTGCCACTGCATTCTTTGGAGACCCATGCCCATCACCATCCCGATCGGGAAGTTCCTCCCAAGACTCAGCTGCCACTCAATTTTTTGGAGACCTTGAGAAGGATCCAATCCCACCACTGTCCCCAGCGGAAAAAGCGAAAAATAAAAGAGTGGATGAATATATAGAAGCCGATAAAGCCCGCCAGCGCGAAAAGCATATTCCGACCATTGATGTCATCGTCAGTGCTAAGGATTCCCACAAAGCACCCTTCAAATCCAAGGCAGCCCGCTTTAACGACGAGACCAGGTGGTCTAAAAAACCAAAACCATTGAAGAGTGGTTCGAACTCGAGGCAACCTCGCCCTTCGAGTCCCAGGGAATCGGTCGAACGCCATCCAGAGACACCGACCGTTACAATCATCGACTTCGCACAACTACGCGCACCTTCCATTGGGAGTCTCAGCGTCGCACATACTCAGGCGAGGTCGACAGCCCAAACCAGTAGACTGAATCTCACCCACACTCAGGGTCCGTCTCCATCAAAGACAGGCGGTACCATGAGCAAGCTGTTGGGAGGAATGGAGGGAGCCGTGGGGCACTTGCGCTGGAGTCGAGTCGGGACGAGTTCGACAGTAAGGAGTGGACAAGGGACTGGTGGATGGGGCCGATCGATTTGGGAGAGGGTGGTCGCCTCAGCGAGACCATAGGCAGGAATGTCAGTAGAAGTTAGGCGCGCAGCGGTAGGAAGAGCAGGAGACAGTGGACAAACATGTCGAGGGAGAGTAGGAGGATGTAAGTATTGAGACATCAGAATGTAGAATGTACGAGAGCCTGTGTAACGGTAATACCGTAGTTGTTGATACTGTACGGAAATGATGATGTGGTGCATACTGTACCTACTTCCCATACTCGTACGAGACCAAACCCTACTCGAGCTTAGCAACAGCAGACCTACTCTTCTGTAGTCTAACGAGCCTCTCGACTGCCTCCTTGACGCTGACGGTTTCTTCTCGTCCTTGAACTTCGTCGTCTCTGTTTCGGATGTTTACTGCTTCGTCTTCCATCTCTTTTTGTCCGACAACTATTGGTCAGCCCAGTCTAACACAGTAACAAAGTAACGAGAGGCTGTGTCGAGGGCGAAGGCAACAAAGAAAGGTGACATGAAGAACCAGGAAAGAATGGGGCAAGGAAGGTAGACGTACCCATGACGAAACTCCATTGACCGACCTGGGCATTCCTAATCATCTTGTTCAAAGTATTGGCACTCTCATCAACCTCGGCAAACAAGCCAGCATCCTTAAACTTCTGCGCAACCGAATTGGCGTAATCAGCATATTTCATAGCCACAGGAATGACCATGACTTGTTTTGGGTTCAACCAGAATGGCCATTTACCAGCGAAATTCTCTGTGATGATTGCGATGAATCGTTCGAGGGAACCTAGGATAGCTCGGTGGATCATTACTGGTCGTTCGAATTGAGAGGTGGAGGCTGAATCTCCTTGGGTGGGACCTCTGTATCGGAGATTGAACCTTTCTGGGAGATTGAAATCGAGCTAATCGTCAATTGGACTCTCGGGAACTGCCGAAGGGGGCTCACTTGGATGGTACCGCATTGCCATTTCCTCTTCAAAGCATCCTCAAGCTCAAAGTCGAGCTAATCATCAGCTTATTCCGGCGAAGAAGGTGGAAAGCTAACCTTTGGACCGTAGAAAGCAGCATCCTCGGGGTTCTCTTTCCATTGCCCAGGCATCCTCTTTTCCAAGACTGCCCGAAGGGAAGCTTCGGCTTTATCCCAGACCTTCAAGTCACCCATCCACTTGTTGGGATTACGGGTAGATAGACCGACTTTGTAGTTGAATCCGAAGGGCTTGTAAACGGCATCGAGGAATTCAAAAGCGGCTTGAATCTCAGATTCAACCTGATCGACGGTACAGAAGATGTGGGCTGATCTCAGCATGATTTCAATGTGGTATAGTAGGCTTACCATCATCCTGGACGAATCGCCTGACTCGGGTCAATCCACTCAAAGCTCCACTAGCTTCGTTTCGGTGAAGAACACCAAACTCGGCAAGACGAAGTGGTAGTTCCTTATAAGACCTTTCTCTTGCGTCAAAGATGAGGGCGTGTCCTGGACAGTTCATTGGCTTGACGGCAAACTGTTCCTCATCGACTTTGAGCTGGAACATGTCTTCGGCGTAATTCTGCCAATGACCGGATGTCTGCCATAACTTCGAGTTGTAGATGTTTGGCGATCCGACCTCGTGGAATCCTCTTGTTCGGTACTCGCTCTGAAATATTAGGTTTCCTCCCATACAGATGGTGGATGACTGACCTTCATGAACTCGAGAAGAGTGTTGTAGATCCTCATACCGAGTGGCAAGAAGAATGCACTTCCAGGACTCAAGTCGTGGAAAATGAATAACTCTTGTTCACGACCAATCTTCCTGTGATCCCTCTTGGCGGCTTCCTCCATGTATTTCTTGTATTCCGTCATCTTCTTCGAGTCGGGGAAGGAGATACCGTATAATCGCTGGAAGACGTCGTTCTTGGAATCACCTAGGAAGTATGATGAGGAGTTCTGGTGATCAGCTCGTGACCTGCGCAAAGAGAGTTTGGGAGCTTACCTTGGTAACAGCTAATGTCTTGATTCGCCCAGTGTGGGGAACATGTGGACCGAGACATAGATCAATGAGGGGACCACATCGGTAGACTGTAGATGACGTTCCATCGGGGACCTTGTCCTGAATATAATGTTGCTTGTACTTGTTGTACTGCTCATCAGCATTGAATTGTACGCGATGCAGAATACGCACCTTGAACATTTCCAGCAAGACCTCTTTTGGCAGCTCTAACCTCTCAAATGGCTGTTTCTCCTTGACGGCAATCTTGGCAACATCCTCAACATGCTTGTAATCATCTGGTCCCAAAGTCTTCCCCTCGGCCAAAGACATATCATAGAAGAATCCACCCTCTGGTAGTGGGGGACCATAACCAAGACAACATCCTTCATATCGCCTCTCGCATGCTTCTCCTAGAACGTGTGCTGAGGAATGCCAGAAGACTTGTCGGGCTTCATAGTCGTTATCTTCCGAGTCGAAGTCAAGTAGCTTTAGGGCACAAGAGAATTCAAGGGGTCGGTCCATATCCCATAATTCCTGATTGTTGACTTTGGCGATGATGACTTTCTCAGCTAGAGACTGGGAGATGTCTTTGGCGACTTGTAATGGCGTGGTCTCCCAAGATGTACCCTGTACTTCGGTTCCGTTTGGTAGGGTGATGGTAATGGGTTCACGGGGCTTGGCTGCCCATTAGCTTCTTTCCGCCAATCAGACTAAGGGGACATACCAGCAACTTCGGCATCATACTTTGCCTTGTACTCGTCAAAGATCTTGATCCTCTCATCAAAGTACTCGGGAGCAGGGCTCAATTCTAACGGTCCGCTTGATCCACCAGCAGCCTTCTCCTTCTTGGGTTTCCCCTGCTTGCCCTCTTTAGCTGGCTTGCTGGCGGGGGTGGCACTAGCACCAGCCGTGACTGGCTCGAGACCCTCGGCTGGCTTTGGTGCGTCGGCATTGGTGTGCACGGGGTGGGGGGCGGTAGAGGCCGACATGATCTGAATGTGCGGTAGTCGAGGTATGTAATTTGGTTTAACTTGAATTCGGATTTGACGATATGCGGTTTTGGAAAAGTGGCGCAACGAGCGGGTGATGATCATAGACGCCTTTTACTGGCGTACTGAGTATGTATGTAGTAGGTGTACCCCTTTGTATACGGTATAGGATAGATTGAACGAGTCGAGACTTTGAAATTGGCTTGACTTTCTGTCGCGCCTATTGTCATGACAAGCATTAGGTGTGTCGTGTACCTGTCTGTATTGACAGTTGACTTTATTCACTTTCATTGCATAACTAGAACTAAAGGGCAAGTATAGCTCTTACAAGCAATGTCAGCCGAGATAGAGGGGTCAGAAACAGCTCCGGATCCATCTCGAGTAGTAGTCATCGTAGGACAAGGGTAAATGCCTCCCCCACCTCATATACACGAGCTGAATGGTATAGGGGTGTTCAGACCGACCTTGACCTAGACTCGTTAGCGGACGATGAAATTGCAGATGCTATCCCTCATTTACTAGTGGATTACGCCGCTGAATGTAAAGACTGGACAACGGTAGCCGGGGAACACTGGAAAAAGGGCAGATGGGACAGAGTGGATGAAATCTTGGACGCGGGGGTTAGGTGTAAGCTGACTGGCAAGAGGGAAGGCGTGAGCTGATGACAGTCTTCTCTGGAGGTGGTGGCCGTCCGCCTGATTATATGGCTATAGTGAACATTCGCTCAATGATGGCTCATGTCCTTCTCAGTCAAGCTCGAAACGCACCAAAGAGTACCGTGGCTTATGCCAGTAAGCTCCCTACGCCGCGGGCAAGGTGCAAGCTGATATCCAGAATACGACAAAGTAGCTTCCGATATCAAGACGAAAGATTGGTATTATACCGAGGCGGCTGCTAGTCTGAACGGCGCGGACGAGACATTGCGGATGGTTAGCCAGGGGGCCCAAGATGAGGAGCCAGTGTCATTGACCATGGGCAAGAGTGCGTCCCCTCTCACTTCCGTGAACGCGCGCTCATGCTCCAGTCATTCTCAATCTTGCTCGTGGACAGCCAAAAGAAGCTCATATGGCCGTCGACCGCCTTCTCCAGCGTCAACCACGTAACATCATCGCCTTGACTGCTCAGGTAGGCTTGCTCGGCCCAGATTATGAGACACAAGCTCATATCTAGGCCCGTCTGCAATTCGCTAGACGTCAACACGATCAAGCACTCCACACGTATCAGACATTATTAAACATCAAACCAGATATGAAGCCGGATCCTCGAATCGGTCTGGGTCTCTGCGCGTGGGTCATGGGCGATCGGGAAAGAGCTGTACTATCATGGGAGAGGTCATTAGATCTGGTAAGCTTTACATCGCGCACAGGCGAGCTCGTAGCTGATGAGCAGGACCCCGAGTCATGGGTCGCCCTTCTCCTCCTCGGTCTCGCTGCTCTCAACAACGCTCGGGAACCTTCCTCTGGCACCGTCGACCGTGTCGAATCAGCCGCAAATGGAGTCTCATACGTTCAGAGAGCTTTCAAGCTGAACAATAAATGTTCAGCCGCCGCTCTCGCTCTATCAACAACAGCTGGTCTAGATGGTCAATTACCGATGGCATCCAAGTTGGCTGAAAGAGCTATTCAGTTTGCCGATACGAAACATCATTCGGTACTTGCGAACGCCGAGCGTGGACGATTAGGATTCGTGGCTGGGGATGTTGCGGATGCTGGACCTTTTATCGCTGCTGCGAAGGCTGAGGATGGAGGTGTCAACGTGATTGCCGAATTGACGCTTGGTCAGATCGCACTCAAGAACGGTGAATTTGCTTATCGCTATATATGAATTCCTGCTGATGATCAGGAAATCTACGAGAAGCCCTCAATTTCATCGAGCAAAGTGCGAAGCGACTGAATGGAACCGGTCCCATCGAATATACAGTTATCCACGCATGTCTCCTCGCCTACCCTCATCCGGGTATGCCAAGCGATGAAATCGCCCGAAATCGAAAGACTGCAAGACAGATGTTGACAGATGTCCACGCTCAAGTCGTCTCAGCCGAGTCGACCGAGGGGACAGCAGCAAAACTAGGTGGAGTCTCGCATGATGTCGACATCTTCCTGGATCTAGCTACACTCTGGCATAGTGAAGCTATCGATAAAGCTATCGGAGCATACCAGACCGCATCGAATATCTTCAGGGACGCCTCTAACGATGATGAGGACAAAACACTGGATGTCAGGCAGATCCGAACATCTAGCAATCTGGGATCTTTGTTCCTGTTACAAGGAAATGTGGATAGTGCGGAACGGGAATATCAGTTTGCGCTGGAGAAATTGGCAAATGAGACTGGTCAGGATGCGGAGATCTTGAAGATTGATTTGGCGTACAATCTCGCTAGGGCTTACGAGGAGAATGGCGATGTCGTTAAAGCATCACAGTGGTACCGAGATGTCCTCCGTCAACATCCTGAACATATGGAATGTAGGTCTATTCAGTTGGCAGTCGAATTTAAGCTGATGAAGTAGCAAAGGTCCGACTGGCAGTCCTAGCTGCCGCTGCTGGACGAAATGTAGATGCCCACACTCTACTGAAAGAATGCCTTCGAGCGGACGAAACCAACGTTACCCTTCGATCTTCATATACACATTTCCTGATATCCATCGGATCCTACAAAGAGGCATTGGCATTCACGACGCAGTCAATGAAATACGAACGAAACGATCCCTTCACCTTCTGTGCCCTAGGTTGGCTCCACTTTACTCTGGGCCGAGAAGCCAAATCGTCATCCGAATTGGCAGAACGTCCGAAACAGTACCTAAGGTCTGCAGAGGCTTATGAGCGTGCTCTCACCCTCGACCCCAAGTCGGCAGTCGCTGCGCAGGGATTGGCTATTGCGCTAGCGGAAGATACGTTGACTCCTGGTGCTGGTGACGATCCCAAGATCAAGGCGAAACTTGCGGGCCATGCTCTTGGTATCTTTAGTCGGATCAATGATTGTTTATTGGATGGATCTGGGAATATCAATATGGGTCATTGTCATTTCACGAGAGGAGATGAGGAGAAGGCTATTCAGGCGGTATGTTGCTCCTTCCCATCGTTCAAGATAAGACGAGAATAGAGGACTGATGGGTAGTACGAGGCTGCATTAAGTTCGTCAAGGAATATCAACGTTCCTATCCTACTTTACCTCGCTAGGGCATGGTACGCCTACGCCACCCGCGAATCAAATATCTCGGGTATGGCAAAAGCGCTATTGTACTGTCAACAGGTACGTCTCTCTCTTCTTCCCGTCCACTTTCCAAGGAGAGAAGAAGAAAGAGAAGGAAAGGGAAGAGAGGAAATGTCTGACAAACAGGCAATGCACATCCAACCTTCGGACCGAGCTATTTTATACAATATAGCAATGATTCAACAGAAATCTGCTGAATTACTGTTCTCACTGGAACCATCAAAGAGGACGACGGAGGAATTGAAGGTGGCTATCGATCATGCCCAACAAGCTGTCAAGTACGTCTCCATCTTCTTCCCTCCCTCATTTCTATTCCTACCCTGCCAACCCCTAAGACGCTTATTTACGGCCCTTATCTCATCAATGCGCTTCGCTTGGGTACACTTGGCTCAGACTGACATACAGTACTTTCCGAGCCCTCGCAGGCGACAAATCTGGGGCATTACCCTACGATGCCGACCTCGCCGACCAGCGTGCTAGGTACGGAGACGGATTGCTTCGACGTGCACCTGAGCAGATTACGAGGCAAGAGGCATATGAAAGTGAAGCTCATGCGAGAGTCGAGGAGGTGAGGAAATTGAGGCAGGCTGAAGCCGAGCGGATTCGCGCTGCAGAGGTATGTCCCCTTTTACCTTTTTGAGACGATAGAAAAGAATGGGAGCTGACAGACAGGATCAACGTCGTGCGGAACTCGCTGCCAAAGCAGAAGAGATCACAGCAGTCAGACGTGCAGCACAGGAAGAAGCACGTAAATGGGCTGAAGAGGAGCAAGCTCGTGAATTGGAGGAAGAACAGCGCAGAGCAGCAAATATGGAAAAGAGAAAGAAGAAACCGAAAGATGAGATTATTTCAGGAGATGAAGCTATCGGTGGGGAGAAGAAGAAGAGGAAGGTTACGAAAAAGAGTAAGAAAAAGAAGGAGGAGGATGTGGAAACTGAGAGTGATGTTCCTTCTGGTGTTGAGACTGGAGAGGAAGAAGGTGAGGATATGATTGAAAAGAGAAAGAGGGAGACTCTAGCTTTATTGAAATCTAGATCTAAGGTATGTTCAGTCCTTTCTTTTTCCTTGCCCCTCTACCCATCGACTTATAATTGACCGCGACCGCTGTACTTGTTTGGATAGAATGCTGACGATCCAGAAGAAGAAGGCTAGCAAACCAGTAGAAGACGATAAAGCGAATAAATTGTATGTCTCCCCCTTCCTAAATTGACCGGCCAAGCGTGCTGACTATCAGTAAATCAAAAGAATACATTTCCGAATCAGAAGATGAAGATGCTCCTCCAAAGGCAACCGATACAGCTGGAACGAGTGCATTAAGTGACGCTGGTGAGGGGTCTGGGGCAGTTTCTGAGAATGGAAATGGGACCGGTAATGATAGTGGGATGGAGGTCGACGCGTAGGTTGATTAGATTAGTCTTACAGCAATAACTTGTCAAACATGTTATGTTCATATCACCTTGTCCATCACCAGCTTACCTCTCTATATTCATCTATTTGAATTTGATAAATGGCCATTTGAATGGAAAATATGGTCAAGAGAGATCAGTTCTCCCGACAGGCAAGTGAAGCCGCGAATAATCAAGTACCAAACGCATTCATGCGAAACAGTAAACTATCACTACTACATAATTCTTTTTTCTTTCCTTTTCATCCTCTAACTCCACTAAGATTCAGATTCAATAAATCTCAGACCCTAGTTTCGGTTCTCGTTTCCGAGATCGACACAAGCCTCCCTAACCCTCTTGGCCAAGGTCTTTTCACCCTCTCGGACCCAAACTCGGGGATCGTAGTTCTTCTTGTTGGGCTTGTCGGCTCCGTCGGGGTTACCGACCTGAGCCATGAGGTAGTCCTTCTTGGAGAGGACAAAGTCTCGGATACCGGTGAGGTAAGCGAATTGGGTGTCGGTGTCGACATTCATCTTGACAACACCGTTGACGACGGCTGTTCGGATCTCCTCCTTGGAAGAACCGGATCCACCGTGGAAGACTAGGAATCTGGGTAATTAGCACTGATTCCCCTTTTCGATCTCTGAACGTTGAATGAATGAGATAGAGAAAGAGAAGAGGTACAAGAATGTCACACCAATTTGACACTTCCTCCCTCATAGCCACACCAAATCAACATCACTCGAAATGAGTCAATGAGATAACGGTGCCCAATCCCGGATTAGAGGACGGCAAAAAGGCGAAAGAGCAAGTTCTAAAATGGTGGAAAATGTTTTTCTGCGCTATCGGAATCGCCACAACTACCTCATTGAAGGAGGGAAGGGCACTGTCTATAGAAGATAGCGGGGGTGTG
>Ga0265780_10007340_pt1 | contig 13557 bp, 10 predicted proteins | sample P1T30metagenome_FD_192432 | JGI IMG/M metagenome (GOLD analysis project Ga0265780, IMG submission 192432) | Plant litter microbial communities from East Loma Ridge, Irvine, California - P1 T30 | ecosystem: Environmental > Terrestrial > Plant litter > Unclassified | place: USA: California... | reverse complement strand
GAGGGAAGCCAGGGTGCTGCGCATGCGCTTCGGCATCGACATGAACACCGATCACACGCTGGAAGAAGTCGGCAAGCAGTTCGACGTCACCCGCGAGCGCATCCGCCAGATCGAAGCGAAGGCGCTGCGCAAGCTGCGTCACCCGAGCCGTTCCGAGCAGCTGCGCAGCTTCCTGGATATCGACTGATCCCTGTCGGTGCCTGAAGCGTTCTGAAAAACCCCGCTCCGGCGGGGTTTTTTCGTTGGTTATGAAGGAGTTTTTACGTAACAGTAACGTTGATAAGGCACTGTTTTTAAAAGAATCATCCGAAACAATGTCGAATTTTTCGTAACATGTTCCGTAACATGGACTGCCGTATCAGGCCCCTGGGTTCCAGCGGATCCTTGATGTGTATGACCGTATTCAGGTTGTTCAGCTGGTCCACATGAATTTGCCAAAAACGTGTGCTCTACGTCACAGATCAGAGGTTAATCTGCACATGCCATCCATGACGGATGCAGTCCACAGGGGGACTTCAATGTTGGCTCGCTTCACCGGTGACGAAGGTCGCCGCAATCTGCTGTACACGCTGTCCGAGCAGAAACTGGTACGCGGCGACAAGGCGCTCGCCGAAGCACTCGCCAGCAGCGTGACCTTGTTGGAGGCACAGACCGGTGCCGCCGTCATTCACCAGGGTGGAGTGGACAATGACGTCTACTTCATCGTGACCGGATCCTTCGACGTGTTCGTCAATGGCAAGCGCGTCGCGCGACGCCATGCCGGCGAGCACGTGGGCGAGATGGCCGCCGTGCAGCCGACGCAGATCCGCTCGGCGACGGTGGTAGCTGCCGAACCGAGCGTCGTCGCACGTGTCAGTGCGGCCCGCCTGGAGGACCTTGCCGAGCAGTTCCCGCAGATCCACCGCTACGTGGCGCAGGAACTGGCGCGCAGGCTGTACCAGCGCAACGACCACATCGGCAGTGCCCGCGACCGCACCAAGGTGCTGGTGCTGGCGTCGCCGCAGGCGGCTGCGGCGGCGCAGGTGGTGCAGGAAACGTTGGCCTGCGAAGGCTTCACCGTGCGCCAGTGGCAGGATGGCTTGGCCCGCAGTGGAGGGCTGTCCGTGCAGCGCCTGCAGGAGCTGGCGGCGGGCGTTGATTTCGCGGTGGTGATCTCTGGTGACGACAACGCACCGGCAACGGCCGATGCATGGCCGGCCACGCGGGACGCGCTGCTGCTGGAGACCGGCGTGCTGCTGGGCGTGCTCGGCAGCGACCGCACCGTGCTGCTTGAGGCACGTGGTGAGCATGCCGGCGTGGAAGACCTGCCGGGCGTGGTCAACGTGACGTGGCAGCCGGACCCCAGCGATGAGCTGGAGGCCGTGCTCGCCCCGGCCTGTACCCGCCTGCGACGTTACTTCGAGCGGCAGGGGCCGTTCGCGGTGGCGTGATGGGTGGTGACGTGCCGACCATCAGCGGTCGGCACGTCGGGGGTAGTGCGCGATGACGCGCCGGTGTCTGGAGTGCGACCACGGGCTTGCATTAGACTGGGCGGCCGTAAGCGGGCCTATAGCTCAACGGTTAGAGCAGAGGACTCATAATCCTTTGGTTCCAGGTTCGAATCCTGGTGGGCCCACCAAAGAAATCAGGCACTTGGGGTTTCCCTGTGGGCGAAAGCATAAGTTGGCCGTATCGGCCAACTTGTACTAGAGCGTAAAGCACAAGTTGGCCGGGTTGAGGCCTCTGTAGATACGCTGGTCTAAGCGATTCAATGACTTATGTGCAGCATGTGGTGATTTGCCGGGTGCGGCCAACTTATGCTGAAGTGTCCATGTACCGGCTATCCGGTGCTTGATTCAGCGTGTAGCCTTTAGGCGTGGCCGAAGAGATCGAAGGCTAAAGCATGGCTTCCATCCCGTCCGATTTAAAAAGGTGCTCGATAAGCTTGGCTAAGCGACTGTCCGGCTCCTCGCCAAGGATCTGCTTGCAAGCATCAACGAATCGGCCGCCGGCTGAGCCAAAATGACGGTGTTCCTGCAGGGAGTCCTTTGCAATGTCGAGCATGACGGACATGACTGCGATCAGTTCATTTCCTTCTACAGCCCTTAGGACTTCAACGAATGATGCAGCCGTTGCGTCTTTCAATTGATTGCTCTCTGCTTTGCCCCACGCCCAGTCACGGTGGATCTTTAGGCAGATCTCGAAAATTCCGACGTTCCTCTCACGCGCGGCAAGTGCGGCTGAGACTGCTTCACGGATTCTGGGGTGCAGGGGCGAGCGCACGGGGTGGCCTACGTGCCAACCAAGCTCTTGGTCGGAAATAGCGATGCGGGCGTGGAAGGCCGCGAGCCATCCGTCTATTATACGCTCCCCTACATCGGCACCCCCTGGCAACTCAGCTGCCGAGCTGCACAGGCTAGTCGCCATGCTAGCGTCCAGATATTCCGCCCCTTCCACCAATTCTTCGGCCTCTTGAATTAGCGACTCGTCTGTTCGCTTGTGGTGCCAGACGCAATGCATCAGGAAGGAGTTTGCGCTGGCTTGCGTGGTGAACCTACGGCTGTCCGCTTCATTGGCGCTGAGAAGCTTGCCGATGGCAGTCGTGTCAGGAAGGCCGGAGCGGTAGAACTTGACGATCTCCGCCTCCAGCTCGTCGGTGAACTGTAGTCCCACTTTCTGAAGCCACTGGGTGTAGTGACGCTCTGCCTGCTCTTCCTCAGTTAAGGGGTTCTGCTCTGGGCGCATGTTGAGCCGAACCAACGTAGCGGGATTCGTTGATGTCAGTGCAAAGTCAAGATTTGGTGGGTCTTCGATGCCCCTCAGGTGGGCAAAGCCCAACAGAACCACAGACGGAACAACCCGAGCCAAGGTGCTTGGATGTGCTGGCTCGTGCGGCTTTAGGATCAGGTTGCAGGCGCGAACCACGCGCCTGAGGATGCGGATATTGCTAACTCCGCATCGCGCGACAACGGCCCTTATATCGTCCGCGTAGGGACTGGGAGTGTGCTGCAGCGCGATGAGGAAGGCCTCCTCCGGGCTTGTCTGAAGGCGAACCTCTGCATCGATGACTTTCTCCCGAAATGTATGCCACGTCGCCGCGTCAGCCATCTTCTCCTCGTTCAGGATAAGCAGCACGCGGCATCCATAACGGTTGCAGCACTCGTCTATAAAACCGAGAACCTCATCTGCGGTCAGTTCCTCGTGTTTCCGCTCAATATCATCAATAACGACAAGCTTTCCTTTGAGCGCGGCGGGCAGTAGGAGAAGCGCTAGGTCATCCAGCGCACCAAAAGAGCTGTGGGCACCCCTCAGAGCTTTCGCACCCGCCGAGAACAACCCCTGCAGTGATCGCCCGGTGGTTGTCTCCTTGAAGTCTTTGAATGCAGCGCTCTGAATGGCGCTCATTTTCAGCGAGTTCATGTTGCGCACGCCAAAAAGGGATGCAGTAGCGGCATGGGTGATCTGCGCACTATTGGACTCCCGCTGGATTGTCTTCCAGAGCTCCGTTTTCCCCGTTCCCCACGCGCCAGAGAGAGCGATTACCTTCAGTTCCTCATTGTTGAGGAGGTCTACTAGGGCAAGCTTGCATGCATCAATTGACATAGCCTGGTCCTTCCGTAAAGGCGGAGTGTTAACAACCTGGGGCCGAGCTCGCGCGACCAGTTTCCGTACGGTCGATGCATCTTTGGACTCGTGCCTCTGTGCGCAACAGCCCCGTCAGCGGCGGGGAGGCCAGGAGCCGACCTTAGTGAAGGACCGCTTTCTGCTGGGTGCACCCAACGAGCAGAGTGGAGGCCGACGTGAGTCCAACCGCCGGCTCTCCATACCGGCCGTTGCATATCGGCTCGATGGATCAGTTCGCCGCTTCTGGCGGCCATTCCTCCGGAACCAGCGCGGGCGGCTTGGTCCACGGTTCCTCGACCAGCGCGTCCTGGAACCACTGATCGCGCAGGTTCGCATGCTCAGTGACGATCAATTGGAAACCTGGCACATCCTCCTGGGTAAACTTCAGCAGCAACTCGAACAGCCGGCGCACCGCATCGAGATCGGCGTCCTTTTCCGTCTTCTGCACAGAGCCGTCGGCATCCCTGTAAACCTGCTCGGAGGGGAAGTAGACTTGGGTTGGTTGGTCGATCAGCAGGAATCTTGGAATGGGACGGTTGTTCTGCGACGCGAATAGATGCAGGGCGAGAAGTGCCGACAGATGGTAAGCTAGATGATTCTCACCGCCTCCGGTCCGGCCCATCGGCACAGGACGCTCGGGTCGATCGAAGATGATCGTCAACTGTGGCAGGTTGAGCCGCGCAGGATAAGGGCCAAATTCTGCGTTGAATTTTTGGATATACCGCGATACCTGTGCAGAGATATTGCTGAGAATCGAGGTCAGGCGTTCGTTGCTGTCGTCGGCTCCGATTTGTTCATCGAGCTGTTTGACTTTGCTGTTGAGACGGCGATTCTCAGCTTCCAGCTTGGCAAAATCCTCATTCGGGAGGATCGCTTCCAGGAACAGGCTGATACGGCCAACGACGCGGGCGGCTGCGTTATTACGGGTGCCCATCTGGGCAATGACTTCGTTGGCCGAGATCGCCGCGGATAGCTCGACTTCCTTCTGCTTGATATCGCCCGCGATTCCGTCCACCTTGCTGGTAATTTCGGTAAGGTAGGCTTCTAGCTTGGGACGCTGGCCGGTGGCGATGCGCAACTCTTTGTCGAGCGATTCCAGTTCCTTGAGCAGGACGACAGCGACCGGAGACTCCAGTGCCAAGTTGTGCTCGCTGAACGGCCACTGCCATTCGCCGCTGTCGGGATTCTTCGGCAGCGCCTTGATCGAGGCCAGCCGGTCTATCTGTTCGGCGGCTTCGCTTTCGTAGCCCCCCGACCGCTTGGCGAACTGTCGTGCCGCGTCGATCCGGGTCTGGGTATCACGGCGATCCTGACGCAACCGGGCCAGTTCATCTTCCAGAAGCGAAATCCGGCTGCCATCGTCGTCTGGCACCGTTTCGGGCTTCCACGACAGCGCCAACCTCAACGCGTCGATGATCCCGTCGACCTTCGGGTTGTCGTCGGTATAGCCGATGACTCCGACCGTCTTTGCTTCCGAGTAGAGGCCGATAGCTTGTTCATGCGACGTGTCAACGGCGTCGCGCGCCTGCTCTAGCTTCTTGTTGCTGATCCTTAGATCGCGCTGCGCTAAGCGCAGCTTGGATTCCAGTTCGTAGCGATCGTGCGAGGAGACGCCGAGCAGGATTGGAAGCGTGTCACGGATCGCCTGCGGTTGGAACTGCTCGTTCTGCCGATAAAAAAGTTGATCTTTGTTGGCAACCAGGCCCTGCTTCTGGAACAGGTAGTAGAAGGTGTGCTTGACGTTCGCATCGTAGCTGTCGCGGCTGTGTTCAAGCGCGACTTCCGTGCGATTTTCGGGAATGCCGAGCAGGCGCGACAGCAGTTCGACAATGCTGTCGTCGTCGGTGTTGACCGCCAGATCTTTAAAGGCAGGAGCCTGCAATTGAGCACCCCTTCGCAGCATGGCCGTGCTGCAGCTGGCGCCTCCGCGGGGTGGGGTCGGCTTGGCGACCAGCACCTGTTCTTTTTCGAACTGATAGATCACGGCGAACCAGGCGACCTTGTCGCGGATGATGCCTTCGGGGACGTTGAACGAGGAACGTCCCATGCAATATTCGATGATCTCGGAGAGCGCTGACTTTCCGGTGGAGGATCGACCGGTGATGACGTTGAGTCCATCCACCTTGAACTGGAGGTCGCGGCGCTGGCCGTCATGGCTGTAGATGTGGATGGATCTGATCTTCATGGACGAATCCCGAATGTCGTGTAAACGGTCGCCCGGTCGGCGATGCGCGCAAATTCCTTTCCGATGATGCGTGCCACTTTCTGGCAGGCAACGGTTTCGGCGGTTCCATCGACGCTCTTGCGGACCGTCTTGGGTACGGTCTGGATGCGACCGTCGTCCGCGACGGCGATGCAGCCTCTTTCCATCAGCAGGCCGAACCCCTCGAAGGCGTACGGCAGCATCTGCGTAACCCGGTCAGTGAAGCCCACCATGATCTGCTGGTTCTTCTCCGCGGTCTTGAGTAGGTAACTGCGTGGACTGCTGGCGATCACCTCGCGTGAATCCTTATGCAGGCACAGGGGCAGCACAAGCAGCGACAGCGAAAATGGAATACCGCGAGCGTCTTCTTCCTCGTAGCCGTGCAGGGCGCGAAAAAGGACCAAGCCGCAGAATGCAGGGTTGAACAGGTTTCGGATTTCAAAGGGGCGCTGATCCCATCGCTTCACGAGGCCACCCCCAGCACCTTGCCAAGGCGGTGCAGGAATCTGGGATGCCAGTAGACCTTGGGCTCGGGCGTGGCGTCTGCCAAGATGTGGAAGCTCCCGCGAAGGACGTAGGGCTCCGTCACGCGTGCGCGAATGCGTAGGGACTCGATCTTCCCTGTCTCAAATTCCGCCCAGTTGTAGAGGAATGCGCCGGCTTCGCACAGTGCTTCTTCCGCGCTGTTTTCATTCAGCTTCTCGAAAGCAACATCCTTGTAGCGCCCCCACTCATCGGTTAGGCGCTCTTCGTACTCTTCGACTTCTCCCAACACAAGCAGATTCTCTCGCGCCCAAGCCGATCGTTGCTCGAACGCTCGGTAGTAGTCCAGAATCGCGCTCCTGATTCGATTGGAGGATATGCCGATCTCGCGAAGTTGGGCAACGAACAGGCGTGGGTCGGCATCAGTGTCGATCTCGTTGGCGGGCACCTTTCCACGGAACGTGATAGGCAGATTGTCCGCCTTATATTCCTCGGCGAAGTTCGAGAGCCTGTCCGAGACTTCGTAGCCGAAGATCCCTTCCGACTTAGCGCCAGTCAACTGCTTTATCACTGCGTCGGTCCACCAACCCTCCAGCCGCTCGAAGACGAACTCACGATGCTCGCGTCGGATGCTTCGCATGTGCTTATCCCTTATGAGCGCCGGAATGTCACTGATGCGTGGGCTGCCATCGAGGATTAGGATGCGTTCGAGAAAATCTTGCTTTTCAGGTTCACTCAGTTCGTTGAAGGCTGTAGCGATCGGCGCGATTAGTTTTGATGTCGATCCGGCAAGTGCGGTATCGGCCAATTCGGTCAGCGTTGTCGTATCGCCGGAGGCGGCGGGCTGATCAGGGAGAAGACGGGCAAGGAACGAGCCGGTCGATAACGTGCCGGTGGTGAACAGAAAGAACCGCAGGTTCGATGCGGCGCGGCCATCCCGCTTGTACCGCGCCAACCAGATGTTGACGGACTTCCAAAAGTCCGTCGACAGGTCGGTCAACCTATCGCCAATCGCTTTGTGTTTGAGTGAGGCCAAGGACTTGCCACCATCGCCGTCGATAAAATCGAGGTCGTCGTCCCTTTCTAGGAAGATGGCAGTGTCTTCCGGCAACTGAAGCAGTTGTAGCAGCGCGAGACGTGCCTGGTAGATATATCCCAGACCCTGCTCGCCGGCTGAAAACTTATCGGTAGGCGCCTCGGTCATGCCTAAGTCCTTGTGCTAGTTCTTGGAGGTCGGGGACCACGATAAGCCAGGGCAACATAGCGCATCTTCCGATGCGTTATGCCTTACTCTCATTTTCTCCCGACTATGGCCGAAAACCCGCCCCCTGCCTGTCCATTCCTGGCAATAGTAACAAATCGTCTTAGCCGGGGGGCAATTTTATATTTCGCCGCTGGGGCGCCGCATGGGCACCTCCACGACCTTGAGCCTGACTCGATTCTGGAGATTGTTGTGCTCTTCGAAGTAGCGTGCAGTCGAATGCTTCTTGACAGTACCATTGAGCCGTAGCTTGACCGACGAGAAGCACCGCTCTGAATCAGGAACCACCAGATGGAAATGCAGTCGGCGACCTTGGTATCGTCTCGCAAGGTAAGCATCGGCCTTGTGCAGAATCCAACGAACTTCATTGGCGCTGATGAATCGCCCAGAGCGCTGTAGACAGGCGCCACCCTCACTGGATGTCCGCTATCGGTCAGAAGCGGACGCCTTGGGGAGGTTGCCACTGATCCAACTACCCCGTCGAACGAATAGTTTCTACTTCCTTGCTGAAATCACGAAACAGCATAGTAGAGGCGATCGACGGTTCAATGGGCCTATCTCGGTCGTAGCTCTTCGCTAGCTCATACCCCTCATCGCGATACTTCTTTAAGCTAGAGGCCAAGTCATCAATTCTCTGCGTATGGATCACCATCCTAAGCGCCGTGCCAGAGAAATTCGTCCTGACGTCCTTCTTCGTGCGCCCGTCTAGAAGCAGGCCGCTCTTGCCACTGCAAAGAAAAAAGCTGCCGCCATTTCGGGCAATCCTATTAGTCATGTAGAGACCGAAGCCCGAGTTCTGCCAAACATCGTTACTTCTCTTCTTCACCCCCTTGAACATTTTCCCTGAGATCGCAGGCATCAACGCGACGTGCACTGCATCCCGATCGCTCTGGAGCTTCAAGTGTGGGTTGTTCGACAGGGATGCCCTAATGCCCATTCCCGAATCGAGAACAGCTATTTCAATCTTCTTTCTGGAGGGCCAATACTGAGCACAGAATTCAAGGACGTCCGATCCAGAGTGCTCTACAACATTCCTCATAACTTCCCTGAGGGAGTAGGTGAGCGTATCGACAAGCTCTCCGGCTTCTTTCTGTGTCAGCATCTTGGCTAAATCCAGGGATCGCCTTTCAATAATGTTGCCAACAGGCTCGTATGAGTCTGCCGCTTCACGCTGAATCTCGCCAACATTGAGTATTGTGAGGGGAATGTAGTTCACTCCGCCCCGAGCTTGCCCTGGTGCATTCCCGAAATCCACCCCGGCGGCCCTAAAGAAACCCATGTGAGCCGCATAAGATGAGTTCTCGTAGTTTGTGAATTCAACACGCAGGCCGTTGTTGCTCTCCTGGAATCGCCTGATCTCTGTCGATACATATGCCATGGTGAATGGCTCCACGTGCTGCACCGCAGAGCAGTCGAAGACGACGGATTCAGAAACGCGCAAATGTCCGAGGCGCATGCAAAAGTTAACTGCATTATGTAGGGACAGGTTCTGCGGGATTTTCATCACCACTGAGGGCAATTCCATGCTCTCCAACTCCGATTAGGAAGACAGCCATCTAAGCGCGAATTTTCGTCTCTAGCAACCGGACGAAGCCGGCTGCGAGCTAACCCCGTTGAGGCCATGGTGAGGACATGGCGCTACAGCGCCAGCTGGCCCACCCTGACTTTTCGCTGCTCCACGTATCTGGTCATGTGGGCCGCTGCCTGCGTGACCACGTCATGAGGTCGTAGGCCCCCACCCCCATGGCTGTCAGCGCCGCGATGAGGCAGAGGTTGGTCGTGGCCACCGTGTTGACTGTGGCCTGGAACAGGATGGCGGCAGGCACGTGCGCCCCAATTTGGCCGTTGGGATCCTCATAGATCACCCGAATGGCCTTGCCTCCGTGGACCAGCCCGCAGAGAGGATCCCAAGAGTTGGGCACCGTACGGGCCAGCTTCTGCGGGCCGTTGTCCTGGCCGATTCGGGCAAATGGTTTCGACCTTGGCCGCCAAGTCATTCAAGGGGATGGCCACCCACTTTCCCTTGTCGTTCTTCTGCCGGGGTCCGCGGTCTTCCCGGAAGAAATCCTGGAATTGCTCCTCGTCAGCGATGAACTGGACGAACACCGCGCGCAGGAACTGCTCGGTCTGCGATCGATGCAATCCCAACGCAACCGCGGACAAGTCGATGGGATGGGTTTCGAGCAGGAACAGCAGCGCCCGGCCGTAATCCATGGACGCCCGAAGCAGCTGGAACGTCGCGCGATTGCGCTCGCTGCCTGAGGGAATGTTGATCTGCACCATGCCTCCCATGTTGGCCTCCAGGGCCACTCGGGCCTCGCTCGCCTCTTGGGAAATGTCCTGGGCCGTGGGCTGCCTGCGTTGGCACGGCGCGCCTAAGGCTACTTGGATGCCTTGCTTCAACGCGTCACTGCTCATTCCACGGCCTCTTGACACTACTATGTTTTGTGGACGCCTGAAGGGTAGTATTCGCCACTTGCGAGGCGTCAGCCGACCACACCTAGGCCACTTCGGGGAAAAGTCCTATCAACAAGGGATGGACCGGCCAGGATTTCGTAGACATCTCAGAGCCATAATCAATGGAAGCGAGAGAGGTGTCTATGGCAAGCAAGCAGTACACGGATGAGTTCTACGAAATCCTGGCCGGTCCAGTCCCCAGCCCGTAAGGGCGCCGGATGAGAGCCTCTGCCTGGCCCTATCCGGCGCACTACAACGCTATATCTGCCCAAGACTTCAGTTACCGAGGCTGCTCGTTCTTAATCGGCCCAACGGTAACCGTGCCTGGGCCGGAGCCTCCTCCAGTGCCCCCACCAACTCCTATGCCGCCGTTGTTGCCTACGCCGCCACCAGGGCTGGTAGAGCCCCCAGACCCGCCGCTGCCATTTCCGGGACTATTGTTGCTCTGCGGGCGATAGTTGGTTCCCTCATACTGGTCTGTGTCTGTCACCGTGTAATCGACACATCCGCTACTTGTGCAGACTACGACCGTGTCGCCAGTGAGCGGAGCGCTACCGTACCCAAAATCCGACATCGACATCTTGCGCGCGAATGTGTTCAGGAAGATTTTGGTTGTTGAATCCGGATTGGGCATGCCAAGCTGGCATGCTTCGCATGCTACTGGACCATATCTTGCTCCGGCGTTAGCCATGGCCCAAATTGCTAAACCGCCTACCGCGAGCAAAAGCATGCCCGCAACTCGCCTACGACTTCTCATGCATTAGTCCTTACAGCACTGAGTTAAAATTTGTGTTGCGCGTCGGTCCGCCTCCGCGCGCTGGTTGGGTGTCAGGGAGCTCTTCAGAGGCTGGTAAGAGTCTTCAAAGCCGGGGATGGGCGAAAGTCTCTGCGCCGCCAAGGCGTAGCCGAGCTGAGCGACGGCGTCCTGATTGACGATGATTCCGGCCTTGTAGGCGTCCGAGAGGCTCAGCATGGCGTCCTGACTGCCAACCGCAACGGCTTGCTCTAGGTAGCCTAGTGACTTCGTTCGCCAGGCTTGTACTGCCTCTGGATCCTTTAGGTATTGCTTCGGCCCCCCTGGCAATGTGTAAGTAGGGTTGAGGGAGTACAAGATCTTTGCCTCGACATTGCCTTGCTCTGCTGCCTTTGACAGCCAATCTGAGTCGGCAATGGAGATATTGGTCAGGAGCGCCTCACACTCAGCCAGCCTGCGCGATGCCGTGTCGTCAGGGATCGCCGCTACTTTTGAGTAAGCCTGCTTGCAATCGAGCACGGTGAGAAAGATATCCAGCGTGGCGGAACCATCGCCGGCTTGCGACTGAGGGAGAAGCGACTCCACTCGCGCAAGCGCGTCACCTTCTGGTCGGAGGGGACCAGTTCGTGAGATTGCGAAACCCTTGGGGCCAAGCGCTCGCACGTGTGCAGGGTCGACGGATCCACTGTTGATCAGTTCGGCGAGCTGGGGAGAATGATGCTTGCGCCGCTCATCCGAGCCACTGATCTTGGGTGAAGGGGTCGATGATGAGGGGATCGGTGGGTCTGGCGCCGTCGTCGTTTTCCAAACAGCGCCAGCGGCGATCATTGATCCGACGGCGACGATTGGTAGTACTAACCGAAATTTCATGAGCTCAACAAGCTTTTCTAAAGATGGGGGGCGCTATCGCAATCTCCGTTGGGTCTGGCTCTGCGCCGGTGACCGAAACGCAGAACTCCGCCTGCGGCGCCCTGAATCGTAGCGCGCATCTAGGATGCTCGCTGTACGTACATCCAGGATTGGTAGGCAGCCATCCAATGGAGGGGGCCGTCCTAGTGACTGATGCATCCGGTTGCCGGGTGTCGATGCTAACGGCTACGACAATACTTGGGAGTAGGGAAATTCCGACAAGGACGCACTTCAGGTCGCCAATTGATCATGTAATGCGCGGACACGCGGCGACGCTTGTATCTGTCGAGGCTGCACATCTGTCGTTGCACATCGACGCACTGCGATTGGCTTGCCTCGCCCGATGTCTTCATCGTTACGCCCGCACCGGCACCTGGACCAGAGTCGTCATAGAGTGAGGGGCGAGATATGTGCCGGGATCGAATAACCAGACGCGGCAGTCAGGCGCTGACCCAGAAAGCGTCAGCCACAGCCGCAATGGCGATCATGGTAGTCGAGTGCGGTTACGGACAAAAGCCGGCATGGGAGCGCGTGTGGACGGGGCACGTTTATCGATGGCTTGTGATACGCGGAGGCTCGCGCTGATCTTGTGCATGTACGGCTGCTGTGGCACAAGCATGAAGCAGTCGCCGCGCTAATAACAAGGGGAGCTAAACGGATGGCGCAGAAAAGATCCAAGTTTTGGCGCGGACCGGCATGCGACATGGCGATGCTCACACTGTATTTCCTGCTATTCCCAGTCATTCATGCGCTATACCCTCACGTATCTGAGACACTTTACCAACTGCTGGCCGGCCTGCTGCTGGGCGGGATCAGCGCAATGAGCCTGGCTTTGCTCAAGGATGGAGTGCTGCGTTGGCGCCACGCTGGCTTTGCCGGCATCGAAAGCGCGAGATCGCTAGGCATAATGGCGATTGTACTGGTGTACCCCACGCTTGGAATTGTCAGCGGACTGATTTGGCTCGTCGGCACGGGCTCTAATGGAGGCCGGTACTATGCGATCGGTTTCACAGTCAGCGCATTGCTCATGGGACGGCGCGCCAAAGCGGCGCTGGCGCGTAAACGATAGGTTGCCCAGTGACGGCGCCCCCTTCGAAGTGATTAGTGCGCTCCTTTTCCATTCCCGCCCTAGCCTTGCGTCCAAATGCCGTCCATCCTCCGGTAGGGCTGACGTTGAGGTTATAGAACGCCCCGCACTGAGTGATCGGCCAGTCAATATAGACCTCAAGTATCTATGACGACTCATGAGGAGGGGGGCTTCCGGGGAGGGGTTTCATCCTGTGCGTCCGCCCGCTGCCAGCAGCAGGTGCTGCCTTCCGTGCGCCGATCCGGCCTCAACGATGCACAGAACGCTTCTGTAATGTGCGTGGACTGCCCTGCACCGCTCAGCGGCGTAGATTGGGTTCCGATGCCGCGAATAGCTCGTATTGATAGTTGGAACCCCCGATCGGCACCTCGGTTGGGACCGGAAAAATGGGGCTTGGTTCTCTGTGTTAGGTCGCGAACGCGAGCCCTTTGTTGGAAGTCAAAATGTGAATATGCTGAAAATGATATCGAGAGTATGAGCTGGGTTGAGCGTCTTCGTGGGTCCCACCACTGAGAGAGCACGGGATAGCCCGACTGGCTTCGCTGGGAAGGCCGGATACCCCGGTAGTCATCGGCGCGATCCTGGCCGAAACGATGTGCCACTGCGATGCAGATCACATGATCCAGGCAATGTCGGCCTCGTGCACGGCGCGCTCGAACTGCGGCCGACCGAACCAATAGCCCTGCATCAGGCGGATGCCGAGATCCGACAGACACTGCGCCTCATCGCCGGTCTCTATGCCTTCGGCAATGACCTCAATAGCCAACTGCCCGCACATGGATACCACGCCCGCCACGATC
>Ga0265780_10007339_pt1 | contig 13559 bp, 12 predicted proteins | sample P1T30metagenome_FD_192432 | JGI IMG/M metagenome (GOLD analysis project Ga0265780, IMG submission 192432) | Plant litter microbial communities from East Loma Ridge, Irvine, California - P1 T30 | ecosystem: Environmental > Terrestrial > Plant litter > Unclassified | place: USA: California... | reverse complement strand
GCTGCTCTACCAGCTGAGCTAACGACCCCGAAAGAGGCAAGATTATAGCGCAGGATTTCCTGTTGCGCTAGTGCCATCAATCATTAAAAATCAGGCGAGGGCGGCGGTGACCTTCAGCACCTCTTCCGCAGTCGTCACGCCTTCGACGATTTTCATCGCACCGGCAATGCGCAGCGGCTTCATGCCGTCGAGCACGCTCTGGCGGCGCAGGGCGTGCAAATCGGTCTCGTCGCCCACCAGTTGCGTGAACGCCTCGGTGACGGTCAGCAGCTCATAGATGCCGGTGCGGCCGCGGTAGCCGGTCTGGCGGCATTCGGGACAGCCGATGGGGCGGTAGATCGTCGCCGGCTTCGGAATTTTCCACGCGCCGCCGATGCTGTGCCAGACGTCGTCGTTGAGCGTGCCGTCCGGCGACTTGCAATTCGGGCACAGCGTGCGCACCAGGCGCTGGGCCATGATGCCGATCAGTGTCGCTTCCAGCAGGTAATAGGGGACGCCCAGTTCCAGCAGGCGCATCACGGCGGCAGGGGCGTCGTTCGTATGCAGCGTCGACAGCACCAGGTGGCCGGTGAGCGCGGCCTGGATGGCCATTTCGGCCGTGCCCAGGTCGCGGATCTCGCCAACCATGATGATGTCGGGATCCTGCCGCATCAGCGCCTTGACGCCGTCGGAGAAGGAGAGGTCGATGCCCGGTTGCACCTGCATCTGGTTGAACGATGCTTCGACCATCTCGATCGGGTCTTCCACCGTGCACACATTGACCTCGCTCGTGGCCAGCGCCTTGAGCGTCGTGTAGAGCGTGGTGGTCTTGCCCGAGCCGGTCGGGCCGGTCACGAGGATGATGCCGTGCGGACGCTTGGTCAACGCATCCCAGCGCCGCGCGTCGTCGGGTGGGAAGCCCAGTTCAGGCAAGGTCTTGACGACCACGTCCGGATCAAAAATCCGCATCACGAGTTTTTCGCCAAAGGCCGTCGGCAAGGTCGACAGGCGCAACTCGACTTCCTGGCCGGCCTGCGTGCGCGTCTTGATACGGCCGTCCTGTGGGCGGCGCTTTTCGATGACGTCCATGCGGCCCAGCAATTTGATCCGCGCGGTCATCGCGATCATGACGGCGGCCGGCACCTGGTAGACCTGGTGCAGCACGCCGTCGATGCGAAAGCGAATGACCGCGACATCGCGTTTTGGTTCCAGGTGAATATCGGATGCGCGCTGCTCGAAGGCGTAGCCCCACAACCAGTCGACGATGTTGACGATGTGCTGGTCGTTGGCGTCGAACTGCTTGTTGGCCTTGCCCATTTCAACCAGCTGCTCGAAATTATTGCGCAGCGCCATGTCCTGGGTGTTCGTCTTGTTCGCGTCGCGAATCGACTTGGCCAAGGTAAAGAACTGCGCCGTGTATTGGGCGATGTCGAGCGGGTTGGCAATCACCAGCGAGATTTTGCGGCGCGAAATTTTGGCGATTTCGCTTTCCCACTCGACCTGGTAAGGATCGGCTGTCGCGACCACCAGCGCATCGTTGGTCAGTTCCAGCGGCAGGATGTGAAATTTTGCTGCATAGCTGGCCGACATCACATCGGCCACCTTGGTGAAGTCGATGCGCAGCGGATCGATGCGGGCAAATGGCAGGCCCACCTTGCTGGCCAGCCATTCGCTGAGCAGGTCGAGTGTCATCATGCGATGCAGCGGCTGGCACGAGACCAGCTTGCATTGCGCCACCGCGACCAGCGGATGCATGCCGCCGGGAGCATTCCGGAGGATGCCCTGGGCCTGGGCGAAATGGGCCTTGACGCCGGTCTTGTCGACAATGCCGTCAGCCAGCAGCCACGAGAAAATCAGTTGCAGGTCCAGCGTCCGCGGCCGCGTGGGCCTGGCTGCGGCAGGGTTGGCCGTGGCGGGCTGGGGAGTGGCGGGGAGGGCGTTGTCGTTCAAGGTTGACTCCGTCTGGCTGCGATGATGATCGACAGTGATACCGGTCTAGCGATTGGCCTGCATGCCCTTGACCCATGATTTGGCCGGCAGTTTGGTGGCGGCGACGATCTCGGCTGCACGTTGCGCAAGCGCCGCATCGTCAACCGGCCGCCTGGTCTTGAAGCACAGCGCGACCACATTGCCGTCGTGAACTTCGGGCAGGCAGATCACGTCGTCGAAGGCAAATTTCATCGCCTTGAGGTTCTTGGCAAAGCTGGGGTGGTCGCCAAACAGGTTCACCGTCATGATGCCCTGTTCCGTCAGGCAGGCACAGCAAGCCTGGTAAAACTCGGGCGTATCGAGCACCGGGCCGCGCGCCGTGGCGTCGTACAAATCGCACTGCAAGACATCGAAGGCATCGTGGTGCACAGGGTCGTCGACAAAATCCAGCGCGTCCATTTCCAGCACAGACAGGCGGTTGTCGTTGCCGGGCAGCTTGAACATGCTCGCGCAGATGGCGATGACTGCGGCGTTCAGTTCGACTGCCGTGACGCTGGCTTCAGGAAACTGGCGATAGCAAAACTTGGTCAGCGCGGCCGTGCCGAGCCCCAGTTGCGCAATCGCGGCAGGGCGGTCGATATACAGCATCCACGCCATCATCTGCTGTGCGTACTCGAGTTCCGGCCAGTCCGGTTTGCGCAGGCGCATTGCGCCTTGTACCCATTCCGTGCCGAAGTGCAGATAGCGCACGCCATCCTGTTCGGACAGCGTGACGGGGGCAAATTTCGGTTTGCGGGCGGGACGGCGCGAGGATTCGGCTTGTTCGATGGATTTACGTTTGATGAGCATGGGAAGGCCTGATTCAGTGAGCATATTATCAGTGGAGGGGTTCCCGCAGCGCAAGGAAAACCGGGGTGTGCACGATGGCGGAAGCAGGTTGACAAATATGCGACATATGTCGCACAATCGCGTCATCAGTCACATGGGAGTTTTTCATGGCGGTTCCTTCGATTTCGGAATTAAGTTTATTAAAGGCGCTGTGGCGCCAGCAGCCGCTCAGTGCGCGCGAAATCCATGAGCAGGTCGTGGCCGAGATGGGCTGGTCGTATTCGTCGACTCGCAAAACGCTCGAGCGCATGCTGGAAAAGGGCATGGTCAGCCAGCAGTTGCGCCACGGTGTGCAGGTGTACGAGGCAGCGCTCGAAAAAGTCGAGACGCTGGCCGCGTTTGCGCGCGATTTTGGCAGGCGCGTGATGGAAATCGATACACCGCTGCCGGTGACGATGTTCACCGGCAGCAAGCTGGTCGATGAACAGGAGCTGGCGCAACTCGAGCAATTGCTGCTCGACTGGCCCGACGAGCAGGGCGGATCGAGGTTACTGCCTTCGACCTGTTCAGCATGCGCTTTGCGCTGGCGTCCTGCGCCTGCCTGGTCGCCGGGCTGGGCGTCTGGGGCGTGACCACCTTGTGCCGGCGCATCTGGCCGGCGCTCGGGATGCAACGCTCGGGCTGGCTGCTGGGCCAGTGCGTGATCGCTGGAACGTTCTTGCTGGTCCTGCTGCCGCAGACCGAGCGCTTGCGCGTGGTGCCTGCCATCGAGCTGGCGGAAATGACGCCGCCGCCACAAGCGCCGGCGCCAGTAAACGCGCCGGGCACCGCGGCGCAGGGTGCGCTGGCCGAGGCCACCAGTGCGCGCCCGCCATTGTTGTATGCAACCGACGCCTGGTTGCTGGCATACCTGCTCGGTCTCGCATGGTCAATGTTGCGGATGGTGAAGGGGCAGCGCGTGCTGATGCGTCTCGCCCGCAGCGGCGCGGTGCTGCAGGAGAACAGCGAGCACGAAGGCGTGGTTGCCAGGCCGGGGCAGCTCCCGGTGATCGAGGTGGATGCGCCGATTTCGCCGATGCTGATCGGCGCGCTGCGCCCACGCTTGCTGTTGCCGCTGCACTTGCGCCGCTTCGATACAGTCCAGCAGCAATTGATCATTGAACATGAGTTAACGCACTGGCGCCGCGGGGACTTGCGCTGGATGGCGGCCTCGCTGGCGCTGCAGACCCTGTTCTGGTTTCATCCTGTGATGCGCCTGCTGCGCGCGCGGCTGTCGTGGGCGCAGGAACTCGGTTGCGACCGCGATGTGCTGCGCGGCCGTGCGCCGCTCCAGCGCAAGGCGTACGCGGCGGCCTTGCTGGCCCAGTTGAAACTGCAACATCGGCCCATGCACATGAGCCTGGCTTTCGGCGGCGTCTGCCCGGACACGCTGGCCGCGCGTATCGCGCTGATCCGCAGCCCGTTGACGGCGTCGCCCGCCGCCTGGACCCGCGTCGCGGTGCTGGCCGGTTGTGTGGCCGTGTTCATCGCCAGCTTCGCGTTGCAGCCGGCGCTGGCCTGGCATGGCGCCGCGCGGGATGTACTCGACTGCACCGAGATAGTCGATGCAGGCAGTGGCGCTCCCGTGCTGCTGCGAGGCCGTTGCGACCAGCGGGTCACGCCGGCATCGACCTTCAATATCGTCGTCAGCCTGATGGGCTTCGACAGCGGCATCCTGGTCGATGCGCACACGCCGCGCCTGCCGTTCAAGGCGGGGTATGCCGACTGGAACGCAAGCTGGCGCACTGCCACCGATCCGGCCGCCTGGATCACGAATTCGACCGTCTGGTATGCGCAGCAGGTCACGGCGCAGCTGGGCACCACGCGGATGGCGCAGTATTTAACGGGCTTCGACTATGGCAATCGCGATGCCACCGGTGACCCGGGCAAGGACAACGGTCTGGCGGCGTCATGGATCAGCTCATCGATGCAGATTTCCCCGCACGAGCAGGTGCAGTTCCTGAACCGGCTGGTCAACCGCCAGTTGCCGGTCAGCCCCCACGCTTATGACGTCACCGACCAGCTGCTCAAGCTGCCGTTCGAGACGGGTGGCTGGCAGGTCTACGGAAAAACCGGCACGGCGTCGCCGCTGCTGGCCGACGGCACGCTCGACAGCACGCATGCGTACGGCTGGTTTGTCGGCTGGGCCATCAAGGGAAACCGCAAGGTCGTGTTTGCGCGCCTGCTGCTGGACAAGGTGCGGGAAGACAGTTTTGCGGGGCCGCGCGTCAAGGCGGCGTTCCTGCGCGATTTGCCGGCACGCCTGGCAGCTTTATGAATGTTCAACACAAGGAGACAGGTATGAAACGCATGGTCAAGCTGCTGCTTGCAGCCGCCCTGGCAGCCACCGCCCAGGCGGCCGTGGCCGATCACTGGAGCGCACCACAGGAACCGTTTGCCATTTATGGCAACACCTATTATGTCGGCACCCACGGCGTCAGTTCGGTGCTGATCACGTCGAAGGCCGGGCATATCCTGATCGACGGCGGCAGCCCCGACGGCGCGGCGCAGATCGCGCAGCACATTCGCCAGCTCGGCTTCAAGGTCGAGGACGTCAAGTACATCCTCAACTCGCACGAACATGTCGACCATGCCGGCGGCATCGCCGAACTGCAGCGCCTGTCGGGTGCGACGGTGCTGACCAGTACCGCCGGCGCCGCCGTATTGCGCAGCGGCCAGCCCAGCAAAGCCGATCCGCAATATACAAGCTCAGCCGCCATGACGCCGGTGGCGAAGGTACAGGCGCTGGACGACGGCGCCGAAGTCAGCCTGGGCGACCTGCGCGTGCGCGCACGCTATACGCCCGGCCACACACCAGGCGGCGTCAGCTGGACATGGCAGGCCAGCGAAGGCGGATCGACGGCGAACATGGTCTACGCCGACAGCCTGACCGCGTATGCGTCGGCGCCGTTCCAATACCGCGACAACACCACATACCCGCAGGCGCGCGACGACATCGAGCGCTCGATCGCCCTGGTGGGCGCGCTGCCCTGCGATATCCTGATCTCGGCCCATCCGGAATTCAGTGATTTGTGGACGCGCATGGACAAGGCTGCCACAGTGGGCCATGCCGGTTTCATCGACCGCACGGCGTGCCGGGCTTATGCAGCGAAGGGCACCGCGTGGCTGGCCAAGACGCTGGCGCAGGAAGCAGCCCCGCCGCAGGCCGCGCAGTGGAAAGAAAGTCCGCACCTGGAACAGCTGTTCGCGCAGCAGGGCGTCACCGGGACCTTTGTGCTGCATGACGCGAGCGCCGATGTGTACACCGTGCATGACCGCGCCCGGGCGCAGACGCGTTTCATCCCCGCGTCGACCTTCAAGATCCCCAACAGCCTGATCGGCCTCGGCACGGGGACGGTGGCGAGCGTGGACCAGGTCCTGCCCTACGGCGGCGGCAAGACCGCGCGCCCGGAATGGGCGCATGACATGTCGCTGCGCGACGCCATCAAGATTTCCAATGTGCCGGTGTACCAGGGCATGGCAAGGCGAATCGGCCTGGCCGCGATGCGCAGCAATTTGCAAACGCTCAATTACGGCAATATGGATCCGGGCACGGCGGTGGACACCTTCTGGCTGAAGGGGCCATTGATGATCAGCGCGGTCGAGCAGACGGTTTTCCTGGAAAAGCTGGCGCAGGACCGGCTGCCCTTCTCAAAGGAGGCGATGGCGGCGGTACGCGACATCACGCGCCAGCCGGGGGCAGCCGACCTGCATGCCAAGACTGGCTGGGGCAGCGGCCCGGTCAAGGAGGTCGACCTGGGCTGGTGGGTGGGCTGGGTCATGAAAGACGGCAAATTGTATTCATTTGCGCTGAATATCGACATTCCGGACGGCGCCGCGGACAAGCGTGTGTCGCTCGGCAAGGCCGCGTTGCAGGCGCTGGGATTGCTGCAACCATAAAAAAAGCGGCCAGTCGGCCGCTTTCCCTGTACTGCCACCCTGGCCTTGCCAGGGCTTTTGCCATTAATAGTCGGCAGGGGTAGCCGACACGCGCAGACGCACGCGCTGGCCTGGGTCGCGGCGCATGATTTCGGTGTAGTTGTGGCCGCGGTATTCGTAGGTCACTTCGTAGCCGTTGGTTCGCTCTTCGTAAGCCTCCACATTGCGGCAGCGCTGCACGGCCTGCTCTTGCACCTGTTGTGGCTGGTTGCCATAGCTGTTGGCTTCGGCATTGTTGCCAACCACGGCGCCAGCGATGGCGCCCGCCGCGGTGGCGACCGAGCGGCCATTGCCGCTGCCGACCTGGTTACCCAGCAAGCCGCCGACCAGACCGCCGATCACGGCACCGCCGCCACCTGGACGTGCTTGCTGGACCGGCGCCTGGACGTAATCGGTACGGCATTCCTGGCGTGGGGTGCGCACTTGCTCGACACGCGGTTGGACGCGAACGACCTTGCCGAAATCTTCAAACTCTGCGGCTTGCACCAGCGGCAACGCGCAGACGCCCAGCGCGGAAATAATCAATTTGGTGGAAACGTTCATGTCAATCCTCATCAGATAGGTCGATCGACCCGTGGTTTTTACTGCCATGTTCCTATCTTAAGCGTTCGCAGGGCAAATCGCAGATCTACATGGCAACAAAGTGTAACAGCGGAGCCGCTACCTCAGCAGGTGGCTATCATGATGATGAGGTGGCACCAAAACCGTGCATTTTGCGTGAATATTGCGCTATGGATCACATTCGGGTTGATTCAGCTACCACAAAACGTTACTCTTACAGAAATGTTTGGCCTATTGGCGATAGGAAACGAAACGACCTGGACGTTGCGGGACGACTTTTGAGGGAAAAATGAGTTTGTTGATGAGAGTGCCTCCCAACCTTGTGCAATCCATTCGTGCTTTCCGGGTAACCGAATTGCAGGAGGAAGCCGCGCGCCTGGGACAGCATTTCTTGTACGCCCATTGCGCCGACACGCTGACCAAACAACAGGTGTGTGCCCGGATCGGTGAGAATTTCTTCTTTCCCAAGCCATGCAGCAAGAATTTCGATGCTTTGCGCACGTGCCTGACCGAGACGATTGCCGCATCCGGATCCCAGCCGGGTTTCATTGTGGTGCTCGAGCAGTTGCCGAATACGCAGAAGTTCGACAAGGAAGCGCGCGAGACGTTGCTGGATGTGTTCCGCGACGCCGCCGATTTCTGGGGTGACCGCAAAGTGCCGTTCCGGGTGTTCTACTCGTTCGAGTAGACGTCGCCGCGTGGGTTCAGTGGCAGGTTTTCACCAGTCTGGACGTGGCGGCAACCGCTAATCTGTTGTTCCACGGACGATTCAGCCCCTCGGCATCCCCTCGCCATTCCCGATCACCCCCACCGCGCAAGGTACAATGGCGCCCATGAAAAACATCGTCATCCTCATTTCCGGACGCGGCAGCAATATGGAAGCGGTCGTGCGCGCGGCCGAGGCGCAGCAGTGGCCGGCGCGGATTGCCGCCGTCATCAGCAACAAGCCGGATGCCGGCGGCCTGGCCTTCGCCGCCAGCCGCGGCATCCCGACCGCTGTCGTGGCCAACAAGGAATTCGCCACGCGGGAAGCGTTCGACGCAGCCCTGCAAACGACCATCGACCGCTTCGCGCCCGACCTGGTCGTGCTGGCCGGCTTCATGCGCATCCTGACGGCGCCGTTTGTCGAACATTATGCCGGCCGCATGTTGAACATCCATCCGTCGCTGCTGCCGCTGTTTCCCGGCCTGCACACGCATGAGCAGGCACTGGCGGCGGGCCACGCGGAACACGGGGCGACCGTCCATTTCGTCACGGCCGAACTCGATCACGGCCCGGTCGTGGCCCAGGCGCGCATTCCCGTGCATCCGGGCGACACGCCGGACATGCTGGCCACGCGCCTGCTGGCCGAAGAACACAAGCTCTATCCCCATGCGATCCGCCTGTTTGTCGAAGACAAGCTGCGCATCGAGCAGGGCGATGTCCGCATCCTCGAAACCAGTCATTAATCAGTTCATCAAGTTAGGAATTCCATGAGATTGCCACCAGCGATACTCGGCAATACTGAAGAAGTATTGCGCGAGATTCTGCGTTTCACCGCGCCTGCCGACACCACGCTGTCGCGCTACTTCAAAGACCACCCGCGCCTCGGTTCGCGCGAGCGTGGCGCAGTTGCCGAGGGCATTTATGCCGTGCTGCGCAATAAATCCTTTTTCACCGATTTCGCCGAAGCCGGTTCGAGCCCGACCATGCGCCGCCTCACGATCATGGGCCTGGCCGAAGCCATGGGCGTCGATTCGCTGGGCGGGCTGACCGAGGACGAAACCGCGTTCCTGAACCGTATCAACGAAATCGACCGCACCTTGATGCCGGTACAGATGCGCTCGAACCTGCCGAAGTGGCTGTTCGATAAATTCGTCGCCCAGTACGGCCAGGAAGAAACGCTGAAGCTGGCCGAGGCACTGAACCAGCCGGCGCCGCTCGACCTGCGTGTCAATTCCATCAAGGCCACGCGTGACGAAGCCGTGGCGCGTTTGCTGGAAGCGCCCATTGCCGCCGAGCCGACACCGTATGCGCCGCTGGGCCTGCGCGTGCTGAAAAAGCCCGCACTGCAAAACCTGCCGCTGTTCAAGGAAGGCGCGATCGAAGTGCAGGACGAGGGCAGCCAGATCCTGGCGCAGATCGTCGGCGCCAAGCGCGGCGAGATGGTGGTCGACTTTTGCGCCGGTGCCGGCGGCAAGACGCTGGCCCTGGGCGCATTGATGCGCAATACCGGCCGCCTGTACGCGTTCGATGTATCGGAAAAGCGCCTGGCCAAGCTGAAGCCGCGCATGGCCCGCAGCGGCCTGTCGAATGTGTACCCGGTGCAGATCGCCCATGAACGCGATGCCAAGGTAAAACGCCTCGCTGGCAAGATCGACCGCGTGCTGGTCGATGCGCCATGCAGCGGCATGGGCACGCTGCGCCGCAATCCCGACGTCAAATGGCGCCAGAAACCGGACGCCATCGCGGAGATGCAGGAAAAGCAGATCGGCATCCTGGACGGCGCCGCGCGCCTGCTCAAGGGCGGTGGGCGCCTGGTATACGCCACGTGCAGCTTGCTGGAAGAGGAAAACCAGCGCGTGGTCGAGCACTTCCTGGCATCGCACCCGGAGTTCGACCTGGTCCCGATGAGCAAGGTGCTGGCCGAGCAAAAGATTGCCCTGGAAATGGGCGATTACCTGGTGCTCTTGCCGCACGTGCACCAGACCGATGGCTTCTTTGCTGCCGTGCTGGAGCGCAAGGCCATGGCCGCCAAGCCGGCGCGCGTCAAGGACGACGACGACGCCGCCGACGCCGCGGACGAATAATTCCGTCCATGCTGATCACCGACCTGCTGAGCGACCTGCTCGACGATTTCAGCAAGCCCGTCGTCGTCTGGCAGGCGATTGCAATTGCGTTGTCGATGGGGCTGGGCACCCTGGTGGCGCGCCTGGTACGGCATTACTTCGTGGAAGGGCGGGTCCAGTCGACCGGCATCCGGCGGATCGGTGTCGACAGCTTTGCGCGCGTGGTGGGGCCGCTGATGGTGGTCGGCCTGCTGGCGCTGTCGAAAGCAGTCCTGCTGAAATACCATCAGCACGTCAATCTGCTCAAGATCGCATTTCCGATCTTTATCTCGCTGGCGGCGATCCGTATCGTGTTCTACGTGCTGCGGCGCGCGTTCGGGCGCCGCGGCCAGCTCGGCGCGGCGTTTAAAACGTTCGAGCGCATCTTTGTTTTCCTGGCGTGGCTCGCAGTGGTGCTGTATTTCGTCGGCATCTGGGACGATATCTCGGCCTACCTCGACACGCACTACCTGCCCATCGGCAAAAAGCCCGGCGTATCGCTGGCCGCGTTCCTGCAGGCCGGCGCCACCGTTGTCGTCCTGCTGACCGTGGCGTTGTGGGCAGGCTCGGCCATCGACGAGCGCCTGATGCATATCGAGGGCATGCACAGCTCGATGCGCGTGGTGCTGGCACGCATGAGCAAAGCCGTGTTGATCCTGGTGGCGGTACTGCTCAGCCTGCAGACCGTCGGGCTGGACCTGACCGTGCTGTCCGTGTTCGGCGGCGCGCTCGGTGTCGGTGTCGGACTGGGCATGCAGCGCATTGCCAGCAATTACGTGTCGGGCTTCGTGATTTTGCTCGAGCGCAGCCTGTCGATTGGCGACATGATCAGCGTCGATAAATACGCGGGGCGCGTCAGCCGCATCAATTCGCGCTATACCGTGCTGCAGGGCCTCGACGGCGTCGAGACCGTGTTGCCGAACGAAATGCTGATTTCGAGTCCGGTGGTCAATCAGTCGTTATCCTCGCCCTCGGTGCGGGCATCGACCCGGCTGACCGTGTCGTTCAACAGCGACCTGGTCGCGGTGATGGAATTGTTGAAAACCCAGCCGGTGGGCATCGAGCGCGTGCTGGAAACACCCGCGCCGGGCGTATCGATCGCACGTTTTGCGCCGGACGGATACGAACTGGAACTGGGTTTCTGGATTGCCGACTCGCAGAACGGGCAGGGCGGCGTGGTCAGCGAGGTCAACCGCCGCATTTATGCGCTGATCGCGGCGGGACAAGTTAAACTCGGCCATGCCAATGTCGATTCAACATTACTTGATGCACATATCGCATCGGTTGTGTCTCGAATCGCGCAGCCGGACAACAATTCCGTCTGAATGTCAGGGTGGATGGTGCCGAACGGCAGTAGTTACGCGTAAAATGTGGGGCGTCGCTCGCGTGATTGCGAGTCGTCGCAGCAGACATGCAATTCACATTGGAGCACTATGAATTTGTTCGGCAACATTCTCGAATTCCTGTCCACGGGCCTGGTCGGTTTGACCGCATGGCAGGTGGTCGTCTACACCCTTGTCGTTACCCATATCACCATCGCCGCTGTCACGATCTACCTGCACCGCCACCAGGCGCACCGTGCGCTGGAACTGCACGCCATCCCGAGCCACTTTTTCCGTTTCTGGCTGTGGCTGACCACCGGCCAGGTGACCAAGGAGTGGGCGGCGATCCACCGCAAGCACCACGCCAAATGCGACACTGAAGAAGATCCGCATAGCCCGGTCACCCGCGGTATCAAAAAAGTATTCTTCGAAGGCGCCGAGTTGTACCGCGCCGAAAGCAAGAACCAGGAAACCATGGACAAATATGGCCATGGCACACCGGACGACTGGCTCGAGCGCAACCTGTACACGCGTTTTTCGTGGCAGGGCGTGGTCTTGCAGCTGATCCTGAACTTCGCCTTGTTTGGCGTAATCGGCATCACCATCTGGGCGATCCAGATGATGTGGATCCCGATCATGGCCGCGGGCGTCATCAACGGCATCGGCCACTGGTGGGGTTACCGCAATTACGATTGCGCCGACGCTGCCACGAACATCTTCCCGTGGGGCATCCTGATTGGCGGCGAAGAGCTGCACAACAACCACCATACGTACGCGACGTCGGCCAAGCTGTCGAGCAAATGGTACGAGTTCGACATCGGCTGGCTGTACATCCGCATCCTCGAAAGCCTGGGCCTGGCCAAGGTCAAGAAGGTCGCGCCGGAGCCGAAGTTCGCCAAGGACAAGATGGTCGTCGACCTCGACACGCTGCAATCGGTGATCGCCAACCGCTATGATGTCATGGCCAAGTATGCCAAGTCGGTCAAGCTGGCGTGCCGCGACGAGTTCGAGCACCTGCGCCACAAGAATGCGCTGGAAAAGCCGTTCCTGAAAACGTCGCGCAAGCTGCTCCAGCGCGAACCGGCCAAGCTGGCCGAGCCGCAACAGCAGCACCTGGTCGAGCTGTTCCAGCACAGCAAGGCGCTGGAGACGATGCACAATATGCGCGTGGAACTGGGCGCGATCTGGGAGCGTTCCAGTTCGACCCGTGAACAGCTGCTGCACCAGTTGCAGGACTGGTGCCAGCGCGCCGAGAAATCCGGCATCAAGTCGCTGGAAGAGTTTTCGATGCGCCTGCGCAGCTACGCATAAGTCGACATGACTGGAAAGAATGGCTCCTGCGGGAGCCTTTCTTTTTTTGTCTTACAGATTGAAACGTCTCTTACATCGCATATCACAGCTTTTGCCAAGATTCGCTGCGACACTGGCATCAAGCGCACCGAATCACGCAAAAACATTCATTATCAACATCACACTGGAGAATAAAATGAGACTCGCCACCCAACACATCGTGCGTATCGCCGCCATCCTGGCCTTGACGGCTGCGTCCACCTCGGCATTTGCGCAGAGCGCCGAATTCCGCCGCGGCTACGACGAAGGCTTTGCCGCCGGCCAGCGCGCTGCACATGGCGGGCCGGGCGGACGTCCGGGCTGGGACCGTGTCCGTGTCGACGAAGCCGAATATGGCGTACGCGGTGCGATGTGCGACGCGCGCCAGTCGGTCCGCAATGAAGTCGAGCGCAATGGCGGCGCCGTTACCGCCGGCAATCAGCTGTGCGGCGATCCTGCCCGCGGCGCGCAGAAGCGCCTGAGCATCGTCTACCGTTGCGGCGACAGCGAGCCGGTGCGTGTCACCGCGCGTGAAAATGAAACGCTGCGCTTGAGCTGCCGCCGGTAAGCGTGGTCGGACAAGGAAAAAACGAGGTATAAAAAAAGCCGCCAACTTGACAGTGGGCGGCTTTTTTATCGAACGAAGAACAATTACTTGATCTTGGTTTCTTTGTAGGCGACGTGCTTGCGTGCTTTAGGATCAAACTTGATGATCTCCATTTTCGCAGGCATGGTGCGCTTGTTCTTGGTGGTCGTGTAGAAGTGACCGGTACCTGCGGTCGATTCCAGCTTGATTTTGTCGCGGCCAGTTTATGCCATGATAGCT
>Ga0265780_10007338_pt1 | contig 13561 bp, 14 predicted proteins | sample P1T30metagenome_FD_192432 | JGI IMG/M metagenome (GOLD analysis project Ga0265780, IMG submission 192432) | Plant litter microbial communities from East Loma Ridge, Irvine, California - P1 T30 | ecosystem: Environmental > Terrestrial > Plant litter > Unclassified | place: USA: California... | reverse complement strand
TGGTCGGTGGCGATGCGCGGCTGATCGCGGCGGTGCGCGAAGCCGCAACGGCGACGCTCGGCTGGATCGAGCGCAACATCGTCGAGGCAAGGGTGTCGACCGCCGAGGGGCAGCGGGCGGTGCGCACTGGCAACGTGCTGGCCGCGACATTCCTCCACGATGTGAACCGAAACGGCGAACCGCAGCTGCATGTCCATAACGTGCTCGCCAATGCCACCCGGATGCCGGACGGCAGTTGGAAGGCGCTGCATTCCGATCAACTGTACCAGCGCCAACACGTCATGGGCGCGGTCTTCGCCTCCACCTTGCGGGCCCGTGTCGAGGCGCTGGGCTATGCGACGATGCCAGCACAGAACCCGGTCGACGGCGCCTTCGACATTACGGGTGTGCCGCGCGAAGTGGTCGAGGCGTTCTCAACACGCTCGGGCGAGATCGACGCCCACCTCGAAGCGCGTGGTCGTGAAGGAACCGCCCGCGAGCGCGAACTGGCGACGCTAGCGACCCGGAACGCCAAGACCCCCGAGGTGGCGTCTGCACTCCGCGCGGAAGGGTGGCGGGCGTTGGCAGCGGAGAGTGGCTTCGAAGCAAGGCTGCTGGTGGGGGAGGCGCTTGCCCGGTCAGGTCGATCGGAGACGATATGGACCCGGACGATGCGCGGCGTCCGCGGGGTCGGGGAGCGCGGGCTCGCCGTCGCGGCCCGCATGGGGCTTTCCCCACGTGACGGGGATCCGCTCGTGCCCGAACGGCTCGGGCGTCTGGATCCGGTCGGCTATGCCGCGGCGCAGGCGGTCGCCTCGGCAGCCCGTGATCTGGGTGAGAGCGAAGCCGCCTTCGACCGGCTAGACCTGATCCGCGCTGCCCTTGAACGCGGCGGGCCGGTTACGGTCGGTGATGTCGAAGCCCGCATAGCGCTCATGGAGAGCAAAGGCCTGCTGCTGGGTGACGGCGACCGCATGGTGACCACCGAGAGCGCGGTGAGGCTCGAATATGCCTATTTGGCCGGCATCGAGGCGGGCAGGGGGCGGGCGGTGCCGATCGTGTCGCCGGACGCTGCCGTCTCCACCGCGCAGGAGGCAGCGCACGAGCTGGGCCTGCGCCCGCTCAATGCCGGCCAGCAGGCTGCGGCTGTGCTGATTCTGTCGTCGTCCGACCGGATGGTGAACATCCAGGGCGGCCCCGGTCGCGGCAAGTCGGCAGCGCTGGCGCCGGTCACCGCGATCGCGAAGGCGCAAGGGCATCATGTCATCGGGCTCGCGATCGCCAGTCGCACCGCGACCGCGCTTGGGCGTGACACCGGCGCGGAGACGAGCACGATCGCGCGGTTCCTGGCGCGTCATGCCCGGGTGATCGACGGCACCGCGAGCGCTGCCCAGCTTGCCCGCGTCACCGGCGAACTGAAGGGGGCGGTCATCATGGTCGAGGAGGCCAGTCAGGTCGGCACCTGGGATATGGAGCGGATCGTCCGTCTCGCTGACATGACCGGTGCCGCCCGTCTGGTCCAGATTGGTGACAGCCGCCAGCTGGGCGCGATCGCGGCCGGCAGGCCGTTCGAGGACAGCCAGCGCGCCGGACATGCGACCGCGCACATAACCGACAATTTGAGATCTCGCTCGGACCAGATGAAAGGAATTGTTGCCGCGCTTGATGGCAAGGATTTGTCCACGGTCTTCGAGCTGTTGAAGCCCGATACGACCGAAGTGGCGGCAGTCGATGTCGCTAGGGCTGCCGCTGCCCGGTGGGCGGCGCTGCCGAAGGAGACGCGCGACAACACGTTGCTCCTTACCGCGGGCCGGGCGATGCGCAGCGAGGCCAATCAGGCGGTACAGGCCGAATTGAAGGCGACCGGCGAGATGTCGAACGTCGGCACCCGCATCGAGGTGCTCGACCGGGTCAATGCCACCCGCGAGGGTGCCCGGCTTCTGAAGGGTTATCAGCCCGGCCGGGTGGTCGAGATCCGTACCGACTTACCCTCGCAAGGCTTCGTCCGCGGCGATCGGGGTATCGTGAAGGCGATCGAGGGCGGCCGGGTACGTCTTGAGATGCGGGGCGGCGGAGAAAAGCACCTGCAGCCCGACCGGCTGGCGAAGAACCTCAAATACGATGCCGTCACGATCTATCAGCCTAAACAGATCGAACTCCATGCCGGTGACCGCATCCGCTGGACCGACAACGATCATGATCGCAAGATCAGCAATGCCGACATGGCCCGTGTCGAGGAAGTGGGCACGGGCAGGCTTGTCGTCTCATCGCTCATCGACGGCACCGTGCATGAGTTGCAAGCCGGTGATCGCATGGCCGAGCGGTTCGATCTGGCGTACGCGATCAACGTCCATATCGCGCAAGGGGTCACCACTGACCATGGCATGCTGGCATTGCGCTCGAGCGAGCGTCGGCTGCTGAGCGAGCGCTCGTTTCTCGTCGGGCTTACCCGCATTGCGGACAAGGTAGCGCTGATCGTCGATGACGGTCGCGCGATCGAGCGCGGTGTCGCGCGCAATGCCGGTGACAAGACCTCGGCGCTGGAGACGATTGGAAGGGCGGGACCGGGTCTGACGATCCGGATGCCGGCGACATCGCCGGTGATGGATACTGCGGTCGAGCGCTATGCGCACCTGTTCCTCGTTGCCGAGCAGCGGGCGATCGACGGCCGACCCGCGTCGACGGCACAGGAACGTGAGCTCGGCGCAGCTGCCGCAGCGCTCGACCGGGTGCGGGTGAACGGCGCGGAGGATCTGCGTATCGTGCTCGACCGTGAGCTTGCGTCGCCAGGCACCGTATGGACCGACCTCGGTCGGTTGACCCAGGCATGGCTGCGGGAAGGGGAGATGCGCACCGATCGCGGCGCTTATGCCGAGCGGTTCGTCGTCGACTGGAAAGCGGTGTCGGCCGACAGTATGGCGGCGACGACCAACCGTAGCGAGGTAATCGTCGAGCGACGGCAGGAACGGCTTGAGGGTCGCATGTTGGGCGAGCCGGCGCTGGAACGTGCGCTTGACCGCGTCCTGCCGGAACGTCAGCTTCGGATAGACGGGCCAGGACCCGGGGGGCTGGGGCGTGACCGGGATTTCGGCATGGAGATGTAGCGGGGTGGAGCCGGCGATCATGTTCTTCACAAGAGATGATTTCGCCGGTGTCGCCAGCACCCGCGTCCATTGGCCCGCCAAGCACTTCGAGGTCATCCTCGACCGGATGTTCGGCGATCGGGTCCGGGCTGACGGTGCTTTCGGTGTCGACCTCTGGTGCGCGCTGGCCGGTGTCGAATGGCGCAATAGGCAAGGTGAGACGGTAACCACGCCTCTTCCGCCCACACATAATTCCTTATACATTCAGGTAGCTAGTGGTCGCCTTCGTCAACCTGCTCCAGCAGCTTCTCAAGCGTGTTCTTAGTGCTGTCAAAACTCATGCGACGATCCTCCCCTATTGCCTGCTATGTCGTCGGTTCGGCTGCCGTTGGGCGGCGCGACGCCGATCAGGCGGCACAGGCCGTTGATGAAGCTTTGCGTGTTAGCAAGCTCGGGCCCGCCGGTATCGTGCGCCACTGCGCGATACCGCTTCGATTTCGGTGTCGTTCCCATGTCAGCACCTAGGGTTAGGAACGATAGCGAGGGCAGCACTGATCCCAAAACTTTCCCAATACGGGAAATTTGCTTGTTTCCCGTACTGGGAAATGATAATCAATCGATATGAGAATTATCGCCAGGAACAAGCTGATCGCTTTCTGGACGAAGCACCCCACGACGGAAGCCTCTTTAAGGCACTGGCATGAGGTTGCCGGGGCGGCTGTTTGGCATAGTCCTCTGGATGTCGTTGCCGACTTTTCGAAAGCGAAGTCGCTCAACGGCGAGCGGGTCCGGTTCGAGGTGGCTGGCGGCGATTATCGTATGGTGGTGGCGTTTGATTGGAAACGGTCGATTGCTTTCATCAAGTTCGTTGGGACGCATGCCGAGTACGATAAGATCGATGCCCTGACGGTGAGCCTGTTTTGATGATGCCTATTGGAGCTGGTGCGATGCACATTCGTCCTATCCGTACTGACGAAGACCATGAAGCAGCGCTGCGAGAGATCGAGACGCTGTGGGGAGCAGAGGAGGGCACCGATGCCGGCGATCGGCTCGATGTGCTCGCCACGTTGGTTGAAACATATGAAAGCCGTCGCTGGCCTATCGAGCCGCTTGATCCGGTGCGCGCGATCGAAGCAGCAATGGAGATGAACGGTCACACGCGTGCAGAACTGGCAGCGCTGATTGGCCAGTCACGGGCAACCGAGATACTGGCGCGTAACCGTGCCCTCACCCTTCCCATGATCCGCAAGATCGCCGGGGCATGGCACGTGCCGGAGAAGGTGTTGGTTCAGGAGTATGCGCTGGCCAAGGCGTGATTTGGGTACGGGGGTAAATTTGGCTCTATGGAATCTGAGCGTACAACGAACGGCTGTCGTCGAGCATGCTGATCGGGGTGGGCGTAATCCAGTCGGCACCATGCATTGGGTATGGTCCGTGGAACAAGTCACCGAGCGCGCGCCGGTAATGCGCGTTCCTCCAGCGTCGACGACGATGTTCGGGGCCGTCGTAAATCATGTGGCAGCGCTGGCAGAGTGCGGCCAGCTGGTGAAGCGCGCTGTCGCTGGGATCATGGTTGAGGTGAGCACAGGCCAGTACCACCGGTGTCCACCTGCCTTGGATCAGGATATTCTCCATCGGTCTTCGCACGCGCCGTCCCCTGCCATCGCGCCAGCATAGACGATTCCTGTCCCACCACCGTCCATCCCCCAAATGGAAAACCCTTTGTCCATGGGGACGCGCGCAATGCTCGCATCGTCCCTTCGCTCTGACAAAGCGCACGAGCTGCGACAGCTGCGGCCAATCGATTGGATACAAGAACACATGTTCGGCACGGATCGGCATCAGGCGTCCATTCTCGACGCCGCGGCTGCCAGCGCACGATAGAGCGTCGCATGATGGCATTTAAGCAGCTTGGCAGCTTCACGCACGGACGTACCCTCGCTTACCAGCCGCTCGCCTAGCGCGATTTGATCGGGGGTGAGCTTGGGCGGGCGCCCGAAGCGTACTCCCCTCGCTTTGGCCGCTACCCGCCCGGTGCTAGTGCGTTGGTGGATCAGCTCGCGCTCGAATTCGGCGATACCGGCGAACACGGTCAGTACCATGCGCCCCGCTGGCGAAGTCGTATCAGCCCAAGGCTCAGCTAGGGAGCGCAGGCCGGCGCCGATCTCCTTAAGCTTCTCGGCAATGTCGAGCAAATCGCGCGTGGAGCGTGCCAACCGGTCGAGCCGCGTTACCACTACCGTGTCTTCGTCGCGCAGCTGCTCGATCATCTTTGCCAGCTCGGGTCGGTCACGCTTCGCGCCCGAGATCTTCTCCTCGAACGTCCGTTTGCATCCAACCTCCTTCAACGCGGCGCGTTGCAGCCGGAGATCCTGGTCGTCGGTGGACACACGGGCGTAGCCGATCAGCATGTCGCAAAACTGTATCAGAAAACCAGCATTATGCAACCGACTTTTGCGACGCAAGCACACGAGAGAAACTGAGATTCGAAGACGCTGTCGAGAAACTCAGTATTTTAGCGACTTATGCCGTCAGTAGCACCCAAGGCTCCAGCAAGGCGCCATCGTTCGAGTTGGGTCAGCACGTCGCTGGCAATCTGATCAGCAGAAAAGCCAGTTAGGTCGCGAAGCTTGGTTTCGCTGTTCGCCTGCGCTGCCAATGTCCACGCCATGCTGCGACGGGCTTCCGGCGCCTCCAATGCGGTATAGGCTGCAAGCGGCCGGGCCCGTAGCGTAAGCCGGTAAATGAACGAATTGGCGCCACCACTGCCGACCGTTAGCACTATGAGGCCTTCCTCGACTGTGAGCGCGTTGGTCGTCCAACCTTCTGCCTGCATGGCATCATAGACCAACTTCAGCGCCGGTTCGCCGTTACGTGCCATCTGTTCGATGATGTCGCTACGGCGGGCCGGGACCAGCAATCGCTTGATCCGTTCGCTGACGGCGGGCGCGTCGTCGCCAAGCGTTATGCCGGCCAGGTCGGCATTGGTCTGGCGCACCAGACCGATCGCCAGCATCAGCATGATGAAGCAGAAGGGCAGCGCTGCAAGCAGCGTCGCGGCTTGCAGCGCGCCAAGCCCCCCCGCCACCAGCAACAACGTGGCCGTGGCGCCGAGTAGCACGCACCAATAGACCCGCTGCCAGCGCGGCGTCTCCTCAGCCCCCCCGGATGCCAGCGTGTCGATCACGAGTGCGCCCGAATCCGCCGAGGTGATGAAGAAGATTGCAACCAAAGCGATCGCGAGGGTGGAGGTAGCGCCTGCGGCCGGCAGATACTCTAGAAACTTGAACAGGGCCGTGGACAGGTCCGCCTGCACCGCATCCGCGATTCCGCCCGCTGCGGCGCCCAGATCCAGCGAAATGGCGGTGTTGCCGAAGACCGTCATCCACAGGAAGGTGAAGGCGGTGGGGACGAACAGGACGCCGATGACGAACTCACGGATCGTCCGCCCGCGCGAAATACGGGCGATGAACATGCCGACGAAGGGCGACCATGCGATCCACCACGCCCAGTAGAACAACGTCCAGTCCGCCATCCACGCACGTGGTTCGTAGGCATAAAGTGTGAAGGTCCGCATCACGAAATGATCGAGGTACAGGCCGAAGTTCTGGATTAGCGCGCGTAGCAGAAACAGCGTCGGGCCGACCGCCATGACGAACAGCATCAGCAGCACGGCGACCGTCAGGTTGAGCTCCGACAGGCGCCGAATGCCGCGGTCTGCGCCACTCAGCACCGACAGCGTGGCAGCCCCCATGACGAGCACGATCACGATGACCTTGGTCGTAATCGTATCGGGCACGCTGTAATTATAGGCGAGGCCCGCGGTCATCTGAGAGACGCCAAAGCCGAGGGACGTGGAGACGCCGAAGACCGTTCCGCACACCGCAAAGATGTCGATCGCGTCGCCGACCGGACCGTTGATGCGCTTGCCCAGGATCGGCGACAGACCCGACCGCAAGGTCAGTGGCATGCCCTTGCGATAGGTAAAGTAGGCCAGACTCAGCCCCACCAGCGCATAGATCGCCCAGGCGTGTACGCCGTAATGGTGAAAGGTGATCGCCATCGCCTCGCGCGCGGCAAGAATGGTGCCGCTCTTGGCCTCCGGGGGCGAGATGTAATGCTGGATCGGTTCGGCCACGGCGAAATACATGAGCCCAATCCCCATGCCAGCGGCGAAGAGCATCGCAAGCCACGACAAATACGGAAAATCAGGTTCGGAATCGTCGGGTCCGAGCTTCAGTTTGCCTGCCGGCCCGAAGCCCAGTGTCAGCACCACCACCAGGAACACGGCCACCGATGCAGCGTAGAACCACCCAAAGGTATCGATCGCCCAGCTTTGTGCCGCCTTGAAAGCGGCGTCTGCGGTACCCGGCATCGCGAGCGTTGTCGCGAGGAGTAAGGCAATGATAGCGGACGCGCCCCAGAACACGCGTGGATTGAGTTGGCTCTTCATCATTTCGCCATTTAACGCCGGCCGCCAATGATGGCTAATTAAGGGAACGGGAGACATCATCGTTGCGCCGAAACGGACGCCTGGTTCGCGAGGCTGCCAGCAACCTTATTGCTCAGGCTATACCAAGCACGTACGTTCGTCGTTCAGGTCCCGCAAGCTGATGAGACCGGAGGCAACCTGTCGCAGAACTCGCGTGACTTTCGAGACGTCCGTAACTTAGCACTTCCGCGGCAAAGCTATGCCCGCCTTCGCCCACTTGTGGACGTTCGCAAACGCTCTTGCCCTACCTCCAAGCGGACGTCAGGATGGGAAAATGACGAGAATCCAACGGCTGCTTCAATCGTCTTCGCTTGGTTTATCACTCGTGGCGTTACTAATTTCTGCACCTGCGCAGGCGGCGCCTCAACAGGCCAAGTCGGCACCCACGTCAGAGGCTGGGGATATAGTCGTGATGGGTACGACGAGGGCACGAATTGACCGCACAGTAAAAAGAATGACTGGGTCCAGTGGAGCGCAAATTCCGCGTTGGAACTCCTCTATCTGCATTGCCGTACGAGGCGTGCTGCCAGACCGAGCCCACTCTATCGCTGACACACTCAAACTGAATGCGCGAGCGGTAGGGGTGGTGGTTGAGGGCGGATCATGTTCGCCAAATGTCGAAATCTTAATTTCGGGACAAGCTGACGCGCTCGCGAGTCAGTACTTGCATCATCAACCCAATATGTTTCGGGACGTTGCCCGATACGGAAGACCGCGCTCGCGTGACCGGGCAGAACTGCTAAGTCCCAAACCGGTACGATGGACCGTGGGAACGGTACGAGAATTGCGCTTGGGCGTCGCGTCTCGGCTTTCCCAACCATCGAGGGAAAACAAAGATCGGTTACTAGTTATCGTCGACCTACCTCGATGTGACAATGTCACGTGGGAGCAACTCTCCGCTTACCTTACCATGGTGGTATTAGCTAACCCAGAGCATACGAACGATGGAGCTAGTGGAACGATTATGGCGCTGTTCGATGACGGTATGCCTAAAGAGAAGCCCAATGGTTTAACCGACCTCGACCGCTTCCTGCTCAAAGCTCTGTATGTCACTGAAGAGCAGGTTTCTGCAGGTTCTCAGCGCATCGCCATGACGGACTTCATTCTTCGTCAACGTGACAAACCTACTGTGAGATGACGTGATCTACCCGCTGTCGTCATTGATCAAGTTGCCGTTGTTGTCGGTTAGTCGGATGGGTCGCGACGCGGTATCTTTCGCCCATAGCGGACGGTCCGCTTTCCTTCCCAACGCGGACATTCACGACCGACAACGCATGGGATTTCTGCATCAAGCGATACCACGATTTCCGCGGCTTCGAGCCTGATGCATATATTGTGATTTTCGCATCAAACACCGAAAACTGGTGGAGGGAAGCAGTTCCCCCGAGAATACGGAGACGGACCCCCTTCACCTGTCAGCAGAATGATACCGGCGTAATGTGGCCGCTAAGCCAGCGGCAGCGCACTGGCCGCAGCCCGCGTCAGATAGCCTTCCGCGACCAGAAACGAGCGCAACGCGGCCGGATAGCCCGCCGGCTCGTGGCGGTAATGGGCAAGCATTACCCGCCACGCCGACGCGGCCTGTCCCAGCCGGGCGGCGTCGGCGACGAAGGCCGCGCAATTGCCGTTGCGCTCTGGGTCTGCTGACACGCAGACGCGGCGACGCGCTGGAAGGTCGTGCGCGAACAGTGGCCGCACGGCGGGATCAGACGAGATGTCGACGCTGCGCCCATTGCGCACGGTAAGTACAAGCGGTGGCCGGGGCACGCAGGTGTTGCATTCGCCCGAGTAGTTGAACCCGCGCGCCTCCAGCACAAAACCGGGCCGGCCGTCCTTCATTAAGTTGCGAGGGAGCATGCTCACCTCACCATTTAGCTCGCTGCTGCCGTCATGCTCCAGCGGCACAGCATGGTAGCCACCAATCACCGGTTCGATCACCGTCACGGCGGTGATTCCGGCCGAGCCACCCCACTGGTTATCGATTACCACTGCCGAACGTCCCTTTTCAGGTGCATGATCGATGACGGCGATCCGCACGAACGAAGCTTGGCGGTCGCTGGTCATCTGGAACGGCGGAAGGCCGGGCTGGGTGACGGTGACGACCGCTTGGTTGCTAGCACCTTCGAAGCTGCATCCCTCGTTTTGTGGCGGCAACTGACATGGAGTGGCCGCAACCTCGACCTTGAGACCACCCGCGACGAGGGAAAGGGACGTTTTGGGGTATATACCCCAAGTCTGGAACACTCCCATCGCCTCTGTCGCGAGTGGCGGCGGCGGGGCTGCACTGAGCAGTAGCGCAGACAGAAGGCCGGTGGGCAGGCGCATGGATGATGTCCCCTGACGGTGGGCCATCAGATAAAACTCGGTCTTGATCGCGCGTGCAAGCTTACCGACTGCGTTCCTGCTTGGGTGATGCAAACTTTTCGACGTGCATCGCAGACCCTCGCGGGTTGGATGTTCGGCGCGATGCATACCTGGATTTCGCATCATGGCTGCCTATTTGGGCCGTGCGTCTCAATGCATCATACCCATAACGCACAAGTTACGAACGAGGACAGGTTATGCCGATCAAAGACCTCATCGGACGTCCAAGACCTACAGCTGAAGAGAAAGCACTAGAAAAGGAGTTTTTTGAGCGCCGACAGGCATTGATGCGTCGTCGTCCCGGCCACTCTGATGATAATGAAGGACTATCTCCTGTTTCACCCCCACCCGGCCCCGGCCCCATGCCGCTAGCTGGTGCGACTGAGATAGCCGACGAATGATTTGGGATAGATCGATGCAAAACTTCTAATTTTTGCATCAGGAATAAGCGGCCGTCGGCTGCCGCTACCAAAGGATATGATCGGTAATCACGCCGAACCTGACCAGAAAGCCCAGCGCTGCGCCTATCATTAGTAGGGTCACGTACACGCCAATGGCTCGCGTTCGGCTTCGACGGTCCGTCTGGTAGCTCATTTTCGATCGCCTCTTAGCTGACCCTGCTGCCAACGTGAACGATACAACAAACGTCCGCAATTTGGTGTTCCTGACCTTGCCAAAGAGACCCCTTTTGCGACGCGACACAGCCGTTATCGGTCTCGAATGTCGCAAAAGCAGCGACATTCGAGACGTTCGAAACTCAGCACTTCCGGGACAAAGCTATGTCCGCTTTCGCCCAAAAGCTGACATTCAGGCCATCCAGAGCCGAACAACGATTAAGCCTTACGTCTCTAGGAGATCCATGGCCTGGCTATGGTACTCATTCATTCGATCTAATGCTTCTTCAGATAGCGAAATTAAATCACCGTCCATATTGATCATATTCTCAGCGGAAAGGTGCTTGATCCAGCGTGATCCGGTCGCAGTATTCTTCGATGTAAGATTGACAATGTTATCGACATACATCAGCTGCTTGCGAAGGGAAGCGATGTACATGTGGAGCATCATATCCCACGCATATTCATCAAAAATGTCGGCGGGAAAATGACCGTAGCGCAATGCGCGGAGAGCCACTTGGGTTTTCGCCATATCAAGTGCGCTGTCGAAATGTGCCATGCGTCATCCAATAACAACGAGGCAATGGTCACCGCGTATCGGTTATGATAGCATCATTTCTTCGCCGCTACCTAGGTCATTATTGAGAAGCCGAAATGAACGACTTATCATGCGTGGCAAGCCTACCTGACCTCATACAAGCTGCACTGGCCAAGGCCGACGCAGAAGATAACTCGCTTATTGCGGCCTTGCTCTCTGAGTGCGTGGACATCTTGGATCGACAGTCCCGTCGCGGATCGCCGCTAACGAGACGACAGCCCAACGTTTAACGGAGGCGGCCCGCCATACATGCGCTGTCGCCGACTTTTAAACACAATCGGCCAAATGCAGACGCTTCGCGATCTTGAACGGCGCTTCGGTCCCGTGGCGAACGGCGGCTAACCACCAAAAGCGGACGTTCCTGCTGCGCCTCAGGTAAGGTGAAACCGTGCCGTATGAGGGGACGTCTCATTCGCAGAGGCCGTTGAGCGTTACCACAACTCTGAGCATCGATCGAAACCGGCCGCTTCCCGACGTTTGATTACGCATATATTGAGATCCGGCATCATAACTGCCATAATCAATCAATCGCTACGACTAGTCTGAAGCACGGTAGTGATGGACGTGGTAGACATGTCCGCTTGTCATGGAGCGAGACCATGCCTGAGGTGAACGAACGTGCATATTACGCGCAGCGCGCTTCTGCCGCCGCTAAATTAGCGGACTTGGCTGAAGATCCGAAAATTGCTGCCATTCATCGTGGCATGGCCGCAAGTTATCGTGAACTTGCTGAAATGACACCTGCAACGCGACAGCTTCGCTGGGCCGACTAGGCACATATACGCGATGTATAGTATGATGTTAAGGTAACACCGATGGATCCATTCTTTTGACTCCGAGACATGCCCTACAAAAGTGTTTTGCTAAAGCAGGCGCTCTAAATCAGCGACCCATCAGCTGGTCTTTAGACGTTGAGTTTGTCGTTCGGCTTGCTATCGATACCGAAGCCGTATTGGGATACTATCCCGACTCCCTCGAGAAGTTTTTGGGGCTGCCCATTCGATTGCGGCCATCAGGCTATGGCAATCGACTGATAACGGAAGAAGGCTGGATCGCCGTTCCTGATCATGCACTGATCGACATTCGACCAGTCGCATTACCGTTATCAATTTCAAAGCTGTTAACTTACTCGTAGAGCTATAGCCAAGTCGGGAAGAGGGCCTGATTGTCGAGGCGGTGAAGAAGGGCATTCGGTACTATCAAGGTGGCTCAACGTGAGGGATGATTATGGAGAACAGTTGCTTACCCTAACGTTCTCCTGCCAGATTCACATTGCGGTGATACTGCCTTTGGACGATGTCACTTATCCAACGATCCAGGTGACGACGTTGTATCCGGGCGCAAGTCCCGAAGTCATCAGTCAGGTGGTCACAGCACCGCTGGAGCGTCAGTTCGGCGAAATGCCGGGGCTGGCACGGATGAGTTCGACCAGCGCGTCAGGCGCGTCTGTGGTTACTCTCCAGTTTGATCTTGGCGAACGGCTCGACGTCGCCGAGCAGGAGGTCCAGGCGGCAATGAACGCGGCCGACGCCTTGCTCCCGGCCGACCTGCCGGCACCACCGATCTACGCCAAGGTGAACCCTGCCGACACCCCGGTGATAACCCTGGCCATCACCTCGAAAACGATGCCTCTGACTGAAGTCCAGCGGCTCGTTGACACGCGGCTGGCGCAGAAGCTCTCGCAGGTTGCAGGCGTCGGTCTTGTCCGGCTTGCGGGTGGACAACGTCCGGCGGTTCGCATCCAGGCCGACACGCAGGCGCTGGCTAATCAAGGGATCTCCCTCGACACCCTCCGCACCGCTATCGACAATGCCAACGCGAATTCGGGCCAAGGTAGCTTCGATGGGCCGACCCGCGCCTACCAGATCAATGCCAATGACCAGTTGCTGACGGTAGACGATTACGAGCGATTGATCGTTACTTTTTGCAACGGTGCTCCTGTGCGCATGTCCGAGGTCGCGCGCGTCGTGAACGGCGCAGAGAATAGCCGGCTGGGCGCACTGGCTAATCTCACTCCCGCGATCATCCTGACGGTCCAACGCCAGCTGGGAGCAAATGTCATTTCGACAGTTGACGCGATAAAGGCGCGTCTCCCCCAGTTACAGGCTGCACTGCCGGCTGGCCTCGACGTCACGGTGCTAGCCGACCGGACTACCAGCATCCGCTCCTCGATCATGCTTGGTTAATCAAGGCGATCGGTGGTGGCTGGCTAGGCGTTGAAGAAGCACCTGAGCCGTCATTATCCTAACACGCCTTATCTCGTGATTGTCGCAAAAGCGAAGACATACGCGACATCCGAAACTTAGCACTTCCGCGACGAGCGGCAGTTCGCAGCCACAGCCGCTGTTTGGAAGGCAACCGTTGCCGCCTATCGTTCTCACTACGGTGAGGTACTAAAGGGGCACTGCTGCGGCGATTTGGAGGGAGGGCT
>Ga0265780_10007337_pt1 | contig 13561 bp, 13 predicted proteins | sample P1T30metagenome_FD_192432 | JGI IMG/M metagenome (GOLD analysis project Ga0265780, IMG submission 192432) | Plant litter microbial communities from East Loma Ridge, Irvine, California - P1 T30 | ecosystem: Environmental > Terrestrial > Plant litter > Unclassified | place: USA: California... | reverse complement strand
CCTTCGACGACGGTGACGACGACCTCGACGTCCCGGACTTCCTCAAGTAACGACGAGTGACCGATCCGACGAGTGTCGACGGCGACCTGGGCGAGCGTCTCGCCCGGGTCGCCGCGGCCGTCGACGACGCCTGCACCGCTGTGGGACGCTCTCCGGGCGAGCTCACGACGATCGTCGTCACGAAATTCCATCCGCCCGGCCTCATCAGGGCGTTGTACGCCCTCGGGGTCCGCGACGTCGGCGAGAACCGTCACCAAGAGGCGCAGACCAAGGCCGTCGAATTGGACGACCTCGACGGACTCCGGTGGCACTTCGTGGGCCAGTTGCAGTCGAAGAAGGCGCGCCAGGCCCGGCGCTACGCGGACGCCGTCCACTCGCTCGACCGTGACTCGGTCGTCGACGCGCTCTCGGACGACTCCGGGTCCCTCGTCGACGGATTCGTCCAGGTCAACCTGACCGACGACCCCGGCCGCGGGGGAGTGGCCGAGCACGAGGTCGAGCGGCTCGCCGAGCGGGTGCTCTCGACCCCGGGGCTGCGACTGCGCGGCGTCATGGCCGTGGCCCCCCTGGGTGAGGAGGCGCGTCCGGCCTTCGCGCGCCTCCGTGCGGTCTCCGAGAGGGTGCGGTCCCTCGAGACCACTGCCGACGCGATCTCGGCCGGCATGTCTCCCGACTTCGTCGAGGCCGTCGCCGAGGGCGCGACACACCTACGGATCGGCACGGCAATCACGGGTTCTCGCCCCGATGCTCGTTAATGTCGGTCCTGACGATCCACTGACTCGGAGGAACACCATGGCCAACCCGCTGCGCAAGACGATGGTCTATCTGGGCCTCGCCGACGAAGAGCTCGAGTACGACGAGCAGCCTCACGAACGAGCGCAGCCCCAGCAGTCGCCGCGACCGCAGGCGGCCGCCCAGGCTCCGGCTCCCGTCGCCCCGGTCCACTCGGCTCCCGCCGCCCCCGCGCCCACCCGCGCCCCCGTGACGCCGCTGCGTCGCTCCTCGACCCCGAAGAACACGGTGCCCCACGACATGAACGAGATCCTGACGGTCCACCCCCGCGAGTACAAGGACGCCCAGGCGATCGCCGAGAGCTTCCGTGACGGCATCCCGGTGATCATCAACCTGTCGCAGATGACCGAGGCGGACGCCCGTCGTCTGGTCGACTTCGCCAGCGGTCTCTCGCAGGGGTTGTACGGCAAGATCGAGCGCGTGACCAACAAGGTCTTCCTGTTGTCGCCGGCGCACATCGCGGTGAGCGGTGATCAGGCTGAGGTAGAATCCGACATCGAAGCGTCGTTCTTCGCCCAGTCGTGACGAGTCCGTCGTCGCGGCTCCTCTGCGTCGACGTGACGACCTGCCCGTCCGCGAGTCTCCTCGCGCCGACTCGTGTGAGCTGATGACCCCCCGATGATCACTTACCTGATCGCCACGATCGCGTATTACGCGTTGTTGATCTTCTTCCTGCTCATGTGGGCCCGCTTCGTGCTCGACCTCGCGCAGTCGTTCAGCCGCGGGTGGCGCCCCAAGGGGCCGGTGCTCGTCATCGCCGAAGTGGCCTACACGGTGACCGACCCGCCCATCCGCCGCGTGCGGAAGATCCTGCCCCCTGTACGCCTCGGATCGGTCGCGCTCGACTTCGGCTGGAGCATCATCATGCTGGCCGTCATCATCCTGATGAGCGTCGCCTCCGGGCTCCGCACCTTCGGCTGACCACGTCGTCCGTGGACGACAGGGTAGGCTCACTGCAGCGCCCGAACGGCACGATCCCGGCCCGACCGGGCCCCGCTCCTCTACGGTGTAGAAGAACGACCCAGACCACGATCACACGATCCAACAGATGCACGAGGTGACGGCAATGGCTTTGACGCCGGAAGACGTAGTCAACAAGCGGTTCCAGCCGACGAAGTTCCGCGAGGGATACGACCAAGACGAGGTCGACGACTTCCTCGACGAGGTCGTCGCCGAGCTGCGACGTCTCAACCAGGAGAACGACGAGCTGCGTCAGCGCCTCTCGTCCGGCGACTCCGCCCCCGTGGCGCAAGCCGCTCCCGTCTCGGCTCCGGTGGCCAGCGCGCCGGCTCCTGCGTCGGCACCGGCTCCCGCGTCGGCGCCCGAGGCCGTCGAGCCCGAGCCGGTCGTCGAGTCCGAGCCCGTCGTCGCGGCCCCGGCCGCCGTCGCGTCCGCTCCGGCCTACTCCGCCCCCGCGGTGTCCGAGGCCGACGAGACCAGCAGCACCAACAGCCTGCTGCAGCTCGCTCGCCGTCTGCACGAAGAACACGTCCGCGAGGGCGTCGAGAAGCGCGACCAGCTCATCGCCGAAGGCCACGCGACCGCGGCCCGTCTGGTGTCCGAGGGCGAGGCCCGCCAGCGTGAGGTCGTCGCCGAGGCCGAGACGAAGTCCCGCGACATCATCGGTGCCGCCGAGACCCAGCAGCGCGAGATCCTCGACCGCCTCAACACCGAGCGGTCGAGCGTCGAGCGTCGCATCGACGACCTGCGCTCGTTCGAGCGTGACTACCGCTCCAAGCTCAAGAGCTACATCGAGGGTCAGCTGCACGAGCTCGACGGCGAGGGCACCGGCGAGGCCGGTCGGCCCACTCCGGCCAGCGCCCAGGGCTTCGGCTCGAACTAAGGACTTGTCGAGCGACAAGCCCGCCACGAAGGCCAGCGTCCGCGTTCTCGCGACGCTGGCCTTCGTCGCTGTCGTGGCCTACGGCCTCGACCAGGGCACCAAACTGCTGGTCACCCGGACTCTCGTCGAAGGAGGTTCCGTCGACGTCGTCGGCGAGTTCTTCCAGTTGCACTTCGTCAAGAACCCCGGTGCCGCCTTCTCGTTCGCGAGCGGGTCGACGTGGATCTTCTCGATCGCCGCCGCCGGCGTCGCCGTCGCGATCCTGGTCGTGGCCCGACGCATCCGATCGCTGGCCTGGTCGATCATGCTGGGCATGCTGCTCGGCGGCACCCTCGGCAACCTGACGGACCGCCTGCTCCGAGAGCCGTCGTTCGGCCAGGGGCACGTGGTCGACTTCATCTACTTCCCCTCCCTGCTGCCGGCCATCTTCAACGTCGCCGACGTCTTCATCGTGTCCAGCATGGGATTGCTCCTCCTGCTCACGCTGCTGGGCATCGGGCTCGACGGCACGCGCACGCCGAGCGCCGGCAAGTCGGCTCGACCGGCGGGCGACGGTCGCGACGGCGACCCTCAAGTGGCCGGCTCAACGGCCGTCGGCGACCCGGGCACGTCCGGTGACGAGCCCGGCGGTCCCGTCGACACGACGCCTCCTGCCGATCACCGGAGCGCCTCGTGAGCGAGACGCGCGCCCTCCCGGTCCCCGACGGGCTCGCCGGCGAACGTGTCGACGCCGCCCTGGCCAAGCTGCTCGGCTTCAGCCGGACCTTCGCGGCCGAGGTCGCCGCCTCGGGCGGGGTGACGGTCGACGGGCGCACGGTCGGCAAATCGGACCGGCTCGAGGCCGGTGCGTGGCTCGACGTCACATGGTCACCGCGTGAGGCACCGGCCGTGGTCGCCGTCGAGGTGCCCGGCATGGCGGTCGTCCACGACGACGACGAGATCGTGGTCGTCGACAAGCCGGTCGGAGTCGCAGCACACCCGTCGGTGGGCTGGACGGGACCGACGGTGCTCGGCGGACTCGCCGCCGCGGGCTTCACCGTGTCGACCTCGGGCGCGTCCGAGCGTGCCGGCATCGTGCACCGCCTCGACGTCGGAACGAGCGGCCTCATGGTCGTCGCCAAGACCGAGCGGGCCTACACCCTGCTCAAACAGGCGTTCCGCGAACGCACCGTCGAGAAGATCTACAACGCGGTCGTCCAGGGCCACCCCGACCCGTTGACCGGGACGATCGACGCACCCATCGGGCGGCATCCGTCGTCCGACTGGAAGTTCGCCGTGGTCGTCGACGGCAAGCCGTCGGTCACCCACTACGAGACCGTCGAGGCGTTCCCGTCGGCGTCGTTGCTCGAGATCCACCTCGAGACGGGTCGGACCCACCAGATCCGCGTCCACATGGCCGCCCAGCGACACCCGTGCGTCGGTGACGCGACCTACGGAGCCGACCCGACGCTGTCGGCGACCCTCGGTCTCACGCGGCAGTGGCTGCATGCCGTCCAGCTCGGATTCCGACACCCCGGTACGGGTGAGCCGGTGGTCTACCGCTCGACCTACCCCAGCGACCTGCAGCACGCCCTCGACGTCCTCCGTCACGGTTAGGCTGTTCCCCTAGTCGCCAGATCCACCACCAGACGAGGAGCCCCGTGGCCTCGAGCAAAGACTCATTCGTCCATCTGCACGTGCACAGCGAGTACTCGATGCTCGACGGCGCCGCCCGGGTCAAACCGTTGGTCACCGAGGCCGCCGCCCAGGGCATGCCCGCGGTGGCGGTCACCGACCACGGCAACGTGTTCGGTGCGTACGACTTCTGGAAGACGGCGACCGAGGCGGGCGTCAAACCCATCATCGGCACCGAGGCCTACATCACACCGGGCACGCACCGGGGCGACAAGACTCGCGTGCGCTGGGGCGACGGTGGACGAGACGACGTGTCGGGCTCCGGTGCCTACACGCACATGACGCTGTTGTCCGAGAACACCACGGGCATGCACAACCTGTTCCGGCTCTCGTCCCGGGCCTCGCTCGAGGGCTACTACTTCAAGCCGCGCATGGACCGCGAGCTGCTCTCCCAGTACTCCGAGGGCCTCATCGCGACGACCGGCTGCCCGAGCGGCGAGGTCCAGACCCGCCTGCGGCTCGGCCAGTACGACGAAGCGCTCAAGGCGGCCTCCGACTTCCGCGACATCTTCGGCCGCGAGAACTACTTCGCCGAGATCATGGACCACGGGCTCGGCATCGAGCGGCAGATCATGGGCGACCTGTTGCGCCTGGCGAAAGACCTCGACCTGCCCCTCGTCGCGACGAACGACCTCCACTACACGCACGAGCACGACGCGACCAGCCACGCTGCTCTCCTCTGCGTCCAGTCCGGCTCGACGCTGAACGACCCCAACCGGTTCAAGTTCGACGCCGACGAGTTCTACCTCAAGTCCGCCCAGCAGATGCGGCACCTCTTCCGCGACCACCCCGAGGCCTGCGACAACACGCTCCTCATCGCCGAGCGCTGCGACGTGCAGTTCAACACCTCGGCCAACTACATGCCGCGTTACCCGGTGCCCGAGGGCGAGACCGAAGAGACCTGGTTCATCAAAGAGGTCGAGAAGGGGCTCGTGTACCGCTATCCCGCGGGCATCCCGGACGACGTGCGCAAGCAGGCCGAATACGAGATCGGCGTCATCACCGGCATGGGCTTCCCCGGCTACTTCCTCGTGGTCGCCGACTTCATCAACTGGTCCAAGGAGAACGGCATCCGGGTCGGTCCGGGCCGTGGTTCGGGGGCCGGCTCGATGGCCGCCTACGCCATGCGCATCACCGATCTCGATCCTCTGCGCCACGGTCTGATCTTCGAGCGGTTCCTCAACCCCGATCGCGTGTCCATGCCCGACTTCGACGTCGACTTCGACGACCGTCGTCGCGGCGAGGTGATCCAGTACGTCACCGAGAAGTACGGAGACGAACGCGTCGCCCAGATCGTCACGTACGGCACCATCAAGGCCAAGCAGGCCTTGAAAGACAGTTCACGGGTGCTCGGGTTCCCCTTCGGCATGGGTGAGAAGCTCACCAAGGCCATGCCCCCCGCCGTGATGGGCAAGGACATCCCGCTCACCGGCATCTTCGACAAGCAGCACGAGCGCTACAAAGAGGCCGGCGACATCAGGACGGTCGTCGAGTCCGACCCCGAGGCCAAGACCGTCTTCGACACGGCGTTGGGGCTCGAGGGCCTGAAACGTCAGTGGGGCGTGCACGCGGCAGGCGTCATCATGTCGAGCGATCCGCTCATCGACATCATCCCGATCATGAAGCGCGAGCAGGACGGGCAGATCGTCACGCAGTTCGACTATCCGGCCTGCGAGTCGCTGGGCCTGATCAAGATGGACTTCCTGGGGCTGCGGAACCTCACGATCATCAACGACGCCCTCGACAACATCAAGACGAACCGCGGTTTCGACCTCGTGCTCGAAGACCTCGAGCTCGACGACCGGGGGGCCTACGAGTTGCTGGGTCGCGGCGACACGCTCGGGGTGTTCCAACTCGACGGCGGGCCCATGCGCGGGCTCCTCCGGCTGATGAAGCCCGACAACTTCGAAGACATCTCGGCCGTCATCGCGCTGTACCGCCCGGGGCCCATGGGCGCGAACTCGCACACGAACTACGCGCTCCGCAAGAACGGCGCGCAAGACATCACCCCGATCCACCCCGAGCTCGAAGAGCCGCTCAAAGAGATCCTGTCGACCAGCTATGGGCTGATCATCTACCAAGAGCAGGTCATGGCCATCGCGCAGAAGGTCGCCGGCTTCTCGCTCGGTCAGGCCGACATCCTCCGGCGGGCCATGGGCAAGAAGAAGAAGTCCGAGCTCGACAAGCAGTACGCCGGGTTCGAGCAGGGCATGTTCGACAACGGCTTCTCGCCCGATGCCGTCAAGATGCTCTGGGACATCCTGCTGCCCTTCTCGGACTACGCCTTCAACAAGGCGCACTCCGCGGCGTACGGCGTCGTCTCGTACTGGACGGCCTACCTCAAGGCCCACTACCCGGCCGAGTACATGGCCGCCCTGCTCACCAGCACGGGGGACTCCCGCGACAAGCTGGGTCTCTACCTCAACGAGTGTCGCCGCATGGGCATCAAGGTGCTGCCGCCCGACGTCAACGAATCCATCGGCTTCTTCGCGGCCGTCGGCGACGACATCCGCTTCGGCATGGGTGCCGTGCGCAACGTCGGCTTCAACGTCGTCGACCACGTCATCGCCGCGCGCAAGAAAGAAGGGGCGTTCACCTCGTTCCACGACTTCCTGCGCAAGGTGCCGCTCCCCGTGGCGAACAAGCGCACCGTCGAGTCGCTCGTCAAGGCCGGTGCATTCGACTCCCTGGGGTCGACGCGGCGTGCCCTCGTCGAGATCCACGAGTCCGCCGTCGAGGCGGCGGTCAGCGAGAAGAGGGCCGAGGCGAACGGTCAGGTCGGCTTCGACTTCGACTCCCTGTGGGACGAGCCGCAGGACGTCCAGCACGTGCCCGAACGTCCTGAGTGGTCCAAGCGCGACAAGCTGGCCTTCGAGCGCGACATGCTGGGCCTGTACGTCTCCGACCACCCGCTCGCGGGCCTCGAGCTCCCCTTGGCCAAGCATGCCCAGACGACGGTCACCGACATCCTGGCGAGCGACCCCGCGACCATCGACGGCGAGACGGTCACGATCGCGGGGCTCATCACCAGCGTGCAGCACCGGGTCGCACGCAACTCGGGCAACCCCTACGGAATCATCACCGTCGAGGACTTCGGGGGCGAGATCTCCGCCATGTTCCTCGGCAAGACCTACCAAGAATTCGGGCCGTCGCTCGTCGGGGACTCGATCATCGTCCTGAAGGGTCGGGTCAGCGTCCGCGACGACGGCATGAACATGCACGCCGCGAGCATGTTCATGCCCGACCTCGGTGTCGGCGTGAACCACGGGCCGCTGCTCCTGCAGATGCCCGAGCACCGGGCGACGCACGACACGGTCACCGAGCTGGCAGCGGTGCTCGGGCGTCACGCCGGCGGCACCGAAGTCCGTCTCCGACTCGTCAAGGGCGAAGCCGCACGGGTCTTCGAGATCCCCATGCCGGTCGACGTCACGGCCGACCTGTTCGGCGAACTGAAGAGCCTGCTGGGCCCCGGCTGCCTCGTCTGAGGTGGCCGGTGCTCCGGCGGGTCCTGGTGCCCCGACCGGTTCCGGCGCCCGGCACCCGTTCGGCGTCAGTCCTCGAGGTGGACCGGTCTCAGGTACCGACGGTCGTGGTACAGCAGGGCGTCGTCGTCCTCGCCCACCCCGCCGGTTCCGATGCGCACGACCACGACGGCGTTGCCGTGGACGGGCACCCGCTCGACGATCGTCCCGGTCATCCACGCGGTCACGCCCGTGAGCAGAGGTACCCCGTTCGGACCGTCGGTCCAGTGGTCGCCCGCGAAGCGTTCGGCGGCGGGTCCCGCCATGCGGCGGGCGAGGTCGCGGTTGCGCAGGCCGAGCAGGTGCACGATGACCTGGTCCGTCTCCGAGACGGCGGGCCACGAGCTCGCCGTCCTGGCCATGTTGAACGTCGCGAGGGGCGGCACGGCGGCCAGCGACGCCAGCGACGTCGCCGTGAACCCGACCGGTGTGCCCTCGCCGTCACGCGCCGTGACGATGGCCACGCCCGCGGCGTGTCGTCGGAAGGCCTCCTTGAACACCTCGAGAGAGTCGTCGGGCCGCGGAGCAGCCGCGTTGTCGTCCGTCATGCTCCCGACCCTACTGACTAGGCTGGACGAGCCATGATCCAGACCACAGATCTGCGCGGTCTCGCGCCGACCCACGCCCAGCTGCTCGACCTCGTCCCCCGGTCCCACGCCGACGTGGGCGCCGCGACGGACGCCGCCCGGCGACTGGTCGACGACGTCCGCGAGCGGGGCGCCGCCGCACTGCGGGACCAGGCCGCGCGCTTCGACGGCGTCCGTCCCGACGCCCTGCGCGTCACGACGCAGACCATCGACGAGGCCGTCGCGGCCCTCGACCCGCTGGTCAAGGAGGCGCTGGTCGAGTCGATCGCGCGCGTCACCCAGGCCAGCCGCGCCCAGGTCCCGGCGCCCACCACGACCCGCCCGGCGGCGGGGGCGACGATCGAGCAGCGGTGGCAGCCCGTCACGCGGGCCGGCGTGTACGTCCCCGGCGGCAAGGCCGTGTACCCCTCCAGCGTGGTGATGAACGTCGTCCCGGCTCAGGTCGCGGGGGTGTCGTCGATCGCCCTCGTCTCTCCGGCGCAGCGCGAACACGGCGGGGGAGTCCACCCCGTCATCCTGGGTGCCGCCGGTTTGCTCGGCATCGACGAGGTCTACGCGATCGGGGGCGCCGGAGCGATCGGTGCGCTCGCCTACGGCGTGCCCGAGCTCGAGCTCGAGCCGGTCCAGGTCATCACCGGTCCCGGCAACAACTTCGTCGCCGCCGCGAAGCAACTCGTTCGCGGTCGTGTCGGCATCGATTCCGTGGCCGGTGCGACCGAGATCCTCGTCATCGCGGACGACTCGGCCGACGCCACGTTGGTCGCCGTCGACCTCATCAGCCAGGCCGAGCACGACGAGGAGGCCTCGGCCGTCCTCGTGACGGACTCCGCGCCCTTCGCCGAGGCCGTCGTCGCCGAACTGACCAGGCTCGTGCCCCGCACCCTCAGCGCCGCCCGGGTCCGGACGGCCCTCTCGGGTCGGCAGTCGGCGGTGGTCCTCGTCGACGACCTCCGGCAGGCTGCTGCCTTCAGCAACGCCTACGGCCCCGAGCACCTCGAGGTCCAGACCCGTGACGACGACGCGGTCCTGGCCGACATCACCGATGCCGGAGCGATCTTCGTGGGGCCCGACACGCCCGTCAGCCTGGGTGACTACCTCGCCGGGTCGAACCACGTCCTGCCCACCAGCGGTCAGTCGCGCTTCTCGTCGGGGCTCGGGGCGTTCACGTTCCTCCGACCGCAGCAGATCGTCCGGTACGACGCCGAGGCCCTGGGTGCCGTGGCCGAGCGGCTCGTGGCGTTGTCGAACGCCGAGCTGTTGCCCGCCCACGGCGAGGCCGTCGCGGCCCGGTTGTCGCGCCCCTGAGCCGGGCGGGGCCTCCGCGATCCGGTGCTCGGGTGGCCTTGGCGTCCGACGTCGAGCCCGCCGTCCGATAATCTGGCCCCACCATGTTCTGCCCCTTCTGCCGCCACCCCGACTCACGAGTCGTCGACTCCCGGACCAGCGACGACGGCACGTCGATCCGACGTCGGAGGCAATGCCCCAACTGCGGTCGTCGGTTCAGCACGACCGAGACCGCGAGCCTCAACGTCGTGAAGCGCAACGGCGTCCTCGAACCGTTCAGTCGCGACAAGATCATCTCGGGTGTCCGCAAGGCCTGCCAAGGGCGCCCGGTGACGGACGGCGATCTCGCCGTGCTGGCACAGAAGGTCGAAGAGGCCGTCCGGGCGAGCGGTGCGTCGCAGATCGAGGCGAACGACATCGGTCTGGCCATCCTCCCTCCGCTCCGCGACCTCGACGAGGTGGCCTACCTCCGGTTCGCGAGCGTCTACCAGGCCTTCGACTCGCTCGAGGACTTCGAGGCCTCGATCGGACAGCTGCGCGAAGAGCACGCGTCCCGGCCGCTCTCCACCCGATCGGTCGACGAGTGAGGACCCCGTACCGCGTCCTCTTCGACGTCGTCTTCGCGAAGATGGACCCCGAGGACGCCCACCACCTCGCCTTCCGGGTCATCAAGGCGATCCCCAAGCTGGGCCTCGCCGGCCTCGTCGGGCGCTTCACGGCCCCGGCCCCGTCCCTGGCGGTCGACGCGCTCGGACTCCACTTCCCCTCGCCGTTCGGTGTCGCAGCCGGTTTCGACAAGGACGCCAAGGGCATCGCCGGCCTCGGCGCTCTCGGGTTCGGGCACGTCGAGGTGGGGACGGTGACCGCTCGACCGCAGCCCGGCAACGAACGACCTCGTCTCTTCCGACTCGTTCCCGATCTCGCGATCGTGAACCGCATGGGGTTCAACAACTCCGGGGCCCACGCGGCGGCCCTCGAACTCAGCCGGGCTCGGTCGGCTCCGTCACGGCCGGTGATCGGCGTCAACATCGGGAAGAGCCGCGTCGTCGACGTCGACGACGCGATCGACGACTACCTGGCCAGCACGCGCCTCCTGGCTCCTCTGGCGGACTACCTCGCCGTGAACGTCAGCTCGCCGAACACCCCGGGGCTCCGCGGGTTGCAAGAGCTCGAGAGGCTCGCTCCACTCCTCGAGGCCGTGCGCGACGCCGCCGGGCACACTCCGGTGTTGGTCAAGATCGCTCCCGACCTCGACGACGACGGCGTTCGTCGGATCGGTGCCCTCGTCACCGAGCTCGGCCTCGCGGGCGTCATCGCGACCAACACGACGGTGTCCAGGGAAGGCCTCGCCACCGAGGGGGCGGTCGTCGAGGCCGCCGGAGCCGGCGGTCTGTCGGGTGCCCCGCTCGCCGTCCGGTCGTTGGAGGTCCTCAAGCTGGTCCGTGAGTCCGTCCCGAGCGGCATGTGCGTCATCTCGGTCGGTGGGGTCTCGAGCGCCGCCGACGTCGACGCGAGGCTCCGGGCCGGGGCCACGCTCGTGCAGGGCTACACGGCGTTCCTCTACCGAGGGCCCCTCTGGGCCCGACAGGTCAACCGGGGGCTCGTCGCCCTGGATCGGCGTCGACGCGCCACCTGACGAACCACGCGGTCGGCGAGGTCGAGAACGCGAAACGGCGCCACCCACCGGGGGTGACGCCGTTCGTCGTACGGGGAGCCGCGTCGGCTACGCGGTCGGGTACTCGCCGCGCTTGACCTGCGGCTTCGGCAGGCGCATGGGCTTGAGCTGCATCGCCCGCATCGCCGCGTACCAGCGGTTGCCCTTCCGGACGTTCTCCGCGCCGTACTTGGCAGCCAGCTTGCGGTTGACGCTCCGGCCGACGATCAGGCAGTCGACGACGGCGAGGGCGAAGAATCCCCACAGCACGAGCAGGGTGATCGACTGGATGGCCGCAGACTGCACGAGCGTCATCGCGATGACGACGACCATGATGGGGATCATGGCCTCGCCGACGCTGTAGCGGGCGTCGACGTGGTCGCGGATGAAGCGGCGCTGCGGCCCCTTGTCGCGGTCGGGCAGGAAGCGCTCCTCGCCGTTCGCCAAGCCGACGCGGGCGCGGTCGCGCTGTTCGGCGAGACGGGCACGCTGGGCCTTCTGGGCTTCTTTGCCCGAGGCCACCAGGGGCCTCTGGTTGGCGGCTTCGCGCTCGCGTCGCGTGGGCGTCGGGCGACCCTTGCCGACCGCGGTCGACTCGGGCTCGGCGACGGTGGTCGTCTCGGTCGTCTTGCTGTCTGGCTTGGCCACGGGAGATCCTCAGGGTTGTCCGAGTTCCTAAGATTACCTGCATGAGCGACTCGCAGCATCCCGTCCGACCGACCGATCCCCGTACTGTCAGCGAACTCGCGGAGGCCGTGCACGCGGGTCTGCCCGCGACGATCGCCGACCTCGGCGCCCTCGTGCGCATCCCCTCCGTCTCGTGGGACGCCTTCGACCCCGAGCAGGTGCGACGCAGCGCCGACGCGGTCGCCGCCCTGGTCGAGGGCACGGGCCTCTTCGACCAGGTGACCGTGAGCAGGGCCCCCATCGGTGGCACCGGCACCCTCGGCCAGCCCGCCGTGCTCGCCCGCCGAGCGGCTCGCGACGGCAAGCCGACCATCCTCCTGTACGCGCACCACGACGTGCAGCCGCAGGGCGACGACGCCGACTGGGACACCCCTCCGTTCGAGCCGACGGTCAAGGGCGACCGGCTGTACGGGCGTGGGGCGTCCGACGACAAGGCCGGCGTCATGACGCACGTCGCGGCGCTGCGCGCGGTGCGCGAGGTGCTCGGAGACGACCTCGGTGTCGGCGTCTCGTTGTTCATCGAGGGCGAGGAGGAGTTCGGTTCCCGCTCCTTCGCCGACTTCCTCGTGCAGCACGAAGACGAGCTCCGTGCCGACGTCATCGTCGTGGCCGACTCCGACAACTGGAGCACGACCGTCCCCGCCATCACCGTGGGCCTGCGCGGCAACGTGACCTTCCGCCTGACCGTCCGCACCTTGGCCCACGCCTCCCACTCGGGCATGCTCGGCGGCGCCGTCCCCGACGCCATGCTGGCCATGGTCAAGCTCCTCGCGACCCTGCACGATGACGACGGCAGCGTCGCCGTCACCGGGCTGACGAGCCGCGAGGCCGACCACCCGGAGCAGAGCGAGCAGCAGCTGCGCGACGAGAGCGGCCTGCTCGAGGGGGTGACCCCCATCGGTCGGGGACCGATCCTGAGCCGGGTGTGGTCGCAACCGTCGATCACCGTGACGGGCATCGACGCCCCGTCGGTCGCCAACGCGTCGAACACCCTGAGTCCCGAGGTGTCCGTCCGCATCAGCGCCCGCATCGCTCCCGGGCAGACCGCCGAGGACGCCTACGCCGCTCTCGAGGCGCACCTGCACGCGCACGCACCGTTCGGCGCCCACGTCCAGATCGACGACGTCGACCGGGGTGACCCCTTCCTGGTGGACACCACGGGCACGGCGATCGCCGACGCGACCGTCGCGATGACCGAGGGGTGGGGCGAGGCCCCGGTCCAGACGGGCATCGGCGGGTCGATCCCGTTCATCGCCGACCTCGTGCGCACGTTCCCCGAAGCCCAGATCCTCGTGACCGGCGTCGAGGACCCCGACACCCGAGCGCACAGCCCGAACGAGTCCCAGCACCTCGGAGTCCTTCACCGGGCCGTCCTCAGCGAGGCGATCCTGTTGGCGCGCCTCGACGCGAGGGGCTGACCGGCGCGACCCGCGCCTCCTCGGCACCGTTGTCGAGCGGGGGAGGCGCGGGTCCGGAACAAAACCGGCCCACGGCTGCTTACACTGGTCGACGACGAGTG
>Ga0265780_10007336_pt1 | contig 13562 bp, 14 predicted proteins | sample P1T30metagenome_FD_192432 | JGI IMG/M metagenome (GOLD analysis project Ga0265780, IMG submission 192432) | Plant litter microbial communities from East Loma Ridge, Irvine, California - P1 T30 | ecosystem: Environmental > Terrestrial > Plant litter > Unclassified | place: USA: California... | reverse complement strand
GAGCTCGGCGGCGAACAGCCCGACGATCATCGCCGCCTGGCTGACGTCGAACGACAGGATCGCCTCCTCCTGCCAATAGGCGAACTCGCTTTCGATCTGGCGCTGCAGGCCGGACAACGCGCGGCGAAGGCGTGCCTCGACGAACGCATCCTCGCCGTGCGCGGGGCCGGCAAACGCGCCGAGCCGGCCGGGAAACAGCGCGGCGACCAGATCGTCGACCACGTGCGCGATATCCGCCTGCGACGGGAAGCGGGCAACGGTGTGACGTCCGTTCGCCTCGCGTCGCCATGCCGTCCGCGCGGCACGAAGCTCGGCGATCGTCGGTGCGATATCGAGCGGGTGGTCGGTATACGCCATCGACATATCCTCATGGTGACTCAGGCAAGCGCGGCATGGCCGGCCCCGACCGCCGCGGTTTCCAGCGCGACGATCGGTGCCAGCGCGTCGGCATCGGCAGGCACGACACCGGCGAGGAACAGCGTGGCGCGCACGTCGGCCAGCGCAGGATCGGCGATCGCCCGGCCGAGCGCAGTGCGGAGCTTGCGGACCATGTCGTCGCTGGTCGTGGCGGCGGTCACGAACGGCAGCGTCGGCGAGTCCGGGCTGGACGCGATAATCCGCAATCGCGCCACGAGATCGGGCTCGAACCGCACGAGCGCCGCATAGGTCACCTCGTCGATCGCGGCGATGTCGGCGCGCGCCGTCCCGACCGCGATCACGCTCTCGCGGTGCGAGCCGGTCCGGACGATGGTGTCGAAGAACGGCGTCGGCAACGCCGCGCGGGCGATCGTCGCGCGCAACAGGTTCATGCCGGTGTTCGAGCGCGGGTCGTTGACCGCCGCGCGACTCCGATGGAACGCGGCGAGCGATCCGCGCGGGTCGTCGCTTCGGCAGACGATCACGCTGCGATGCGTCGGCCCGTCTCGGCCAGCCACCGCGTAGACCGGCAGCGCGAGGATGCGGAGGTCGAGATCCGGCTCGCTGACCAGTGGATAGCCGCACGCCTGCCCGAACAGCAGCCCTTGATCCCGCCACAGCACGTGAACGTCGCGCGTCCGGTCGAGCGTGTCCGGTATCCCGTCGCCCCCGTCTTCCCGGAGCGCGCGCGCGATCGCCGCCCACAGCAGGTCGTTCGCCCGCTGCTGCGCGGGATGGTCATACATGCCGAGCGACGCGACCGCGCGGATCACGAACCCGCCCCCCGGTGGCGCGGATGGACCATGTCGTCATGCGCGGTGAAGGCAAAGCGGCGGACGATCTCGCCATAGCCGCGATAGACCAGCATCCCCTCGCCGATCAGTCGCGCGCGGTTGTCGCGGTGATAGGCGGGCAGGTCATACCAGGCGAGCATCGGCCGCTCATGGTGCGCCGCGTGCAGATTGTTGTTGAGGAACAGCACGCCGAATATGCCGCCGTGCTCGACGCTGGCCGCACGCCCCGGGCTGGCGAGGTCGGCGCGATGCTCGGCATAGGACCGGAGCATCGTCACCGCCATCCCGGGATAGACGACGGTCAGCGCATACGACACGACCCCGAAGCCGACATGGTCGAGCCACCAGAGCACCGGCACGACCGTCACGAGATGCACGACCCAGTCGCGAGCGAACCGCGTCGGCTCGCTCGTCGCGCGATGGATCTCCGCTACCACGAAGCGCGCGACCGCGATCGGTGGTCCGAAGACCATCTGGCCGAGCAGGGTCTCCTGAAGCCGTCCGAGCATCTCGGTGAAGCCGCCGCCCCCTGCCCGGTACCGCGACTCCGGATCATGCTGCGGATCGGTGATGACGTGTGCCGCATGATGCGCGCGATGGCTGCGGCGATAGAGCGAATAGGGCAGCCACAGCGACAGCGGAACGGCCCCGATCGCATCGTTGACGACGGCGTGGCGCGTGGGGTGGCTATGGATCGTCTCGTGCTGGAGCGAGCCGTGCCAGGCGAGCAAGGCACCGCCTGCCGTCATCATCACCGGCCACGGGATCGCCGCATGCCACGCGGTGACGGCGAGCCACCCGCCGTAAATCACCGCCGCCACGATGGCCGTGGGCCAGTCGATCGTCGTCAATATCGTTGGTCGCCGCATCCTCACCTCCGCTCGGATACGTAATATCTATCGATTTGGTATGGATTGGCAGCCTGTTCGAGTTTGCCATGGGCAAAATTTAGTTGCCCGGTGCGGCATTGGCGGCGTCGATCGAAATGCGATCAGCGGAAGCGGCCAAGCAGAGTCGCACGCGCTCCCGACCCGGTGCGGTCCTCCGGATCGTCGGCTAAGCAGGCAGCGCGGCCAGATGGATCTGTAAACCCGGTTCAGCGGGGTTCGGATTGGCGCAATTCAGGATCTTGGCTGGGGCGGCAGGGTTCCCAGCCAAACACCATTGCAGCTAAGTAATTGAAATCACTGGCGTGCAGAATACCCCTGCACAGACATTGCTACAACGCGTTGGCACATTCGGCAACGCGAGATTCGCTGCCTCGTCCGAGCCCTGTCGAAACCCAAAACTGTTTAGGGCTTTTGGGCCAACGCGTTGTCGCCCGTAGCTTCGATTGTCAGATTGCCGAGCTGGACGTCCGTGCGGCAATCTGACGCGAACGGGACTGGCTGTTGCCGCTTGCGAGGCAACAACCGGTACATTCGGTTACCAAGTCTGCAGCACGACCTGATTCCTCAAATCCACGCCATCGCGAACGAGCGCCGCCATCTTCGTGGCGGCGCGGTCGGATCCGCCTGTCATCGACGCTGGTCGACCGCGCACTTGCAGGATCTCACCCGCCAGGACCTTGAAATGGAAGTTAGCACCGTCTTGCGGCACGATCACAGCGCGGGTCTTGCCGGGCACGAGTGACAGGCGGCAGCCCGTCCAAGCGTGACAGATGGTGTCACGCGGCAGCATGAGGTTGATCCCGGTCATCACAGGGACAACGTCGTCCCCGATGGTAAATTCCAAATAGACGAGATCGACCTGAGCTTCGACCGCTGTGCGACCGAACGCAAGCCGCTGGAGAGGGTCGAGGGGGTCGCCGGCGAGGATCATCAGACCGGGGTTCATGGTCTTGTTGCCGAGCAGCAGCTTGGAAACGGCTGCGACGTGGGCGCGAACGTAGGCGGTCTGGTCGGGGGGCATCGTCTGTCTTCCTTGTTTCATCCCCACGTTGGGGATCACATCGACTTCCCATTCCCCCTCATCTTCCCCTTCACTGCGATCGCGCAGTCGATCGGCCCTGCGGCGGGCAGTTTGTCCGAAACCGAGCAACCCGGTCCCATGTGAAGTTGCATCGCGGTTCGCTTCAGCACGGCACGGTCGAGGGCGTCCGCGCCATCGGCGACACGCACGGCCCGGAGCTTGTTGGCGGCGGCTGGGCAAAAGAGGGCGGCAACCGCCATCACGGCGCGCGTACCCGGCCCGCCCGCCGCGTGCCGCCAGTGCTGGCCGAACAGTGCCAGGAGCGGAAAGGCGATGACGAGCCCCCAGCACATCTGTCGCAACATGCCGGGCATCGGCACGGTCACGATCGGTCTTCCACGTCAGTGGGGGCAGATGCGGAACTGTGCCGTTCGTGGAGCAGGATCTGGATCGCACGGACCAACCCATCGCCGCGTTCGCGCACCGTTCGCCACGGCGCCACCTCAATGCGGAGATGTCGCGCCGTCAGCCTGAAACCCGAAGCGGTCGTTCCATCCCGCCTATTCGGTGTCGACACGAGCCACAGGCTAGCATCAACCTCGACCCAGAGCGTCAGACGCCAGTGCCAGGTGATCTGCCCACTTCCCCATAAGCCCAGTGCGAAATCCGGCAGCCCGTTCCCCGCCGGGGTACTGACGATCAGGGCATCGGACCGCGTCGCGATCAGGGCACCGTCCATGGCGGCAATGGCGGTGGCAAGCTTGCCGTCTGTTGTAGTGACCAGAAGATCGTTCGCTTCGTTGTACAGGCAGCCGGCAAGCGGCAGGCCAACGTCCGCCGGCATCTCAGTCAGTCGCCACCCTGCTGCACGCGCCAGTGTTCGCACGACATGCGAGTTCATTGCCTGGCCGATCCGCGGCCAGGGTTCGTTATCGTTCATGATGTTTCCCGATGATGGTGTTGGTTTATCGAACGTGCGCGGGGCGCGGTCAGGATTGCCGCCGGGTGGTTTGGAACTCGCGAAAGGCGTTGCCGACCAAGGCATGGGCCTTGTCGGTGGCGAGCGGTGTCACCCATTCGCCAAAGCCCAACGGCGTCAGCCGACGTGGACCGGCGATGAGAACGTGGACATGCGGCGGGTTGGCGCTGCCCGCCCGGTGGGGGGCATGCTGGACAAGCAACGCTGCGACCTCGAAGGCGTCGACGATAAACCGCCGGGTGAAATCCCGGACCAGTTCATATTGCTCGTGCAGCCGCGGGGTCGGGAAGGTGAAGGTCAGATAGGCGAGCAGCGCCTTGGCCTTGACCGGAAGTTCGGCGTCGATCGTCTCCATCAGGATTCGCGGGACGGACAGCCGGTCATCCGCCCCCGGTGGCAGCAGCACCTCGGCCCGCGCGGCGGTCAGCGTCCACGGCGGCGTCCCGGGTGGAGCACCGACGGTCAACTTGGCGGCGGCAAATGCCGCCGCGCTGTTGCGGTGTCCGCGAAAGCTCGGCCGCAAACAGCCGAACATGACGCGGGTTGCATCGCGGTCGGCATCGTCGCCGGTCAGCACCAGCCAGCTATGCGGGTTCGCCGGATCCGGCAGGCAGTTTGGGTTGACCTCGACGCTGGATGTTGCGGCTCCTCGCTTGGCCTTAGCGCGCATCACAACGCCTCCAGCGGATAGAGGCGTTCCGCCAGATCGGACGCGACGCGGTAGATGCCGCCGGCCCGATCGGCGAGCGATTTATAGGGCGGCACCAGGTAGAGTTCGAGACCGTGAGCCTCCAGCCGGATCGCGGCACCGAACCCGAACGGCACCAGCCACAGGCCGCCGTCATCGTGGTGGTAGAGCGCCAGTTCCTGCAGCTTGAAGGGAACGAGGCTGCCACCCGCCAGCACGACATCGGCCGACACCGGCAACAGGTCGACCCAGCCGGCGACGCGATCGATCGCGTGGATGGTGCCGAGCGACATGCGGGTTGGCGCGTGAAGCACTGCCGCACCTTCGCGCAGCTTGGTTTCCTGGTCCGGAAAGCCGTAGCGCGCAACGGTCGAGCGCTTTTCGGTACGCAGCCATTGCACGCCGAACGGCTGGATCGCGCCGATGCATTCGCCATCATCGATCAGCTCGTCGGGGTCGCGTTCGCTGCGATCATAGATCGCCCAAAACGCCGGCTTGTCGGCGCGCGCGTGGAAGTCGATGAGATGCGCAACCAGCTCGCGGCCCTCCGCCGGTAACCGTGTCGCGCCGGCGCGGACGGCGGCGCGCAAAGCGGCCTTGGCAGCCTCGCGCGCGATCGCGTCGGCGGTCTTGGCCGGATCGGGCCCCGGGCCGGGCTTGGTCCACCACGGCATCCCCGGCCGCAAGGTCAGCAACCAGTCACGCAGGCCCTCGGTATTCTCGCAGTCGACGCGGTTATAGGCGAGCAGCGCATCGAGGATCGCCGAATCGCCAGTGTCACGCCAGCGGTGATATTCGACGATCGACTGATCGGCTTTCTTTACATCCTCGAGCCGCTTTGCGGCAAAGAAGATTTCGAGCGTCTTGAGGCTGAGATTGGGTTCGGAGGTGCGGATCGCGGCGCGCGTGACGGCATAAAGATCGACCAGTTTCTCGGCGCGGAGCAGCGCATCGACCGCATCCTCGCGGCTGGCAAAGGCGGTCGAGAGACGCCGCAGCACAGTGACCTCATAGGCGGCGTAATGATAAATGTGCGCGCCGGGATGGGCGGCGAGGTGCGCCGTCATCCAGTCGACCATGCTCTCGAACGCGGCGCGTTCGGCCGCGCGATCGTGGCCCCAGGCAAATTGAAACACCGGCGTGGCGCGAGCGTCGCGATAATGCACGCCCCACAGATATTCGAGACCATCGGGGTGGAGCGGGTCGCCCTCCAGATCGAAGAACAGATCGGCCGGATGCGGCTCGGGCAGACGCGCGAACCCCCTGCCCGGCTCCAGGGGGAGCGGCTTGGCGACCGGAGCGCCCGTAATGCGCGCGACCTGCATCGCAGCCTGATCGCGCAATCGCTCGAATGTCATCGGCGCGAGCTTCGCCACCCTCGTTCCGGGTGAAAGCGCGGCAAGCGCGGCCATCGTATCGATACCATGCGCGCGCAGCTTGGCGATTTGGCCCGCCTGGATGCCGGCGACGCGGTGGAGATGGTCGGCCGTTTCCCATTCGGCCGCGCAATGCTCGCGCCAGCCACACAGCGTGCAGGTCGCGCATGGCTCACCGACCGAGCCATTGGCGCCGGTGGCGATGAAATCGCGATAGCGCGCCTTGGCGACATCAAGCGTGTGGCGGAACTCAACCGGGCGGAACGTGGCTTCTTTGCCGTCGCCGAGCACGATATGCATCGCGTGCGGTCGGACGCCCTGCACTGCGGCGATAAGATCGGAATACAGGCCGAGCTGGAGCACATGGCTCGGCTTGGCTGTGCGCGCGAGCTTGGTGTCGACCGCCTCATAGCTCCACGCCCCGAGCGCCGAGGGGGTTTCCACGCGCCGCAGGAAATCGACGAAGCCGTGCCAAGGAGCGCCGAGAAAGGCGGCTTGATAGATCACGCTCGCGCCGGCGCGCATCGCCCTCTCGGTTGCCGCGGCCCGGCGCTCGAGCGAGCCGAAGGTCGCGACTTCTGCCACATCGCCCTCATCTTTCAACTGCGCGAGATAGACCGCTTCATGGGCATGGCCGGCATCCTGGATCAATGCGGCGCCCTCATCATCAACCGCCCTGTCGGGCAGACTGGCGGGGTCGCGCAGCTTGCGCAGATTCAGCGCGGCCGCATGGGCACAGCCGAGAAAGGCGTTGAGGTCCGACGCAGAGTGTAGGAGCGAATTGTGATGAGTGCGCATAGGAACCTACTTGAGCATGCGGACGACAATTTCGGACGCAGTATGGGTTGGGAGCGATCGGTCGCGATTGGCGCTCACGCGATAGTCTAACTTCGCCAAGCGCCACTACGAAACCTTCGCACGGCTGCAGCCAGTCAGGGATTTAGCGAATTGGGCGAGAGCGATGGCGGGCGACGGAGGCGTTCGTCACCCGCACAGTCCGCTCAAGATGGAGTCGCCACGAACCGGCCAGCGTCGGTGTAACGATTCCGCGCAAATCAAATAGTATCAACGTATTTCCAAGTGACTCCTCGTCAGCCGCGGCCTTACCCGCGACTACAAAACGGCCTTTGAGCCTTGCTCTCGTTGTGGCCGAGCTCGACGCATTGCATCTGGAAGCAATCGAATGTGATTTTGATCTGGCAAATTGTTGGTCACTACCGGTATTTTTTCGACCACTTCCTTGAGCCGCGATAGGGAAGCTACCGACGGATAGCGATTTTCTCCTTCCCCCTTTCCTTTATGGCCGAGGAAATCATTGCTAAACTCGATGAAGACGCTCTGGTCCTTCAGCTCGTCAGCGACCATGTGCCGTGCCGAGTGCATCGCTTGTCCACGTTTCAGGTCCGGGACCATCGGCTTGATGTAGATCCACCAAAGCTTGTAGAAAACATCGCCAAGCTTTCGCTTCGTGGCGTTGCCGGGCATCAATTCGGGGAATAGCAACGTCTCGCCGGCGGCTCGCATCGCGTCGACGTATCGCATAAATCCTAAGCGCAGGAGTTCATCGCTCAACACGACGACCCGTTTTGCAGAGTGATTTTTCACCCGTCCCGTTTGGGTCGCGCGGATCAGCAAATACGGCGTCTCGCTGCGTTCTTCGATATCATTCAGCATTAACTTGCATAACTCTTCCCGGCGAGCCCCGGTATACCAGACCAGTAACAATACAAAAAACAGGCCGTCGTGAATGACTGTGTTGCCGCTTGTGAGGCGATCGTTCTCGTCAGCACATCCGGCCCAAGGCGGCAATGAAAATATCGCGCGGCCCTGTTCTACAGTGTAGCGCTGCCGCGCCTCGCGCTCGTCTTCATCAATAGGCACCGTAAAGACGTTAAAATCTAGTGCGTCGCCAGCCTTTACTGACTTACGCATGAACGTGTAAATCTGGTCGAGCTTGTTGAAGTGCTTGTTAGTCGTCCCGCTCGACAAGCCTATACTCTCAGGCGAAAGCGTCCCCTCCGCCACCCCGCTGGCAGCTTTTGTAACAGCATCGTCGAGCGTCGTGCATGGCTCCCGGTCCTTCGGGGATTTTCCGAACGAGATCGGCAACTGATCAAAATACGAATCGAGCCGCTTGATGTCAGCCTCCGACACCTTCCATAGCGGTGTCGCTGGCGGCAGGGATTTCTGCAATAGCGTTGCAGCCCAGCGAATTTGGCGCAGCGTCTGCTCCCCGACTTGCTCACGCGCACGCTTACCTCCTTGCCTGTGCTGAAAGAGCTTGGGTGTCTCAGCGATCATGCGCTCGGCAGCCTGCAATGGCGTGCAATGTAACCAATCGGCAGGAATCGCAGGATCGGTGGCTGCCGCTACTGTCGAAGCTTGAGGCTGCACACCCACGGTGGCAGCCTGCTGCGCTTGGCAGATTTCCACTGGCGGCGCGAAAACGCGACCAGCTTGCAGCTGTATCTCAGCCTGAAGACACGCGTCGCGATAAGCAGGATAAAGCGTGCGCTCCACCATTCGGCGGAGACCGTCATGCGGCTCGTAACCCAGTTCCCGAAGGTGGTGGTCAACGAAACGCCTGCTGATCGGCGGATTCCCCGCCATCACGTGTGCGATCGCTTCGCGCAGACCTTCGATCCGGTGCCTGTCCCAGCCCATGATCGCCCAAGCACGGTCCACATGCGCTACCATCGGGATTTGGCCGCCGTTGCGCACGAGACGATCGTAATAGTCTGCCCAGGTCCGGTTGCCGATACTGTGCGAGACAGCGAGATGTGGGGTCTCACGCTGGTCATCACAGAATTGCGCAAGCCGCTCGCCATAGGCGGTGCGAGCGATGGCTTGAAGCTCGTCTTCGGTTGGCCGCGCATCGGCCGCCTTCATGCGCTCGTTCAACATCTCGACCACGTGCCGGGTCGATGCCGTGAGAGCCGCAGCCCTATTGCGCGCCTCCAGACGATCGACCGTCCTTAAGGATACACGCACATCAAGGCGCAAACCATCGAACAATCGGTGAACGCGGCGCCACCAGAAAATATGCCCGCGCCGATAGGCGTGCTGCAACGAAGCCAAGGCCGATACCTTCCCGGCCAGGCCATTGGCACACTCTGATGCACAATGATTCTGGCCAATCAGTGATTGACCAGCAACTTGAATAACTTAGCAGAGAATTGGCTGGGGCGGCAGGGTTCGAACCTGCGCATGGCGGCATCAAAAGCCGCTGCCTTACCACTTGGCGACGCCCCAACAGAGGCGGCCTTATAGCGGCGTGCCTCGACGTGAAAAGCCCTATCGCATCTTAATCGAGCCGATGCAGCCATCCGTTCGCGTCCGGCGCGAGACCGCGCTGGATCGAGACGAGCGATTCACGGATTCGCAGCGTCATCGGGCCCGGTTCGCCGCCGCCGATCGTGAAGCGGCCCTCGGGCGCGGCGACGGTGCCGATCGGCGTGACGACCGCAGCGGTGCCGCAGGCGAACGTCTCGACAAGCCGTCCGCTGGCCGCGTCGGCGCGCCACTGGTCGATCGAATAGGGCTCCTCGCGCACGGTGATACCCTGCGCACGCGCCAGCGTGAGGATCGAATCGCGCGTGATCCCGGGCAGGATCGTGCCGGTCAGTGCCGGAGTCGACAGGCTGCCATCATCGAACACGAAGAAGACGTTCATGCCGCCCAGTTCCTCGACCCAGCGGCGTTCGGCGGCGTCGAGGAAGACGACCTGGTCGCATCCCTGGCTGATCGCCTCCTTCTGTGCGAGCAGGCTCGCGGCATAGTTGCCGCCGCACTTGGCCGCACCCGTACCGCCCTGCGCGGCGCGCGTGTAGTTCTGGCTGACCCAGATCGACACTGCCCGCGCGCCGCCCTTGAAATAGGCGCCGACCGACGAGGCCAGGACCATGTAGAGATATTCCGCGCTCGGTTTCACGCCGAGGAACACCTCGCTCGCGAACATGAATGGGCGCAGATACAACGCGCCGCCGTCGCTGTCGGGGATCCAGTCCTGATCGACCTTCACGAGTCGCTCGACCGATTCGAGGAACAGCGCTACGGGCAGTTCGGGCATCGCCAGCCGGCGCGCCGAGTCCTGGAAGCGGCGGGCATTGGCCTCGGGACGGAACAGCGCGGTACCGCCGTCCGCGAGCCGGTACGCCTTCATCCCCTCGAAGATCTCCTGCGCATAATGCAGCACGGAGGACGCGGGATCCATCATGATCGGCGCGCGAGTCGTGATCTTCGCGTCATGCCAGCCCTCGGCATCGCTGAAGCGGATCACCGCCATATGATCGGTGAAGACGCGCCCGAAGCCGGGATCGATCAGTCGCTGTGCCCGCTCGTTCGCCGCGACCGGATTGCCACAGCGTTCAAAAGCGAAGGTCGCGCCCGGTTCCGGCGACATCGAGGACGACGAAGTGGTCGGCGACAATGGGGAATGCATCGAATTTCTCTCTTTCCACGGCTTGCCGTCGCCTAGGACCGATGACTAGAACGGTCAACATGCCTGCCTCAGCGTCCCAAGCATCACCCCTGTTTCTCCGCGAACCCGAATTGCGGCGCGGCATGGAGCTCTTGTATTTCGGCCAGAGCCATCTGGTACGGTCGATCGATGCGGGGCTTGCCGAGCAAGGCCTGGGGCGCGCGCATCACCGCGCGCTGTATTTCATTGCGCGCAAGCCGGACATGACCGTCAGCGAGCTCCTGTCGCTGCTGGCGATCACCAAGCAGTCGCTTGGCCGGGTCCTCAACGAACTGACCGACCGCGATTTCATCGAGGTGCGCCCCGGCGAACGCGACCGCCGCCAGCGCCTGCTGCGGCTGACGCCGGTCGGCACGAAGATGGAGAGCGACCTGTTCGAGGCGGCGCGGCAGAAGATGTCGGCGGCGTACAACCATGCCGGGCATGGTGCGGTTGCCGGCTATTGGGCGGTGCTCGAAGGACTGATCCCCGAAGAGGAGCGCGAGCAGGTGATCAAGCTGCGCGGCTGATTGCCGCGCGGCGGCCCGAAACGACTTGAACAAGCGCCGCCGCTAGCCGGCGGCGCGCGCAGTCTCGGCCATCTCGGCATTACGCCGCGCCGACGCCGCGAGCGTCCGCGACAGGAGATCCACCAGCGCATCGCCGTCGTCGAGGATGTTGAGCCCCTCGCGCGTCGACCCGCCCGGACTGGCGACGCGGTCGGCAAGCATCGCGGGCGACACGTCCGACGCACCGGCCATCCGCCCTGCCCCGTCGAGCGTGGCGATCGCCAGCCGCGCCGCCTGATCCGCGGGCAGGCCCAGCGCCTCCCCCGCCCTGGCCAGCGCATCGGCGAAACGGAACACGAACCCAGGCCCGCATCCCGCCAGCGCGGTCACCGCGTCGAACTGCGCCTCGTCGGCGATCCACTCGACCAGTCCGAGCGGCTGCATCATGGCCTCGGCCGCCTGCCGCGCCGCGTCGTCGCCGTCGGCACCGTGCAGCGCAACCACACCATGCCCTATCGCGACCGGAAGGTTCGGCATCGCCCGCACCACTGCCTGCGCCTGCGACAGCGTGCCGAGCGCGGCAAGATCAACGCCTGCGAGGATCGAGATCAACAACCGCGGCGCGTAGGCGGCAAACGCCGCGCCCCGCAGCGCGCCAAGCTGTTGCGGCTTCAACGCGAGCATCACGATATCGAACGCCGCGTCGGCGGCTGCCGGCAGCGCTGCGACGACGCTGACACCCTCGGGCATCGCGCGCAGGCTCGGGCTGACGACGGTGACGCCGCGCGGGTCGAGCCCGTTGGCGAGCCAGCGGTCGAGCATCGCGCGGCCCATGTTGCCGCAGCCGATCAGCAGGACACGCCCCGTCATGCGCCGCCGCCCCTGCATCCGTGCGAACCGCCGGTCACGCTTCGCCCTGCGTCTCGATCAGCGCCGCGGCGAGCGCGTCCTGCGGCGTCTTGCCGCCCCACAGGACGAACTGGAACACCGGATAGAAACGCTCGCACTCCTCGATCGCCGATTCGACGAGCAGTTCGGCGGCCGACAACGACATCGTGCCGTCCTCGCCGCCGTCGACCATCGCCGCATGCCGGAACAACAGGATGCCGCTGGTCGACCACAATTCGAAATGCCCGATCCAGAGCTGCTCGTTGGCCAGACCGATCGTCTCGTAGACCGCCTGTCGCCGCTCGTCGGGAACCTTGATGTCGGGAAACGCGAGGAACTGCAGGACGCTGTCGTCCTCGCGCCACAACGCGCGCAACTCATAGGTCGCCCAGCTGCCCTTGACGGTCGCGACGATCTCGTCGTCGTGACGCTCATGCTCCCAGCCATGCGCGGCGTAATACGCCTCGAGCATGTCGATGGGAGCGGCGTCCTCCTGGTCGTGGTCGGCGTGATCGAGCATCATATAGTCCTGGCACTCCCTATCGCACGACAAAGGGTGCCGAGGCAAAAATGCCCCGACAACCCCGATCGTCCCGAAAGCCCAGAAACCTGTGGAAAAGTCAGATATCGGCCCTTGTTTTGGCTTCGAGCGCATCGAGACGGGCCTTGAGCACGTCGTTTTCGTCGCGCGCAGCAGCGGCCATCGCCTTGACCGCATCGAATTCATCACGGCTCACGAAGTCGAGTCCGCCCAGCCACTCGCGCGCGCGTTCGCGAACGCCCGACTGTGCCTCGCGACCAACACCCGCAAACGTCCCTGCCGCCCCGTTGAGCACCTTGACGAAATCGTCGAACATCCGGTTTTCGGACTGCATTGTCTTTATCCTGCTAGTATCTTGCGGGTCGCATCTCTCACAACATCTGGGAGGTATGCGAGGGCGCCGCAAGGGTTTCGGCGTCGGGGTTGAGCGCGCCTATACCGTAAGCAAGCATTCCGGCAAAGCTGATCCACACCATATACGGGACCATCAGCCACGCCGCGGCCTTTCTGATCCGCGCGAACACGATGGTTGCGGCGATCGACAACGCCAGCATCGCGACGATGATCATGACCGACAGCCCGATCTTGTGCAGGCCGAAGAAGACCGGGGTCCATGCGAGATTGAGCGCGAACTGCGCCACGAACAACGCGATCGCCGTTCCCCGCATTGCGGCGCCGCGTGCGTTGAGGATCATCGCGAGCGCAAGCCCGATCAGGATGTAGAGCGTCGTCCAGGCGACCGGAAACGCCCAGCCCGGTGGCGTCAGCGCGGGCTTTGCGAGCGCTTGATACCATGCACTCTCGCTCCCGACCGGCACCGATCGACCCGACAGGAACCCGAGAAGCACGATCAGCGGAACGGTCACCACCGCCCAGCGCAGGAACGACATCCGCAACTGACCCTTCGACGCGATACCGCCCACAAACATCCTTTCACCCTTGATTGGCATCGTCCTGCCGCGCGAAAGCGACGCCGTAAACCAAAAGCATTCGCCGCCGC
>Ga0265780_10007335_pt1 | contig 13563 bp, 10 predicted proteins | sample P1T30metagenome_FD_192432 | JGI IMG/M metagenome (GOLD analysis project Ga0265780, IMG submission 192432) | Plant litter microbial communities from East Loma Ridge, Irvine, California - P1 T30 | ecosystem: Environmental > Terrestrial > Plant litter > Unclassified | place: USA: California... | reverse complement strand
TCAGGCCCGACGTCCAGCAAGTCCATCCGAGCCAGGGATCCGAAGCCAACCTTAATCAGAGCCTCTTTACGCACCCAATATTCGCGAGCTAATTTGTTCGGGTCAGAGCTGTTGACGACTTGAAGTCGTTCCTCGGGAGTTAGAACGCGCGCCGACACTCTCTGAAGCGCCTGATCCGAGTCCGCTCCCTCCACGTCGACCCCGATCTCGGTCGGCGCCACACCGGCGGCTATCCAGTTTCTCGATCTACTGAGGCTAACGTTGATTGGTTCTTCAGTCAGTACCGATGGTTTTCCATGGTCGGTCGCGCCGCAGCTGATACACCTCTGCTCAATCACCACGCGAGACGGGTCTTCGCGCAGGCAAATTGCCACAAGCACTTTGAGCAACTGGCGTGAAGCGACGAATGCTTCTGCATCAACGCGTGACCGGAAACGCCGGGCCCGCTCCACCTCTAATTGCGAAAGGTCACATCGAGGTAGAGCCGACAGCGCCCATCGAACCGACACTGCTCGGAAATGGGCGGTGTGCTCGTCAAAGAAAGACGTCATTGCGCTTACTGATTAGGTCGGTCACTTCGGTATCCCTTGATTGCCGCCACAATTTGCTCCGCACCAGACCGTGACATCATGTCGTAATGGTCAGCTGCTATTGGGGCAACGGATGTTTGGCCCGTGATAAGCGTGCGCCATCGTTGTACCTCATCCGGAGTCAAGCCGTCGGCTGCTGGCATTAGTAGAACGTCACCAGCATATGACAGCTCCTCAAACTCACTCTGGATTCGCGCAAGGTTTTGGATTATATTTCGGGCACGCTTTGGTTCGGGAGCAACGGCAAGCACAGCTTGTAGTTCCGCTTGTCCTTGAGCTGACAGCCGGAAACGGTCGAGTGTCGCACCACGATCAGGAAGATGCGGGTCTATCAGGACGAGCTCTTCTACGTCTCGTTCAAGGCTTCGCAACCGCCGCGCTATTGCGAAAGCCACAAGTCCGCCATACGACCAACCGAGCAGGCGAATAGGGCCCTGCTGTTGTAATCCAACTATCACATCCACATAATGGTCAACCAACTCCTGGAAGCAGGACGGAAGTTTCTCCTGCGAATCGAACCCTTGGGCTTGGACGCCATAGACGGGCTCCGTCTTGCTCAGAAACGGTAGCAAATTCGCGTACGACCACGCTAGTCCGAATCCGGGGTGCACGCAGAACAGCGGATTGCCGCCAGATCCTTCCCGGAGTGGTAGAAGAACCGCATAATCACTCGATTGACTACTGGTTTGGTTGACTTCCGCGACTGCAGCGATCGTCGGAGTGGCGAGGAACTGTTTCATACTGAGACCCAAGTTAAATTGGTCATTCACACGGTGGACAAAAACGAATGCAAGCAGTGAATGACCGCCGAGGTCGAAAAAGTTGTCATGGCGATCTACAGACGGTATCCCAAGCACGTCCGCGAGGATGGCGGCCAATGCTTGCTCGCGTGGACTGATGAAGGGCGTCTCCAGAACAGATTCGTAGGACATGTTGCTAAGCGCCTTGCGATCAATTTTGCCATTCGGCGTGAGCGGCATTTCCGGAATGAAGTAAATTTCTGACGGAACCATCGCGGATGGAAGAGATTGGCTCAATAGCGCACGCAGTTCTGCTGCCGAGGTACGAGTACTGATCTTGAGAACTACGTACCCGGTCAGCGCCTGGCGTGACATCGAGAAAGTGACGGCTGCTTGGGAAACTACGCCAAGCGCGGTTAGCGCAGACTCTACCTCAGCAAGTTCAACCCGCACCCCTCGGACCTTGACTTGATCGTCTGTGCGGCCCACGAAGTGAAGCCTGTGATCCGTGTCCCACCGAACCAGATCGCCGGTCTCATACATTAGCCTTGGGCGGCCATTGAGCAGGATGTGGCGAAACCTATCCTGTGTCAGCTTTGCGGAGTTAAAATAGCCACCCGACAGACCAGCCCCGCCGATGTGTAACTGACCCACGGAGCCAAACGGTACCTGACTGCCTCGACGGTCAAGTACGGCGACTTGAGCGTTACGGATGGGCTTACCAATAGGGGGATCGGTCTGGGCCAAGCGCGAGCATTCGTAATAAGTGGCATACACCCCTGTTTCGGTTGGCCCGTAACCGTTGAGGAGCTTTGTTTTTGGCATCATGGTTAGCACGCGATCGACTAAACTTTGAGTGAGCCGCTCGCCGCCGGTAAGAATAACCTGGCTGGATATGCCCCCAGTACCGTGGCTCAGAAGCGCGTCGAGGACCGATGGGACGATGCAGATAAGGCCAGCTGTCCAGGATCCGAGTGCGTTCAAAGATAAATGGTCCGTGACGAGCCACAGGCATCCACCGTTGAGAATGGTACCAAATATCTCAAAAACAGAAACATCAAAATTCAATGACGTAGCACCGAGAACACGCCATAGCTCGGTGGCGAACTGCTCTGACGCCCAGTCAGCAAGGTAAAGTATATTTTGGTGTAGGCCGACGACACCCTTCGGTTTTCCGGTCGAGCCTGACGTGTAGAGGATGTAGGCGGGCGTCGTTTGGTCAACTATTTCGTCGCGTTGCCAAGCAATCTGGTCTGTGTTTTCGCTCGAGACCGGTTCGTTGTCGATGTTCAGAAAATCGACGTCATTAGTATCTGTCCATTGCTCAGCCGTTTTAGAGTCGACAATAATTAGAGACAATAACGAGTGCTGCCTGATGTAGTTGAGACGCGCCACTGGATACGCGGGGTCAAGCGGTACGTATGTTGCGCCGAGACGAAGAATAGCGAGTAGATGAACGATGAGGCGTGGTTCACGAGTTAGAGATACACCAACGTTTGAACCGAGGTGGACACCCGCAGCGCTCAATATGTGCGCTGCTTGCGTCGCCGCGTGGGAAAGTGCTTGATATGTCCAACTGCCGCCATCATATTCGATCGCGGTTGCCTGAGGAGAAGCGGATGCGATTTTTTCGAATCGTTGATAGACCGTGCCACTATGAAGGGACGGCTCGGTATCGAGCGAACCAGCACGATTGAGTTCCGCGGTTTCCTCTAGAGACAAGAAGTCGAAAGATCCGATTGGTGTTAGTGGGTCACCGACTAGAGTCTTGAGTGCGCGGAGGAGATGCTGTGCAAACGCGTCGATAGCGCCATTGTCGTAGACGGCACGGTCGAATTCGAAGTAAAAGTACGAGTCAGTTGCCGTCTCGACACAGTTGATCATTAGTTCGAGCGCCGCTGTTCCGTTAGGTGTAGGAATTGATTCGAAGTACACCCCTCCAGCGACTGGCACCGTTTCGTTCATCACGGTGTGATTGAGCCCGAGCTGCATGAGCGGCGCTCGGCCTGGCAGCCTTTCTGGGTCAGCTAGGCGCAAAAGCTCGTCGAACGACACGTCTTGGTGCATTAGCGCCTGGAGACTTTTGATGTTGATGTTACGAGCGAGGTCGAGGAACGTGGGCTCGGGATTGCGATCTAAGTTAATTCTCAGCGGTAATGTGTTGACCGTAAGCCCTACTAGGTCCTCGGTACTTGGTGAGAAGCGTGCCAGAAATGGGACTCCGAAGATGACATCAGATCGTGCCGAGTAGCGCATGGCGAGCGCTACGGATGCCGAGGACACGACGGCAAAGTAGGACAGCCCTTCAGCAGCAGCGATATCACGCAGAGCCGTAGTAGTTTCCCTCGGAATTTCGACACGCCTCGTGGCCGCTTTCCTGGACGCCGTGATTGTCGGACGCGAACCCGGGACTTCGGTGAGCGCCGGTGGGCTATCTAACTGAGAGCGCCAATATCTCTCGGTGCGTTTGGCGGTGCGTCGTTCATCCCTGCTGAGCGTTTTCCCAATGAAATCAACGTAGGGTTCCGCGGAGGGCTCCGGCGGCTCGACACCGTCAATTTCGGCTTCGTACAGTTGGACGATATCGTCTCGAAGGACCTCGAGGGATCGTCCGTCGGCGATGGCATGATGGATGACCAGGAGCAAAATGGCGGTGTCTGCGTCGACCGTTCGATAAAACGCGCGCGCTAGTGGAGCACGCTGCAGGTTCAGTGGGACCGCCACGCTTGCAGCAATCCACTCGTCCGGTGCCAGCCCGTCGCCGCTGTGCCAGCGGAGCTCGAGCGGCGGCGTCGTTGCGTCCGTTGTCTGATAAAACCGGTGGGCGTCATCCGCCACCTCGAACGAAGTCTGCAGTGCTTGATGGCGACTGCTCAGCCTCGCAACAGCACGAACAAGTGCCTGTTCGTCGATCGTGCCGCGACAACGTAGGGCAAGTGCGATGTTATGCGAGCCCGGTGCCCCTATTGCTTGTTCCGCAAGGAGCACGCCCTCCTGCGCGAATGTAGCCGGGTTACGTCGAATCGTAGAACGATTGGCGTGGATATCAGACATGAGCTATGACGCGTACGGCTTCTCGCGCAAACCTAACCAATTCTTCATCCTCTGTGACAGCGCTCACGTACATCGGCTCCTCGATATCTGGGGCCAAGTGAATGCCCTGATGACGCATTGCAGCGTAGAGGCGAGTGAACGGTGCGTGGGGCTGGCGAGCAATGTCGTCCTGATTGCGGATCGGGGTGCCGTCAGGAAGGAAGATGAAAGCGAAGATAGAACCGATCCGAGTAAAAGTGAAGTCGGCCCCAAGCGCGGTGCGTTGTTTGGCGACCTCGTCTTCGAGAAGTTGAGATTTCCGCTCCAGCTCCTCGTAGAAGTTCGGACGCTTCAAGACCTGGAGGGTAGCAAGACCTGCAGCCATTGTGAGCGAGTTACCCGAAAAAGTGCCGCCCTGAAGGACCTTCTCTTCATCGAGGAGCCGCATGATTTTCGCATCGCCACCGAAGGCGCCTACGGGCGTACCACCGCCAATAATCTTACCGAATGCAGTCAAATCCGGTGAAACGCCCAGGAGGTTGCTGGCAGGACCGTACGTTAGCCTGAACCCCACGATGACCTCGTCAAAGATGAGGACGGTACCGTTAGCGGTACAAAGGTCACGTAGATCCTTGAGGAAATCTGCCTCGGGTAGGACCAACGACATGTTGGCTGCTATCGGTTCGATGATGACGGCAGCGATCTCGCCCGGATTTTCGGCGAACAAGCGGCGAACGGTTTCTATATCGTTATACTTCGCGTGCAAGTTTGACTTCATGGCGGCCGGATCGAGTCCAGCCTCAAGAAGATGGTCAACATTGGCGTTCTGGACAAGGTCGAAGTGTCCGTGATAACTGCCTTTGAATCGAACAACCTTTGTCCGTTGTGTGTATGCCCGAGCGAGCCGCAACGTCGCCATGACGGCCTCAGTGCCGCTGCAGGCGAACCTCACTTGTTCGAGATGACTAGCGGTGGCGGCAATCATTTCAGCAAGTTCGATTTCTTGCTGAGAATAGGCGCCGTACAACGTACCGCGGGCTGCTTGGGTTGCGATGGCGTCGACGACCTCCGGGTGTGCATGCCCAAGGATGAGAGGGCCAAATCCGCACATGAAATCTACGTAACGGTTGCCATCGACGTCGAACAAATATTGGCCCGTCGCTCTATTCACGACCAGTGGGTCATGGTCGACATTGCGGCATGCTCGAAGCGGTGAACTCGTGCCAACGGGCATGACTGCTCGTGCTCGCTTGATTGCTTTTGCGGAAGTATCGAGAGACATTAGATGATTACTCCTTAGTTGCCTGGGTGTGTATTGTGCAGTGCTCGATCAGTTCCGCCAATAGGGCTTCGGCTTCTGCGCGTGAGTCCAGTTTGAAGTACGCGGTCAGAACAGTCTCAAAGTTGAGCGGCGGTGCAAGTACGTAATCACCGTCTTTCTTGTCGAGATATAGCGTCACCACTGCGCGTTCTCGGCAGATATCTACTGCAGTGTCCAAGTTCTGGAGGAAGCCGCTTTCTGGAATCGGCGCATCGAATTCAAGCGCTACGGCTTCGTGGAGCTTTTTCGGTTCGAAGGTGTCCGAGTAAACGGAGTGGAGCAGCTGGTACGCGTCTATACCAGTACAAAGTTCCAGTTGTTGATGTGTGGTTGTTCCACCCCCACAGAGCCTTGGAGCGAGTTCAAGGATGAGTTGTCGGCCTTGAGCATCGAACCGGAATTCTGCGTGGAAAGGTGAGTTGTCAAGGCCAATACCACGCACGAGAGCTTCCAGCATTGCACGGTAGCCAACGCCTAGAGCTTCATCGAAGGGTTCCGTGAGGTAGGCGATCTCGTGGAACAGAGGCCCGATAAGCGGGGGCAGCTTACGGTGAAGCTGCAAGGGGTATACCCGCCCATCTCGAACGAAGCCGTCAACGGCGTATTCCTTACCGTCGATATACTCCTCGGCGATGATTGTCGAGTGACCCATACCTTGACGAAGCATTGAACCAACTCGCCGGGTCTGTTTGTAGGCGTTCGCAAAGTCGCCAGGGTCGGAGACCTTGATTACGCCGGCGCTGTAGAAGCCGTTAGAAGGTTTCAAGACGATTGGAAAACCGAGTCCCGCCTCGGCGACAGCATCTAGTGCTTCTGAAGCGCTGAGGCCGGACGGGAAGTCGACGTGTCTTGTGATGTACCTACGCACGGCTGCATGCGACTTGAAGTATTTTTTATCTGATAGCGTTCGAAGTGCAAGCAGGTTTCTAGCCGGTAGGCCTAGCCACAGTCGTAAGGCGTCTAGCTGCATCTGATAGCTATCGTGGAACGAGATCACGTCGTCGATCTCTTCACGCGCGATCTCTAGTGCGAAGGATTCGCCCATAGCGGCTGGCCAGGTTGTCGGATCGGAATTAGGGTCGAGAAGGGGTGGGATAGCAAATATCGGCGTGACGTCGTGGTTTGACGCCCATTCCAAGTAGTCGGCACAGTTACCTTCCTCGCCGAGGACCAAAACTTTCACAGTACGACCGTTTCGCTTTCTGAAGAAGACGCGGCGCTATCTGTCGACGCGTGATGATTCTGGAGGTAATTTTCGTGTCGCTTCACGACGCGTCCGATTCGAATGAAACAAGCCAACCCCATCGCGCCTTCACACGCGGCAAAGATTACCCACATCCATGGCAATGCACGACCATTGCCGGCTTGCAGCCATACAAGGAGACCGATGGCCGGGATGCAAATCAGCCACATTGAAATGATGCGAGTGCGAAAGGCAAATCTCGCTAACCCGACACTCTCCAGGACGGCAGATCCAATCATGGAGAATGCGAACGCGGCTGCATACGCCCAAAGGAAACGTGAGGTAGCTGCTGCCATATCTGCGGTCGCGCTGTCGAGCGAGCCGATCCCAAACGGCGCAAGCAGTAGATGAGGTGTTGCTACTTGAAAAAATCCGATGATGCTCACGTAGGTGAGTGCGATGAGCAGGGTGCTACGGATGATTCGCCAGACGCGGGAGAAATCGTCAGCGCCGACCGCGCCAGCCGAGAGGATGCTGCATCCGTATCCCAGACCTATGAGCGGGATGACGGCGGCATAGTTAATAGAAAGTGCTACGTTATTCGCTCCGAGAGCAGCCAGCCCAAGTATGGCTGCCAGCCAAACAAACGCGGTTTGCCCCAACTCTTCAAGGCCAAGCGAAGCGCCGGACGGAATTCCTTTTCTGAATCGAAGACCAAGGGCAGCTCCGAGGGCAACGGGCCTCCGAAGAAGTCGCGCAAAAGAGTGATAGAAGCTGGCAGGCAGGAATGACAGATACCCTGCAAACATAACCGTCACTGCGATGAGGGTTCCGATTGCTGCCCCACGCATTCCCAACTCTGGAAGTGGGCCGTAACCAAAGACGAGACTCACGGTTGCCACGATGCCCACAGCTTGGCCTGTGAGCGCGACTCCCATAGGCACACGTGTCCGTTGTGTCCCGTTGAAGTAGGAAGCGAGCGCCATGTTGAGCGTCATGACAGCACCGAATGTCGTCGAAAGAGCTAGGTACTGCGATTCAAGTTGTTCAATTGCTGGCGGTTGTCCTGATAGCTTGGGTGCCATCACAAGGAGAGGGGTGATCATCAAGACAACGACGGCTATTATAAGCGCAAGGATCGTACCCAAGGCGGCTTCGCGGTGTGTCGCTTTGACGTCCCCTCTGCCGTGAGCTTGTGCGACAAACGAACGCGATATGCCTACTGTTCCCGTTGCGAGAACGATCAGCGTAGTAGCGGTAAAGACGGCGGGCCCGGAGGCTTGTAGCGTTTCTACGGAGTAGTTAGCTAGACTTATTCGATCCACCAAGATCAGGGCTAAATTCCCGCCCATCCCGAGCATGAGAGGAGTAGACACGCGAAGAACATTGCGCAGCTCCACGAACCGCCCAGTGGAAGAACTTGTTTCGGTCAAGTGCACAGTATGCTCCGACTTCTCAAGTTGCAGACGCGACTAGCTTTTCAACACTTCGAAGGAATGATTCCCTGGTGTTCAGGTCAAACGGCATCTCATCTCCAAGTTCGATCATTACGTCCAGGCGATCCTCGAGACTCACGAGAAAGCGCATCTGATCGAGTGAGCTGCTTATGATCGCTGACGGCAAATCTGTGGTCGTGAGGCCCTTCGAATAAGCAAGGTCTGCAAGAAGTTCGTCGACCACGCTTTGAATATTCTGAGTCATATACGTCCCTTGAATAGGCCTATATTCGGAGCCTTGCTTGCATCCGGTTTGCGAACGGGCTCGCCGTTGATCAAGTGGGAGCGAGGCCGTACGCCTGGAGGGCAGACAGAAGTCGGTCGATGCCGATCCCTGCACAGCATGTTGCTTCCACTCCGAGTGTTTGGAGCCCGAAAGGTTCCACAAAACTGTCCGAGTGGCGGTTGATACTCGCGACCGACAGCTCCCCGTCGGCCATAGGAATACGGATCTCGTACTTGGAATGAGACCGTAGCTGGCTAGAGCGACGCAAGCTTGGTTCGTCGCCGAAGAAGGCATCCGACGCGCTCACGATGCGGTAAGGAACAGAGAGTTGGTCAAAGAAGTGTTCGAAGGCAAGGCGGAACGCCTCTGCGGAATCCTCAACGTCGGGAACGGTTCCCATCTTTACCAGTTCGAACATTGTGAACTCGGAAAGCCTTGTTGGTCCAAGACTTCTGCCCTCGTGACGGAAGACGCTGCCTTCAATTGCGAAAAGACCATTTGACTGATTGTTCTGTCGCTGAAGGGTATGTGCATTCGAGTACACGTGGTAACAGGTAACCGGGTTCAAAACTGTGTTTGAGGTCTCGTAGAACGAACGGCGCGCGGACGTCTGTTCGCGGCGTAAAGCCGACACGGTCACCTGATCCCAGTACTCGGGCCGCAGGTGTCCGATCGCACTCACCAGGTGAGGAAATTTTTCGAAATATCCTGCACGTACTAGGACATCCTCCGAGATCTGGGAGGGTACTTCGAGAAACGTCGCTCCTACTCTTGCTGGAAGCATTCCCACTATTTGGCGGCGTAACCACGCTTTTGCGGACGTCCACTGCGGTCCGGCTAAATATATTCCCGGGCCCGTTTCAGACCGATCGTCCGTCAACGATGCAGCGAGTGGTGGTCGGTAAGAGCTGAGCGGCCGGAGCTCGACCTCTGACTGTTCCCGCCGACCACGTAGAAAATGACGGACTATGGCTTCGAGCCCCGCGGGGCTGAGGTCTGTGGGCTCACTAATCGACACGAAGGTGGTTCCATCGACGACGGAAAGGCGCGGCGAGGTGTAGAAGACTGCAAGGGCCTTCACAAGTTCCTGGCCGGCCTCTCCGCCGATCACAGATGGGTGTCGATACGTGACTCCCGTTGTCACTGTTCCTGGATCTGGTGCCGCATCGGCACCCAGTCGGCGAGCAGGATGGCTCGCTCTCCAGGTCGCGCGTCGCTACCCTTACGAATAGGCGCCACGTAGTGGCTCACTTTGTTGTCAGTGATTCCGTAACCCTCAAGTGGGGTCGTCATCTCGAACGAACTGAGGATGTCAGAGTCCGGCACATCTGACGGCTGCTTCCCGCGGTGAGGCGGTGTGGCGATTACGTTCTCGCCACCTACTGCGTTGTCGCGGTAGATGAGGTGAGCGAATACGAAGGGCTCGCCGTCCTGGTGCAGCTCGTTCGGCGAGGATACGGCTTCGGCTCCGTCTTCTTCAATGTGAAGTTTGATCAGGTGGACGCCCACGTAGAGCGGCCAGGATGCGTCATCCTCACTCCAAGAAGTCTGGTCGAAGTCGAACTGTACGATCCGTTCGAGGAGCGGGTTGCTGCAAACGTCGTCGGTGATTGCGGGCAGCTCTCGAACAACATCGGGAAACTCCGGGTTGTTACTTCCTTGGTAGTAGCCGTGCATACCGTTTTCAGTCTGGGTCGCCGTTGCTGGCATCCAGAAGAATTCTCGCGACCAAGGCAGGAAGATGCCGCGGGCATAACGTCGGTGACGCCCTGAGTCGGTTGCATAAGGGTCAATGGGCAGGTCCTCGTAGGCCGCCCTAAGCGCAATATAATCCTTGTCGTCCGAGTCGATTCCGAACTTCGACTTCAGGTCCCAGCGATCGAAGCCCTGCTCAGACAGGGTCGTGGCTGCGGTTGCGGACGCCCCCGGGCGCGTGTCAATAGAAGTCATAGAATTCCCCTAGTATTCAATATGAGAGCGACGGGTTTCCTTTCGAACTTCAGCACTGAAGATGCGGACCCCCAGCTAGACCCCGTCGCTGGCCTCGACAGCGTACTACAAAGATCGGCCAGCGTCAGGCCCTAGCGGAGGAAGACATCGGCGTATATGCTCTCGACGCGGCTCCGGGGGAGCCACCCCCGCGCCAGGTTGCCGGTGTGCATCAACAGGGCTTGTTCGCGGCACTCACGTAGCGAGTAGTCAGAGCACGGGCAAGTCCGCGTTGCAAACCGAGTAGAGAACTGCCAAGGAGTCTTGGCGAGCACCAACCCGGGGGTCGTTGGTTTCGAGCTGTACATATACGCTCGTTCTTGAGGGCCGAGCCGTCATATTTATTAGGGGATACGATGACCACTGAAATACACTCCATTCTTAAGAAGGTCGCGGAGTTGCCCGCTGACTACCAGGTATCGCGCGAGCAGGAACTGCGTGGCGACTTGGGCATCGACTCGATCAAGATGATCGATGTGGTTCTCAACGTCGAGGCAATGCTCGACGTGGAACTTGGAGACGACTTCTCGGACCAATTAGTAACTGTCAACGACCTCGAGCAGCGGGTCGCGTCGCTCCGCAGTTCGTGACTGAGGGGCGCTCGCATAGGCCGACGACCGGTGCCTCAAGCTTCAATTTTGGTTTACTAGAGGGGCCTGTCGACGCGTGCTTCGAACGAGATACGGTCGTCGACGCCGACCTGCGACCAATGCCGGCTGCTGGCAAGCAATTTCGTGATCAGTTCACCACTGCCTGCCTGGTGGTCTTGCAACTACCATTGAATCGAGAGTCCGCGCCTAACGACGACACGCTTGTAATTGGGACTGAATACGGCAACGCCGAAGCCATCGGGCGTCTCCAACGCGAAGCAGGTCCTCAGGGGAGACTCCTTTCGGCGCAGTACTTCCCGCACGCGACTTCGAGTTCAGCGGCAGCCTTCGGAAGCATTGCTATAGGTGCGACCGGACGGAACGTCACAATCAATGCGGGGCATACGACGCCGGTCGTAGCTGCCTGGCAGGCGATGCTCGCGTTGGCTAGAGGGCGCAGTAGTACGTCGCATCTCTTGGTTGGCGATGTGTACACGCCGGAAGCTGAGGAGGACGCAGCGGCCCGTTCAGGTTCCGGAACCTCAACTTCAGCCTTGTTCCGAGTATCCCTTAGGAAGGCGAGTACCTTCACCGCCCACTATCGTTTCCCACCGGCAGTCAAGGGGACTGACCTGTTCGGGTCGCGCGTCGTTCTGCCGGATGGAGCGACCGTCACCGACGACAGCGAGCGGAACCCCGCGATTGGAGCTCGACGCTTTTGGCACTCTGTTGCCAATTTGGCGCTAGGCGAACAATCGGAGATAGCTTTGTTCGAGCGCAGCGGCCGTGCGGCGTCTCTCCTGGTGACACGCAATGAATGACGGGTCGAGTTCATGACTGAACGAATATTTATCACCGGTCTTGGTGCGGTATCGCCTGCAGGCCTCGGCGTTGGGCGTTTGTGGTCCGACTTGCTGACAGGTTCTCAGCGGTTTGTCCCGCTTGACAAACTCTACGCCGGGATGCGTTCGGGTACTTTAGGAGGCCGCGTTCCCTCAGATGTCAAGCAGAAAGTACTTGAGCTTTCCCAATTTGGCACTGGGCAGAAAAAACGGGTTGCATCTGCTTACTCAGAGCATGCAGCGTTGGAGGCGCTCCGCGATGCAGGCATAGCCGCTTCCGATCCGATGCTCGATGACGCGTTGGTCTGCGTTGGATCTAGTGACGGGCAAGCAGACGTAGTTGAACGGGCCGTAGCCAGCGATGTGCAAGCGAATTCCTTCGGAGGGTTTTCGTCCTACTCTATCGCAGAAGATGTTGCCAATCGCGTAGGAGCGCGAGGTCTGGCGTTCACCGCGCAAAGCACGTGTGCTTCTGCGAACGTAGCACTTTCCAGTGCGCTGGAAATGTTGCGCGAAGGTGTTTCGGAGGTTGCGATCGTCGGTGGTTGTGACATCTATTCGGAAAAAAACATTATTGGGTTCAGTTCTCTTCAGGCGATAGGTACCTCTCCTTGTAAACCGTTTTCCGCGGATCGCAGATATGTCACACCGGCCGAAGGGGCTGGGTTTCTGATTTTGCAAACCGAGCGTAGCCTTCGGCCAGAGCAAAGAGTATATGCCGAGCTGCTTGCAGTTGCGGTTAGTAATGACGCGAGCCACCCGACCGCGCCTGACCTGGAAGGCGTGGCATCTTGTCATAAGCGTGCGCTTATTGAGGCTGGCATTGTGGCTTCGGACGTAGACGTCATCTACGCTCACGGAACTGGTAGTCGGATAAATGACGCTATCGAAGGATCGATTTTCGTAGAGCAGTATCCCTCAGCTAGCGTAACCGCGATCAAAGGCACCATTGGCCATCTCATGGGCGCGGCAGGTGCAATCGGGGCTATCGCGGCCTGTCTCACCCTAAGCGAAGGGCTGGTTCCGCCGACTGTTATCGGCGATGGCGAGATCGACCCTGCGGTAAATCTTGTTCGGGGCAATCCGCTCCCGGTCCCGCACGTGCGCTACGTGCAGAATAACGCGTTCGGGTTCGGCGGGAACAATGCTATAGCAATTTTTGGCTCCGCCAATGATTGAGGAAGGGGCACTCAGGCCGGCCCTTATGCAAGATTTGGGTCCGTTGAGTTTGGAGTGGATCGGCGGGCTCTGCATCATCTCGATGAAATCAGCGCCGGCTAACTTGTTCACGAAAGCTACGTGGGCCGCATGGTCGAGGGCGCTCAGCATCATCGAAGGCCAGCCTCCTCGGGCACTACTCATCCGGTCAACCGCTGCGCTAGTCAGTGCCGGTGTGGATGTGTCCGTTTTCCGAGATATGGGCGAAATTGAGGCACCAATCTTTTGGAGAGCCCAGCTCGAGCTAGTCGGCCGTCTCGAGAGCCTTCCTTGTGTTACGGTTTTTGCTGCGCACTCGTTAACGTTGACGGCCGCGTTTGAATTGGCGTTAGCCT
>Ga0265780_10007334_pt1 | contig 13565 bp, 12 predicted proteins | sample P1T30metagenome_FD_192432 | JGI IMG/M metagenome (GOLD analysis project Ga0265780, IMG submission 192432) | Plant litter microbial communities from East Loma Ridge, Irvine, California - P1 T30 | ecosystem: Environmental > Terrestrial > Plant litter > Unclassified | place: USA: California... | reverse complement strand
ATTGGCCCGAATATTCGGGTCTTTCCTGGATTTAGCCTGTGCCCGTGTGACGACCATTCTCCAGACACGATTGCGCCCATGCAGATGCACCACGCTGTCTTGTTTGCTGCCGTTGTTGTGTTTCACCATGCCTCATTTTTCGCTGAAGAGCATGGCAGAGTGGTGTTGCGGGCTGGTTATTGGTGCTGAGCCCTATGTCATCTTCAGGGATCGTCATAGGCCACGATAGTTCGCGGCTGCAACTGGTACGTCATCCCTGTTGAATCATGGTACAGCCTGGTGGATACGAGTGCAAGATAAAGAGGAAGATCGCTGCTGCAAAAACACATATTTTTGTATTGGTTTCTGTTTGACGGGCACAGCGCACAAGCGCATCACCAAAATGACTCGAGTTGTGCAACTGCCCAACGATGGGCGTTCGCTGCCAGCTGTTAGCCCACTCGAGTCCATTGAAAAAGCAATTCACTTGGTAAAGATCGTCTCCGTCCCAAGATAGGGTTAGTATCAAAGAAGTCGGACGACAGGGGTATCTTCGCATGTACCGCCGCCCTTGTCAGCCGCCATCTCTTGGCCCCCATGATCACTACCGGTGTGTATGGCAGGAAGCATGACATAATCCTGAACATGTGACGGCTCGTGCTTACATCTGCCTCGAGTCTCGACGTGCAGCTCGCGGCAGGATAGGATCGCTTTGTCGGCAAGCTGGTTGCAGTGCAGAATGCCACTGAAGTGATCTCACTACCTACCTACCTACGCTTCATTGTACAACTTACTCTTCTCTTTGTGTCCGCATACAAGTCCCACATTCTTGCTTGAGGTTTCTTGTTAAAACTCTAACACTGAAACTGGGTGCAGCTGTCAGCCTCAATTACTATGGTTAGCGCCTAGTCCCGAACAAGGCAGAGAAGCGGAGTCAACGTCCGATCGGTCCATTGTGTTCGCCGCGCCCCAATCATCAACTTTGCAAAACTCCACAGAATAGAAGAAACGTAGAGAGCAAAAGGAGTCGCCAGGAATGGAGGATTCGAGAACGGGCTCCGGACCGCATTCGCCCATCTCAGGAGCCAAGTCCAGCGGGAGCGGGGGCCGACAGCGCATCATTTCTTCATGCCTCACATGCAGGCGACGAAAAGTAAAATGTGACCACGTACATCCAGTGTGTGGCGCATGCACAAGAGGAAGTCATGTCTGTACCTGGACGGACCAGATACACACGCCGGCTGTTGCCGGAAGAATATCAAAACCTAACACCGTCGGAAACGGAAAGATCGCGAAGAATAGCGATGTGCAGTCCCGGCTCGATCGGCTAGAACTTCTTTTAGAAAAAGCTGTTGCGGGACATGGAGGCACGCCACAGGTGTCCGTACGCTCGAGCGCCGACTTTGAGAGAAGAGCTCAGGATGCGCATGCAGAACCATCGCCTAACAGTCAAACATCCGCCGGGCAAGGAATGACAGCTGATGAGGGCGAAGGAGTACTGTTGATCGAAGAGGGCAGGGCTCAGTTCGTGTCTTCTTTACACTTTGCTTTGCTAGCAGACGAGGTATGTATATCTAAGCCTCATTAACTGGGTCTACGACCAGCCGCGTTTCTTTGAGAAACTAGACATAGAATTGCTGACAAAAAGCACAGATTCAAGACATAAAAGCTATACTGGGCGAGCAATCAGACGCGGAGAAGAAAGAAGTGCCACAAAACAGTCTGGTCGATCTGCTTTCTCTTGGACGTGCTGGCATCGTATCCGGCCTGCCCCAATTACTACCCAACAGCCAAGAATTTAGAGACACACTTCTAGATGTGTACTTTGCGAATGTCGATCCAATGGTCAGGATAACACACAGAGGCACCGTGACACGCAAGTTTGCCTCATACAACAGTGAAACCCATCCGATAGCATTTGCTATATATTTCTCGGCGATCAATTCTTTACCTCCTCAGGTGGTGGAAAGCAAATTTTGTGAGACAAAAGAAACGCTTCTAGACCGCTTCCAGCTCGGAGTTGAGTTTTCCCTATCCAGAGAGAATTATCTTACTTCGTCAAGTCTAGAGATCTTTCAGGGTTTCGTTCTCTGGTTGACATGCATCACAAGAGAAGAAGACATGGGTATGTCCATCGCACAGGTAGAGATTGGTTTCTCGCTAACGAAAACATAGGTAAAGCATGGGTTCTGTTAGGTACCGCTTTTCGCATTGCCCTCAACCAAGGCCTTCATCGGGACCCATCTCTGTTCCCGAAAGGCTCCATGGACGCTGTCACAATCGAGTCACGACGAAGAATGTGGCATCAATTGAGCCACCTGGAGTTCCGAGCTGCCGAGTGCAAAGGTCAAGAACCGAATATAACAGAGGACTTCTCCACGACACTACTACCGCGCAACGTTGACGACGAGGATCTAGTCGACGGTACTAGCCCTGGTCCAAGCCCTTACGATGCCAAGAAATGCACTGTGATCACATTTCAGCTCGTTCGCTTTCTCGGTATGCGGTGCCTGCGACGTGTCGTGCAGTGTACGTACCGTCTGGAACGACGTATGCTCGACTCTGGCCTGCATGGGACTTCGCGACCCGATCCTGCTGAAGAGCTACAGAGCCTGTACGAGCAGATCAAAGTTATGCTTGAAGAGTTTCATGAAGAGAGTTTTCGAAAATATCTTCAGTATTGTAATCCCGAAATCCCAATGCAGCGGATGTGCCTAGGCCTTGCATCTTTATTGGAATGGCGATGCTATCTGCTCTTTTGGCTGCGCATGCCCAGAGCTTATCGCGATGTGGTTTTCTCAAATGAGATACGCAAATCGTACGTGTCAAATCTCTTTGTGATCATTTCGAAGAGGCTAACCTGGGATCACAGGATCTTCGAGAAGTCGGTGAACTGCATCGAGACCATCAATGGTGCGGCCGCCGATATCCATGCAGCACGATTCCAGTGGCACATTGGTACGTTCCTCCAAAATCTTCAAGTGTTTATGCTGACTATACAAGGAGGAATCGCTTCATTCCAGGCCATCATGCACGTCCTCTCAGAGCTTCGCAACCCCCTCTTCGACACTCCAGATCGGCAACGCGCACTCAGAGCACTCCAGATGTCGCGTCTGCTCCGCGAGAACAACGGCGCCAAAGCATGGCAGGCAGTACGGAACATGATTGACCGAGCGATTGAAGAACAAAACGCCTCCGCACCCGACTCGTACGTAAGCCCACCACTGCAAGACCCGTCCTACGACAACGTTCGCGTGTATCCCGCCGCGGGGACGATTCCGAGTTACGCCGTTCAGGTCTCTTCTGGCACATACACACCAGATTCCATCACGACGGACCCGCAGCAAGTCCAAGCAAACCCCGATCTAATGCCTCCGATGCAACAGGGATTAAACATGCAGAACCCTGGGCCGGATCCTGTGCAGAACCTCGTGCAGCCTAACTGGGACGACTTCAATCTTAACAACATCATCAACATGGCAGGCGATATTGAGCAGGCGCCTGGTATATTGCCTGACTTTGACTTTGTGAGTAGCTACTTTGACATTGCTGGAGTAAGACTAATTTGCTCAGGGCTTCTGGGGAGATCCTTTCAACTATGAAAATGAGCCTGCTGCTATTCCTATTGAAGGCAGCTATTTCCCGACATGGCCCACCTGATCAGAGTAGCTAGCCTGCTATCATGTACTCTGGAATGGCCATGCTCGAACATGTTGTTCTGAAGTATGTCCATATGCGCTCCTTCGTGCTGCATTAGACTTCGCTACCTCTTGAGCCCAAGGACACACAACCGGTACAAGTGGGTACAAGGCTAATCGGTACGCTCGGAAGCGAGCAGTTGCTCAGCATGGGATGCTTCGGATCAGATCTATCATGCTTGCACACGTCAGACCGGCGAGGCTAGCTAGTTAAACTCGGTGGCACGAGGGAGCTATTCTTATCCGTGCTGACCCTTGTTCTAACCACATCGGGATCAGCCGCGCGGGGAGAAAAGACGCGCCAGCACTGACAGACACGACCCACAATTGCGCCTTGCCCAGCTGAGGCTGAGACGAGCTGCGTTGCTGCGGAAAACCTGAGGATTGGCGCCGCAGTCTGACGTTCGTTCTTTGTTGTCTCGAGGCTTCAATACACTCTTTAGATACCCGGTCATCACCAACAACCACCCTTTGAGCTTCGCAGTGCGAGTACGACTGCTGCAACGAACATCCCGAACCTCCGTGTTTGCCGCAAGGCTAACTTTGAACTGTGTTTACATCGATCCTTCCTCGAGGGGCGGCCTGACGACACGTTTCTCGAGCTTCATTTTCACAGTATAGGGGGAGAATAAAACCAATATGAGGATACCGCAGTCGTATATTCAGAAATGCAAGGTGGTGGGCCATGTCTTTCAGTCCATCTTCATCTTCGTGGGGCTATGCATCACCATTGCAGTCTTCACAAAGGATGGAGAGACGGGCGGCGCGACTAGATATTATCTGGCTTTGGTACGTCAGCACATTCTCTGGGAGCGTAAGAGGAAGAAAGAACTCAGGGCTAACTCGATTTGCAGTGCTTCCTCTCGATACCAGCCATAATCTACCTCGTCATGGTCCCCATGTGGTCCCGCGCCGCACGCTTCGCAAACGCATTTGCATTCCTCGCTGTCGACGTCATCTACACGATCCTCTGGTTCGCCGCCTTCGTCGCAGTCGCTATGTGGAATAGTAGTGGCATCAAAGAGGGCGCAGCCGAGAAGAAGATCCCCGACGACCAGCGCAACTGCACGACCTTCAAATGGGGCAGCGAGAGCAAATGCAATGTCAGCAAAGCCAGTGTTGGCGTGGGTGTCGTAGTCTTGTACGTCCCTGCATTCACATATCCACTTACCTCGCATGCTAATAAATGTTGATAGCCTCCTCTTCGCCCTCACAACCGCCGTGTCGGGCTACTACCTGCACAAATACCTCCGCGAAGGCGCCCTCCCCTACGAATCCAAATCCGCAAACCCGCACTACATGACCGGCGACACCTCCAAGGACAACGCCTGGTCCACCGAAATCGAAACCGGCCGCGAGTCTGAGGACCGCATGACGGAACACGGCGGCAACCAGCAGGAAGACGAGTATGCGCTGCTACATAGCACGGAAACGGATGAGGGCAGACATCCCGGCAGGCCGCTGAGTTGGAGCGCGAAGCCGTACGCGGATTATAGGCAGAGTGCGGGCGCGGATGCACTGAGTCCGGGCGGGTACGAGGAGTTTAGGAGGGAGGCGAGTGCGAGTGCTGGGCCGGAGAGGCAGGCGAGTCAAGGGGGAAGTGGATATAGTTTTGCGCGGTGATAAGGGAGGGATGTAAGAATTTCTGGTGTTGTAGATATTGGATTGAAGGCGTTGCAAGTTCACATGGCATATGGCTTGGGAGTTTTATTCTTTTGGGTTGATACGCGCGGTTTAGCGATGATCTTTGGCATTGTGTATACTCATCTCTGGACGAATGCGAGAACTTATACCAAGACGGATGGTATGATCGTTTCATATTGAAGCGTTGTCTTTATGCCGAATGCCCATCGCTCTCCGTGACACCTCGGTCTCACATTTTCCAACAAACCTCATCCTGAAAGTGCAGCGAAACCGATCGAAGCTAATACACCACATTGCCAAATAGCTTTCAGCGCATCAGTGCGTGTAAGACCTCAGCAAGTTCCTTCGCTTCGTCTCCAGATTCTGTCGGCCACTAGCCTCCCCCATCGGCTCCTCCTGACCCACGGCCGTCGACTCCTCCAAATCCCTCTTCCTTTTATCGATCGGAAGCGTAATAGCACGATCAAGTGCATACGGCAGACCCCTATGTCTCCCACGAATCATCATCGCACAGATAACCAACTTCGCAAACACAGTAAAGTGTCCCGACAGCGACGTCAGATTCGACGGATGCCCCAGGGAAAGTCCGACATTGCCGTATGCAGACACAACCTCGAAGAAGACGGAAAAGACGGAAAAAGCCTGCCATCATTAGCCAAAACCACACTCCATACTCTGCATCAAAAACTCACATAATCCTCCCGACTCATAATCCTCTCACTCTCCGCACAGCAAATACAAAACACACCCAGAAAGATATACCACAGGTCGAAACTCAGCTGGTTCCGCATGTGGTTGACAAGATACTTTTTCCCGCCCTTGTGCTCATCCAGACTCTCCTCGACCTCGTACAGCCCCACCGACCCATCCTCGTAACCACTGCTCACGCGTATGCTAATCGCAATCGGGTATATCGATATATACATCATGACCAGCAGACTAAACTGGACCGCGGGATTCACGTTGGCGAGGTTGAACGTCGCGGTGCCCGTGTGGCGCGCCGACGCGGCTTGGAAGATGGCGGCGAGGATGCGCGAGCCGGCGGGCAGGACGTTCACTTCGGAGTTGTCTAGGTCCAGACAGATGATCAAGAGGGTGTCGAGGAAATTCAGGGTTACCAGGATGGCGGCGAGGATCCAGGTGGCGGTGCCTGAGAAGAGGAGGGTGTAGCAGCGGCGCGGGTGGTCGAGGAGGAAGCGGGTGGATTCGCGCAGGGGGGAGGTTATTGGGGAGAGTTTGTAGATTGCCCAGATGAGCAGGCGGAGGAAGCAGGGGTAGAAGGTGTTTCCGGCGAAGGCGAGGAAGGACATTATGAGCATCGGCCAGGTGGCGTCGCGGAAGGATATCATGCTGTCGGGCGTGAGGGTGAAGCCGAGGTTGTCGACCATGGTTTGCGCGGAGTAGATGGCCCTGTGTGTGATTAGCTGGTCGTCTGGAGATAAAGGAGTCTGGTGAACATACCACCATGTCTTGTCCTGCCCTGTTGTAGCCAAGTACTCGCGATACTTCGAACCCCCGAGATGAATCCATGGCACCAAGCAAATAACGCCGAATAGATGCAGACCGACGAAGTATCCTACTGTGACTTTGAGTAGGACACGTAGTGCGCGGTACTCGATTCCACCTAACTCGTCTTCAGTCAAAGTAGCAATGTCTACCGACTTGGTCCGGTCCATTGATTTCGTTCGATCCATAGACTTAGTTCGCTCCATGGACTTTCCTGTCCGATCCTGGCTCTGGCCTCGTGCAGTGCTGCCCAACACAAAGATCGATGACACAGCAGTTTCCATGGAGGTTGCTTTGCTCATCTTCCTGGTGTCGAATTTCTTGCGGCGCATGATGCTGTTCGACTCGGTGCGAGCAACGCTGATTCGATCGGCATCTTCATCTACGCTGTGTCAGTGTGCGAAAAAATGGCCTGGAAATGACCGCGTACCGTCTGAAAGCGATGGTATGGGCTCACCTAGAGATTGCATCAGTTTAGTCAACTACAATCTGGCCGTATATCCTTACCATTCTCCCTCTCCCTCGGCCCAGGAATATACAGTGCGTGCTCCCCCGTGCGTCCGCGCTGAGTGACCGGCGCAAACGTAATCCTCGTGGTATCAGACTTCGGCTGCTCTTCCACTTCCTTCGATGTTACAGCAGGAGTCGTCAGCGTCGGGCCCTTCTCCAACTCGCGCGTGACTGATACAGGTTGTCTCGCGCCGTCCCTGGATTCTCCTCTCCTTGCAGCCACTGCTTTGAAGCGCTGTCGAAACCACCGCAGCCTCACAACCACGACAATGACATTGACAAAGCCGATGTTCGTGATCATCGGCACGATGTACAAGAACACTTGCTGATACGTCTTGAGAGCCATGACATCGACACTGTTAGATCCTAAGGTAATTAGCCCATCATGTTCCCTCGGCGCGGATCTATGGGTTATTCACGGGTTCAGTCCGGATTCAGTGGACGCGCTGACGCCGAAGAAGTAGGCATCTACGGCGCGCAGGTTCTTCTGCGGATACAGGATGACCATCGCCAGGATGCCGAAGCTGATGATGTATGCATCTAGAGACCATTGTTAGAAGCGTGTAGAGTGATCGTATCGAGATGGCTTACAGTGCAGCGTGATGAAGTTTATGGGCGGCTTCCACATATTTGCGCAAATGCAAATTTCAGTCGACACAAATTGAAGTACTCAAATGAACGACCAAATCGTCAACACTTGAACTGCACAAAGTGTCGTGTGAAATCTCAAGTATGACGTCTCTTCAAAAGTATAATCAGCTTCAGAGGAACAAAGCACACGATACATTTTATTATCTGCGGCATTTTCGCATGTGATCAGCGCGAGGCTGTGCAGCCCACCATTCCCGCTCACATGTCGTCAAGAACAAGGAACGTCAACTTGGAACTCGGTGGTTCTCATTAAACGGCGTAGACCGCGGGAGATAAATCGCGCAAAAGCTATGGATGCCAAGATGCATGGCGTATTACTAAGACTCGTTAGTGAGAATGCTCGGTAGATGCGAAGAATCTTGGGCCAGCGGCTTGATGTCCACAGGACGATTCTTTGTATCGTGCTGTTGCGGGCTGGAATATGAATTGTGCAAAATGGACCCCTTTCATCAATAAATCGTCAGCATCGGTGGTTTAGTGGTAAAATTAGCCGTTGCCATCCTCGCAGATCAATTCGGCTAGCCCCGGGTTCGATTCCCGGCCGATGCAAGTCATTTTCTTTTTGCTGTTGTGCTGTTCTGGGGGTGGTGGTTGTAGTGTTGGTGGGTGAATAGACTTCAGGGGGTCGACGTTGGGCAGAACCGCATTTTTTTTTTTGCGGCACGGACGACACAAGCACGTCTGGGAACATTGAGCTCTTACAAATGAATTCTGACCACGATTAGTCGCAAGGATGTTTTAAGCATATGCAAGCAATTAGAGGGGAAATGATTAGTGGCATTTTACAGCAAAAGCTACATACATACAACCTCAACTAATAGCACCTTCGGTCGCAAGGTCCGTGCATCTTCGCATCAGTAGACTAGCTGCCTACTTTTCCGTCCTACCCAGTTGAAAACATGTAGGCCTGGGTTGACGGTGCACTTGTTCTCGCTACACAGCGCGCGCCGGTATGTCAGGGGTAACTAGATCATTACATTCTCGCCTTCTTTACAACACAGCAGCAAATGAACTACAGCTTAGACAGCGAATGCACATGTATTAGAATTGAAGAATGTTCACGGTAGTTATTCAACTTTGTGTAGCAACGCCGGTGCGCGTATAACTCAGCACGAGGTACGTATAGATCAGAACGTGTGCCCGATCCATGTTATAGTCATGGGTGTCAATTCTTTGTATACAGCAACATCATAAACGAGCTTGAAGTGTGTAATCAAAGTGGTATTCGTACTATGCTAAGCGCGATCCTGCGCGACCCTGAGATGTTGAAGATGCAATCTGCCCTCAGGCAAAGATCTATGCCATGCCCCAACCCCAACCAAAAAGTGTTCGCAAATATGATACGTAGAAAGTAGAAGTGAAGAAGAGTCTATTTACATTCCCCAGGGTCCATCAACAACGTTCAAAGCGCCCTCAACCGCGTCCTCGAGCTGCTCGACCCTGTGTCTCAGAGTGCGGTTCTCCTCGCGCTCCTTGGCCAGACGACCCCAGACCGCTGCTTGTGCACCGCCTTCGCAGTTAGCGCAGCCCCAGCCGCCCTTCTCGAGGTTGACGGTGCCGACGCGGACTTTGTCGTATGTGCTCTTGCGCTCCATGGGTTGGGGCTTGCGGTTCTTGGGCGTGTTGTCGAGATCCTGCTCGAGGGCGGAGGATATGTCGGTGCCGGTTGGGCTCATGCAGTTCCGTGAGAAGACGCTGGCAGCATCGGTTTCGCACTCCGACTCAAAGCCAGAGTCCACGCTGATCTCCGAGTTGGAGATGCGGTTGCGTCTGCGGGGAGTTGTGTCGGCACATGCAGCATGTTCGCAGATTGGTTCGCTGCGAACGAGAGCCAAACTTCGCTTGCGTGCTGCCTCCTCTTCTTGCCTGGCCCGTCGCTCAAACGCAAGCTCTTCCGCCATCTTGCGCATCTGCTCGTCCTGCTCGGTGGCTTTCGCTGCCATGGTCTCAAGTTGCATCTTCAAGTGTCGCACCCGGGTGTCTGCCTCGTCAAGTTCGTCTTCTTGCGCGCTCTGTTCTGAGCGTGCATCTACTAGGGATGTGGACAGTTGGCGGTACGATTTCTGGTAACGGGAGAGAAGTGCTTCCGCGTTGGCGAGGAGGTCGTTGAAGGACGATGGTGCGAGAGGGTCTGCGGGGCCATGAGGAAAGAGAGCTTGCGCAATGTTGACGTTCAGAAGCTCGTCCTCCGGGTTGTGGTATACAGGCGAAGATGATGGAGGTGGTATGGCAGCGTTCTTCTGGGTGGATAGCAGCCACGCGAACTTGCTGCTGGGGGTCGGTTGCTGTGGCTTTGTGGGAGTAGGTGTTTCTATGGATCGCTGCGGGCTATCGCTGCGGGCGCCCGTGAGCGAGGTTCCACGGTTGAAGAGGCTGGCCATCATGTTGCCGCTTCCTTCTTCCTCGTCTTCGCTCTCTTCTTCTGAGTCGTACTCTTCTCCAGATTCAGAACCAGACTCTGATTCCGAGTATTCGCTTTGAGGTGCGACACCGAGCTTGACCGGGGCAGATGAGCCGTTGAACCAGTTCTGCAGCGCTCGAATCTTGGGCTGTGAAGCGTTGGATTCAGTGGCGCCACGGGAAGGAATGAAGCTAGCCAGTGACTTAGTTGGTGACTGTGGACGGAACGATGCTGCGGCGGAAGTATGTTGTTGTATCGTGGTAGTGGCGCGGTTGAGGAAGGGTTGGCAGTTGTCGATCAACGTGCTCAAGGTGCGCTGGTGGCTGCTACGCGCAGAGTTGGGGTAGTCCTCGAGTGGAGAAGGTGCATTGGGGTCGTATGCGGTCGCGGCCCTGGGAGTCAACGCGGAAGGTGGAGGCCTGACGATGCTGTCGGCAATTTCGATGTCTTCGAAGCTATCTCCCGCATAGGACGACGAGTTGCGCTTGTGCGTATACTGGTGTGATGTTCGGGGAGATCGGGTGGCGTGTGAAGCTTGCGGAGCCGCGGGGGCATTCCGGCTCATAACAGGCGAATGCATGTCTTGTGTTTCTTGTGCAATCCAGGATATGGGTCGGGATCCGTAAGTCGGTAGCGAGGAATTCGGCCTCTTCGCCAACCAGAATTCTGACTGTCAGAAGAATGCGCGTCCGTGAAACGTTATCAAATCTCCCCAGTGTAAGGAGGGGCACGTGGTAGCCGGGCCAACGCTGTAATCGCTAAGGCCGATAGCTTGAAACGAGGCGGTCAGCCTATGGGTGTTGGGACGAAATGTGGGAGGGAAGATGCGGTGCAACAAAGTACTGCAGAATGTCAGAGTGAGTTGGGTGAAGAATGCAGCAGCACGAGCAAGCAGAGGTTTTGTCGACAACCAATGTTGTGAAACGAGTGGTTGGCTGGGTGGCTGGAAGCAAGATTTGGAGGCGGCTGGGGGTTGGCGTGGCAGACGCGACTCGTCATCTTTGCACACCGCAACATCCATGTCGCCTAACCAGTCCCGCATCTCGGCCTCAACAACTCAGAAGACATTTGATATCTGAAATGGCTCTGTAGGGCAAAATGCTCTCCCCGTTTCCTCGTTCTGTCGGTCTGAACAATACTACGGTGCAGGTCGCAGCTCACTTTTAGGCGTCCAGGCGAGGGCGGACCACTTCCGCAAGTGAGGGCCTGCTCGACACCAACGAAAAGTGCTGCAGTTGCTCACCGTAGAGACTGCCCTTTCTGAGCATCAGCCGACCAGTTCAGTCTTTCTTGAACTCGAGCAAATGCGCAAATTCTGAACTTCCCCACCGCTCAGCTCCATCATCTGGCAGAACAAACCAGGGCGCTTTCTCTTTCAGGAATATATGCATCCTGACTTTAGGCGTTTGGCACGTGAGAGACGCCATATCGATCGAGCCCACAGTCACACTGATACTATCTTCTTTGAACGTGTATTCCATGGTGATCGGAGTGCCGCAGCTGGCGCAAAAGGTTCGCTCGGCGACCTCGGATAGCTTCAGCGACTTGAGCGCTGAGGAGTCCGCATACTTTAGAGCGCTCTTCGGGACGGATATGAAAGGCAGGTATGCTGAGCCTGACAAATGTTGGCACGCCCTGCAGTGACACAGGGTGATTTCTGACGGTGGCTCGGTCGACGTGTACTTGACAGATCCACAGCGACAGCCACCCTTGAAGACGATGCTGTTGACATTGACCTTTGGTACATATCTTGTTCCATCGGCAGCTGCCAAATTGTCAGTCGCGCCTTCGTTGAGATCGCGCAAGCAGTATACTCACGTTTCCTCGCGATACCAAGGAACACGGCATCAACTTCTTCCACCTTTCCGTCGATCGCCAGCTTCTCCCACTCCTCCTTGTAGATTCCTTGTGCCTTTCTTCTAATGTCATTCGATGCAAATGTTCGCATAACGTCTTTGACAATAACCGTCTCGACGAAGAAGTCGTCCCACTTATCGATATCGTGGAAACGCCTACCATACCCAGCTTGGCTGTCTACTGTGAAGACACTTTCGACTTTGAGCCCGGCAGATTCGAGCATAGCCTGAAGCGTTGACTCGGATTGACTCCAGGCCCGATTGTATGGAACGGGAAGATCCAAGCGCCGGGCTACGCGTTCCAGTACCATGCCAGATATCAAATTCCTGGGATGTGTCGCATCTACAGCAAGAATGCCACCGGGCTTCAGGTACGTGGACCAGTGCTCGATCGCTGCTTTCGGGTCCGGAAAAAGCACCAGAGCTGAAGCCACCGTAATTACGTCGAACGCCTTCCCGTTCAGAGCATCGGTCTCATCCAAATGTAGAACATCGGCCCGGTGCAGGCTCACGTTCCCATACTTGTCTCCGCCTAGCATTTTCTTTTGGCCAGCGATAGCAAGCATGCCTGGCGTGACATCAACACCCACAACGCTGCCAGACTTGCCAACTTTGTCGGCCAGTAGGAACGTTAGTAGACCAGTGCCGCACGCGAGGTCTAGCACATTCTGTCCCCCTCTTATGTCCAGATAGGACAGGAATCGTCTCGTAAACTCGTCGTGCCAGTTTCCATCATATTCCGCAGACTTTGCTTCGTAGAATTTGATCGCGTTCGCAGATTGCCTTTTGTTAGCCATTTATGCCGTGGATTGTGGATTGGAAGATGTGGGAGGTTGGGAGTCTTCAAGGTCAAGCCCAGGGCTAGAGTTCGCTTGGTGTATTCAGTGTATCGCCGCTACCGCGCACTGAAGTTATGCGAAAAGCGATGCAACTCATTGTTCGGAAGGACGAAGTTGAGGAGGTGAGGGGTGCCGATGATGTAGGAGCCTACAGAGCATGACTAATCAGCGCCCACCTCTATTGCAACCTCATCTTACAAATCTATCTAGATGACGCTCTGCTTACACTATCAGCGCAGGCGTCACCTGCCTAGTCAGAGTCCTCATATCGTTTCGCTGTAACAATGGTCACCAGACTAGCGGGCATTGCCGCCTGCAGGAAGCTATCTCTTGATTTATTTATCGTACGTAAACTCGTAAACCTATGGTTGAAAAACGTTCTGATGAAACCAGTGTCCGTCAAATGCAGAGTCTTGTCAGACGAACTTGACGCGTGGTCCTGTCGGCACACTATAAGTGAAGAGCAGGGGCGGGGGGAGGG
>Ga0265780_10007333_pt1 | contig 13565 bp, 11 predicted proteins | sample P1T30metagenome_FD_192432 | JGI IMG/M metagenome (GOLD analysis project Ga0265780, IMG submission 192432) | Plant litter microbial communities from East Loma Ridge, Irvine, California - P1 T30 | ecosystem: Environmental > Terrestrial > Plant litter > Unclassified | place: USA: California... | reverse complement strand
TTTTGGCTTCGAATTTACGATTGCCTGGGTCCATTGCATTGCTGATGGAACTAAACTTGAGAACTACAGTATACGAACCTGGATCTGATTTTTGAAACTCTAATGCAACACTTTTATCCCCATTCACTCTATTCGATAATCTAAGAGCGCTTTCCTGGGCAAATACATTTATAACAGAGCATGTGGCGAGAGAAAGAACGGCCACAAGAAACCTAGTATTCATCATTAATAAAGATTGTTAATTTGCTGCAATTTATAAAAATTAACCAAATCATTTCAAAGAAATCGATACGAGAATTTTCTAATTATTTACAGCACCAGCAAAAACAAACTATGCTTATTGATGGGTTTTAAGCCAATCCAATCTTCGCTGATCTGGCAAATGTTTCACTTTGAAATGCTCAAACTTTGCTTCAAACCCCGTTCCATCAGGGCTTGCGGCCATTAAACCAATCATTACAGGCGCATTATCTTGCAATGGTGCATTACGTGTCATGACATAATTTTTATCATCTAAAGAATAAAAAATCTCTACAGCATCTAATCTTCTTAATACTTTAATCCAGATAAAAGGCGGTGCTTTTTCTAGTGGCAATACACTCCAGTCGCTTTTTCCATGCGTAACCACAGTACTCACATTAAATTTTCCATCAACAAACTCTACACCAGTTTTAATATAATTTTGATGATCTGTGCGAATCATTAATCCCATTTGATCAAACCTTGCCTTATAGGCACCTGTTAATTTAACTTTCGCCTCAAATTCTCCACCATAAGTGCTATAAAAAAACGGAGCATCATCAACTGTAAAGCCATAATGAGCGATACGCCAATAATCACTATTAGCAGTTACCTGCATCATTAACGAATTATTTTTAATTTCCCATTTTTCTGGCTCATTAAACCATTGCATTTTTTCTAAAGTTTGCGCATGTAATTGATTCAGACACAGAATTAAGCTACAGATAACGATGATCTTTTTCATTGCTTTTATCGAGATTTTTTTAAAAATATTATACGTATTACCAAGATTAATATCCTGTTGCACAAAGCTATTTAATGGATCAGCCGAATTCAATGGTAATAAATAACCACTATATTTGGGCGTGAGAAAACTTCTTGATATTAAACTATTATCACAACCATTCAGATCAAACGTAGATGTTGAATTTGAACTGGCCAATGCCAAATTGATTGCAGAGATGTATAGCAAACTGGAAAATTGCATCAGCGTATTAAGCGATTTGAAAGCGAGAAAAAGTTATATTTCATATGGTTCGACAGCAGATTTGATCGGACTAGTGGGTAGAGAAGAAGAAATTAAATCAATTTGGGAAGATGAGTTATTAGGCAAAATACATCAAGAAGATTTACAGAAAAAATACAAGCTTGAAATTGAATTTTTTCAGCTCTTGAATACAATTGCAATAACCGAACGTGGGGATTATGAATTAATTACAAAACTTAGAATTAAGGATAAAAATGGGAAATACCTTTTAGTGAAGCATCGTCTTTTGTACATTGCAAGTTCAGCCGATGCCAGCATTTGGTTAGCGCTCTGCCTGTATAACGTTCTTTATGACCATCCCGAGCACCAGATTCCGCAAGGCGTCATCATCAACAACAAAACAGCAAACGTTATTAGTAATACCGAAATCGGTTTTTCGGTGTTGCTATCTCCCCGGGAAAAAGATGTTTTACAATTGATTAAGTACGGAAACCGAAGCAAGGAAATTGCGGATAAATTGAATTTAAGTATTAATACCATTAATCGACACCGGCAAAATATCTTCCAAAAATTAAATGTAAGCAATGCCATGGAAGCATGTCGTATGGCTGAAAATGCTGGCCTGATTTAAAATTTAAGCAGCTTGTTTTTTAAACAATGAAATCAGCTTTTTACCACCCATCATTACAGGTATAGCGATTAAACCTCCTACTATTCCGGCACCAAAATCTTTGATGGTTGATTGAAGGTTTGGCAATATATCATGCATAAATTTGATGTTGTGGGTAAAAATGCCGCCAGCCACCAAAATCAATGCAACAGTACCAACAACAGCTAAAGTTTTAATGATAATTGGTAAAGCGTTTACCAGAAGATGGCCAAGCGATGCAAAAAAACCTTTATCATGAGCACGTTTAATTAGTTTGTGCCCGGCATCATCCATTCTTACAATTAACGCAACAATACCATAAACACCCACCGTGGCCAAAACAGCTACAACAGATACCGTTAAAATTTGGATGGTAAGCGATTTATCGAGAACGCTTCCGAGAGCGATAATCACGATTTCTATAGACAAGATAAAATCAGTTAAAACTGCAGATTTAATCTTCGCTTTTTCAGCCTCGGTGTCATCTTGCCTCACTTCTGCCGCGGCTTCTGGCACCGGCTTAGATCGATGGAAAAAATATTCAATAATCTTTTCTACTCCTTCGTAGGCGAGATAAAAACCGCCTAAAATTAAAATAATTTTTATCGCTATCGGGAAAAATGCCTGAAGCAGCAACGCCACAGGAACGATAATCAATTTGTTTAAAAAAGATCCTTTTGTAATTGCCCACAATACCGGAATTTCTCTCGATGCTAAAAATCCAGTGGCTTTTTCTGCGTTAACGGCTAAATCATCTCCCAATATACCTGCTGTTTTACGGGTAGCCAATTTACTAGCCATGGCCACATCGTCCATCAAGGCACCTATATCATCTAAAATCGCAAAAAAACCTGAAGCCATCTTTATTTATAAATTGAGCTGCAAAATAGAAATTCGATTTGAGATTGGACGAATAAAATCTCTTTTGTTACTCCATTTAACCAATGTTTTGATTACTGCAAAAGAGCGAACTCAGAAATAACAAAAATAATCAGTCCATGGGTCAAATTGATTGAATTAAGGCGATCAGCGTACAACTATTGAGAATATCCAAAAATTGACTAATATTGGCTAATTAAATGTTCCGTTTTCTTTGATACAAACAAACTGTTAATGCAAACCGTCAGCGACCTGGATTTAGTGGATTTGATAAAAACTGGCAATCATTCTGCATTTTCTGAATTATATCAGCGTTATAAAATCGTGTTGTATATCCACATTAAAAAAATGTTGGGAAACGAAGATGAAACCAAAGATATTATCCAGGAAACGTTTACAAGATTATGGGTTAACAGGCTTAATTTACAAATTTCTACCTCCGTAAAGTCTTATTTGTATACCATCGTACGCAACAAGGTTTTCAATATTCTTGCTCACAGAAAATATGAAGTTGCCTACTTAAATTCTTTGCAAGAAATTATTGATGCCGGAGAATTTTCTACTGATGAGCAGGTACGCGAAAACGAATTGATTAATTTGATTGAACGCGGAATTCAAAATCTACCAAAAAAGATGAGAGAAGTATTTGAACTTAGTCGGAAACACAATCTCTCTCATAAAGAAATTTCAGAAAAATTAAGCATTTCTGATAAAACAGTAAAAAAACAAATTAATAACGCAATCAAAGCCTTACGTTCTGAAATCAAAAATTTTGTTTTGATGTTAGGATTGATTTAATTTTCATTCCGTCTACTACCTCGGCGCCCCTCATTTGTCTTAGCAATAAAACCAGACATCTACGAGCGGAAAATGGACAAAATAAAAGCAGAGGCATTAATCGAAAAATACAAAAACGGTCAATTAAGCACCAATGAGAAGTATTTGCTTGAGGAATGGTATAGCAAGATTGAGGAAAATAGTAATTTAGAACTGACGTCTGAGGAATTGTTAAAAAACTTCGATAGCATTTGGAATGAAATCGAATTCAAAACTTCTCCATCGAAGAAAAAATTTGTCCGCGAACCGAAATCGATTTTAATCTGGAAGTACATTGCAGCAATAGCGGCAATTCTCATTGCGATTGTCAGTATTACCCTATACTACAACTCAAAAATTAGCAAAACTCCCGTAAACGATTATCGTAAGATTGCCAAAACAATTAAGCCAGGCCGAAACCGTGCTACCCTTACCCTTTCAAATGGCCAAACCATTATCCTGGATAGCGTAAATAATGGAAAGCTATTGGAGCAGGCCGGGATCACGATCACAAAGACTGCTGATGGCCAGCTGATTTATTCTTCAACCGGTAACCACACATCAATGGGCGTACCTTTAATTAATACAATTACTACTCCGGTTGGTGGTCAATATCAAATTGGTTTGCCAGATGGAAGCCATGTTTGGTTGAATGCACAATCCTCTTTGAGTTATCCCTCCGTTTTTGATCAAACAGAGCGTGTAGTTACACTTACCGGTGAAGCTTACTTCGAGATTGCCAAAAATTCAAAACAAAAGGGTTTTAAGGTGATCACTAAAAATCAAAAGTTAGAGGTTGTTGGCACCCATTTCAATATTAATGCTTACCAGGATGAAGTTTCTAGTAAAACCACTTTGATAGAGGGATCAGTTAAGGTGAGTCGAGTATTGCCAGCTACTTCTTTGGAGCAATCAACACTTTTAAAACCAGGTCAGCAAAGCACAGTTACCGGCAATCAACTTTCGGTAAAAACTGTAAACCCAGAACAGTTTATTGCCTGGAAGAGCGGATCATTTGTTTTTGAAGATGCTAATTTAAAAACTGTAATGAAAACATTATCCCGATGGTATGATATCAATGTGATTTACGAGGGGAAAATCACCAATCAGGAATTTTCAGGAGAGTTGGATCGCAAACTCAACTTTGATCAAATACTTGATATACTAAGCTTCTACAAAGTCCATTTTAAGATGGAAGGCAAAAACCTAATTGTGTCTGCCAATCCAAACTAACAATAATATAAACAAACTAAACCATAAATGATGAAGAAAAATTTACAGAAAGAATAGCTTTTCCCTTACTCAATTTTAAAGAAACCGCAGTAGTGTTGACGCACTACTACGGCAATAAATCTGAGCTAAAACTGGACAAAATCCAGCCAAATAATCTGCAACTATTTAATAACCCAAACACTACAAAAGTATGAATTTAAATGCTACTGCAATTGCTATGCACACCGCATGGCTTCCACCCAAACTGCTGTTAACTATGAAATTGACAATCTTGATGCTCCTAATTGCCTTGGTACAGGTTAGTGCCAAAGGATATGGGCAAATTTCGATAAAACAAAAAGATGCTTCGTTGGAAAGCGTATTAAGTCTGGTAAAAAAACAAACTGGTTACTCATTTTTTTACGATAGCAAAGATGTCCGTTCTGCAAAGGTTACTATCAATTTGAGCAATGTTAATCTAGAACAAACCTTGAAAGAGTTGTCTAGAAATATGCCATTGGATTTCAAAATTATCGGGAACACCGTTTTAGTCAAGCGCAAAGATGTGATGCCAACAAATTTTACCAACACCAGTTTGGCCAGCACCATCAGCGGAAAAGTATTTGATGAAAAAGGCGTTTCGGTTCCTGGTGTAAATATTGTTTTAACCAGTGATGGTTTTAAGCAGAATACGGTATCAAATGCATCTGGCGACTATCAATTTACAATCATTAATGCTGGCAATTATACAATTGAGGCCAGTTACATTGGTTTTAATAAATATGTTCAGGTAATTGCGGTTAAAAATTCGAACATTATCAAAAATATTAGTTTAGTTCCTTCATCAGAAGATTTATCTGAAGTAATGGTTGTTGCCTATGGTAAGCAAACCAAAGCATCTTTTACGGGCTCTGCTAAAGAATTGAAAGGGCCGGTTTTAAACGGAAGCCCGAGGGCAAGTGTGCAGGAGAGTTTACAAGGTAACGTTGCAGGTTTAATTTCCAGCAACGGATCTGGACAACCAGGAGCAGTACCGAATGTTAGAATCAGAGGCATTGGTTCTGTGAACGCAGGAAGTGGCCCGTTATATGTTGTAGATGGTATTCCACTTAACGACAATCAAATTAGTGGTTTAAACAATTACGATATCGAAAACCTTACGGTACTGAAAGATGCATCAGCAGCATCTATCTATGGATCAAGAGCTGCAAATGGTGTTATCTTAATTACCACCAAAAGTGGTGCTGCAGGCAAAACAGTAGTTTCTGCTTCTGTTCAAAGCGGTATAAATAAGATTATCCCAATTAAAGGAACTGAAGCGCTAAACACATCAGAAATGTTGGAATTGCTAAAAGAAGGTTGGGTAAATAAAGGCAACGACCCGACTTTGTTCGAGCAGGAGATGCTTACAAACAATGTAAATGCTAATGTAAATACAGATTGGTTTGATCTGTTAACCCGTACCGGAAACCACACTCAGGCAGATCTCTCGATTAGTGGAGGAACTGAAAAAACCAAATTTTATATCTCCGGTAGTCATTACATTGCAAAAGCACCTGTGCTTGGAAGCGATTTTACAAGAAGCACTGCTAATATGAGAATCAGCAATCAGGTTTCTGATAAACTATTTATTTCTGGTGGTTTGCAAGTAAATAACCGCAACAACCATACTCAAGCAGATGGAAGTAATTTTGGAAATCCTGTTAGGATGTATTCGCAATATCAACCTTGGCTAAGGGCTTATAATGACGATGGAACGTATGATTTCAGTTATTTTAATCGCTACAATCCAATGGCGCAGGTGTTAGAAAGTTACAGCACCAGGAAAGCCTACGCCTTGATTGGTAATTTCCTGGCCAAGTATCAACTTACAAAAGATATTTCGATCGAAAACCAATCTAATGTGAACTTTTTGTATGGCGAGAATGTGGAGTACAATAAATCTGGCGTAGGTACTTCGCGTACAGATGGAGGAAGAGCAACTTCGAGTACAGATCGCATGGTTAACTGGGTTAACACTTCCATATTGAGATACAATAAAACTTTTGGAGATTTCGGCTTAAAAACCTACGCAGGGTATGAATCGCAAAAGGTAACTGAAGTTGGTAATTCGATTACCAAACGGAATTTCTTGCCGAATACTTATACGCTAGACAACGCTTCAATTTTGGTTGAAGGCGGATCTAATGGCACTTCAAATGCGTTGAATTCTGTATTCTTAAATGCATCGACAGATTACAAAGCCAAATATTATTTAAGTGCGTCTTTCCGTAGAGATGGCTCTTCCAGGTTTGGCTCAGAAAAAAGATATGGCAACTTTTGGTCGCTAGGGGTTTCTTGGAACGTGTTGAAAGAAACATTTATGGACGATCAGCACTTATTTTCAGAACTCCGCGTACGTTCTAGTTATGGCGTTAACGGCAACCAGGATATCGGCAATTTTGCTTCGAGGGCTCTGTACGGCAGCACCAGTTACGATAATGCCCCAGGTTTAGTTTTCTCAAACTACGGAAACAATCTTTTAACCTGGGAGAAAAACAAACCTTTTAATATAGGGTTAGATTTTGGTGTATTGAAGAACAGATTAACCGGTACATTTGAATACTATTCAAGAGCTACGTCCGATTTACTCCTAAACAGACCAATTTCTGCAACCAATGGGTTAACAAGTTTTACAGACAACGTTGGGGCAATTAAAAACAGTGGTTTAGAACTCGAGTTAAATAGTGTAAACATCCAGCAAAAAAATAATGGCTTTGGATGGACAACCAGCTTCAATATCTCAACAATCAAAAACGAAATTACTGCTTTAACCAGCCCAATTATTTCAAGCAGTTATAATCGCTTTGTAGGTGGCGACTATTATCAACTATACATGACTGGTTATGCGGGTGTTAATCCAACAAACGGAGAAGCATTGTGGTATACTGATGAAACCGAAACTCAAACTACAAATAACTATGGCTCCGCTAAACAATATAACCAGGGAAGTGCCTTACCAGACGTATTCGGAGGATTAACGAACAGCTTTTCTTATAAAGGCTTCTCATTAAGTTTTCAGCTTTATTTCAATTTTGGCAATAAAATATATGATAATTTCGGAACAAATGTTAACTCTGATGGATCATTAGGGTTTGGTCCAACAAACAGAATAAGCCGTTACTCTTATGATACCAGATGGCAAAAACCAGGAGATCTTACCTTAACTCCTAAAATGGTTTATCTTGGAAGCCAATCTGGAACCTCTAGTCAAAACTCGTCGAGGTTTATCTACAACGGTAATTATATGCGCCTACGCGATCTTACTTTAGGCTACGATTTACCAGCAGAATGGGTTAAGCATGTTAAATTATCAAGTGCGAAAATCTATTTCAGAGCAAACAATTTATTTACTTATATCAAAGACGATCGTATCACTTTCGATCCGGAAGTTGGAGTTGATGGTTTTGCGGATAAAAATATTCCGGTATACAGAACTGCACTTTTAGGCCTTGATATTAAATTTTAATTCAAAACATGATGAAAAAGTTATATAATCTATTTTATGTGATGTTAACCGCAGTAGCGATTACTTCATGTGGTAAAGAATTTTTAGAGATCGACCCCGAGCAACAAGCAGCAGTAAATGTTGTTGTAGTAGATTTACCCACCACCAAAGCTGCCGTAATGGGTACTTACTCGTTGCTGCAAAGTGCCGCTTACTATGGCCGGAGCCTCGTAATACTTCCTGATTTAATGGCGGATAACCTGTATATCAGCCGCAGAAACTCAAGCAGATACACCAGTTATGATCAATATATTACCAATACCAATGATGGAACCGCATCTGGCTCATGGAATATTATGTATCGTACCATTGTAAACGCAAATGTTATCATTGCCAAAGGCGAAGTTTTAGCTGTTCCACAATCCGAACAGGCAGAAGTTAGCCACTTGGTTGGAGAAGCGTATGCTTTAAGAGCACTGGCACATTTCGATCTGTTAAAGTGCTACGCTGCCCCTTATAATGCAACAGCAAATGCTTCGCATATTGGTGTACCGGTATTGGCAAAAAGCGGAACCAGCAAGGAAGATATCATTAACCCAAAAAGGAATAGCGTAAAAGAAGGTTATGATCAGATCATTGCCGACTTAAAGAAAGCGATAAGTTTAATGCCTGCAACGCCCGTTGGCTTTTCAGCATCAAATAAGGGTCACATTAGCCAGTTTGCGGCGAAGGCATTGCTAGCCAGAGTGTACTTATATATGGAAGATTGGTCAAATGCAGAAGCTATGGCCACCGAAGTAATTAGCAGCAATAAATTCACATTGCTATCAAACGCAAACTATGTTGGGGGCTCAACAAATTTTAGAATTCAGAATAATAGCGAGTCGATATTTGAAGTGGTTTATACCTCAACCAGTAATTTGGGAACTGATCGGCTTGCCGCATTTTTATTCCAGGGTTCAAGCTATGGCGATGGTTTAGCTACAGATGATTTATATAACTTGTATTCGGGAACTGATGTACGCAAGGGTTTTATGACCAGAGGAAGTAGAACCAGCGCTGAAAACCCGGCGAATGTAATTACTAAATACAATAATATTACCACCTTTGAAGAAGGCGTAAAAGTAATCCGTTTGTCTGAGGTTTATTTAATTCGTGCTGAAGCGAGAGCGAAACAAATTGGGAAAGAGGCGCTTGCAATTGCAGATTTAGACATGATTGCCAAAAGAGCTGATGCATCTGCAACCACCACCACGGCTACCGGAATTGCGCTACAGAATTTAATTTTATTGGAAAACCGGAAGGAGTTTGCATTCGAAGGCCACAGATTGTTTGATTTAACCCGCAACAAATTAGCATTCACAAAATACCGAACTGGTGGTATAACTATTGCTATTCCAAGCAATTCATTGAAAACAGTTTTGCCAATTCCATTGGCTGAGATGAATGCCAATACTAACATGGAACAAAATGAAGGTTATAAATAGCTCTATTTAATAATCCAGAAGGCTGTATCATCTATCCAAAATCAACCTGATTTCGATCAGGTTGATTTGTTAAAACAATCCATGAGTTGTTTTCAAGATCCATTCTACCACTTAATTAATTTTATTAAATTTCAGTATCATCAATTAGATATATGATACAGCTTTCTTCTAGTATTTAGCCTCAAGAAGACCCAGTAAATAATGCAAAAAAAAACAGCCTCACCAAAGGGTAAGGCTGTATCGTTAATATTTTAAATACTTACTAGGCTTCTATTGTGAAAGCGCTTAGGTTTACAAATTGTTGTATCCTTGCAGCTACTTCTTCATCGCTTAAATTTAGCAATTTTTCAGTTCCAAATTTCTCTACGCAGAAAGAAGCAAGGGCAGAACCATAAATAATCGCATTTTTCATGTTATTGAAATTGATAGAGCCCACTTTGGCCAAATAGCCGATAAAACCTCCGGCAAAAGTATCTCCAGCTCCGGTAGGATCAAAAACCTCTGCCAAGGGCAATGCCGGTGCAGAAAAAATCTGATCTTCATGGAATAGCAACGCACCATGTTCGCCTTTTTTAATGATTAGATATTGGGGACCCATCGCAAGAATTTTTTTCGCTGCTTTAACCAAAGAATATTCTCCTGATAATTGGCGTGCTTCAGCGTCATTAATGGTTAATACATCAACCATTTTGATGGTTTCCAACAAATCGTCCATCATAATGTCCATCCAAAAATTCATGGTGTCCATTACAATTAATTTTGGACGGTTTTTTAACCTTTTTATTACCGTTTGCTGAACCTGAGGTGTAAGGTTGCCCAACATCAAATACTCGCAATCTTGATAACTTTCTGGAATCACCGGATCGAAGTTTTCTAATACGTTCAATTCGGTAACTAAAGTATCACGGCTATTCATATCGTTATGGTATTTTCCTGACCAGAAAAATGATTTTTCGCCAGCTTTAATCTGTAAACCCTCAGTATCAATTCCATGTTTAGAGAAGGTATCAATATCAGATTGAGGAAAATCGTCGCCCACAACGGCTACAATTTTAGCTTTATCATAGAAATACGATGCGGCTAAACTTGCATAGGTTGCAGCACCACCAACTATTTTATCTGTTTTTCCGAAAGGTGTTTCTATAGCATCGAAAGCTACAGTACCTATGATTATCAGGCTCATATATTTTATTTTGAATTTTTTTAAAAATTTTTCACTGCAAATATTGCATAAATAATTTAAAAGCCCTAATATTGCATTCCCAAAACGAACAAGGCTTTATAAGCTGCAAGGCATTTAAAACCTCGTTTTAGGAAACAACCAGCACTCCTTCTTAGCTCAGCTGGTTAGAGCATCTGACTGTTAATCAGAGGGTCGCTGGTTCGAGCCCAGCAGAGGGAGCAAAATCCTCACAGTAATGTGGGGATTTTTTGTAAATTTATTACCAATGGAATTTGGTAATTTTATAGAATAACCAGAATAAATATTCCTTCTTAGCTCAGCTGGTTAGAGCATCTGACTGTTAATCAGAGGGTCGCTGGTTCGAGCCCAGCAGAGGGAGCCAATTTCAAGTAAAAGCCTTACCATGCCTGGTAAGGCTTTCTTGTTTTAGAGGAAATTGCCAGAGAAACAACAATATACTATTGCAACTTTGCCATCAAGATCGTAGAATTAATTTTTTGGGAAAAATTAGCTCATCTAGTTACGCATTAACACATCAGGATTAATGAAAAGACTGGTAGCGTGTAAGTTGCTAACTATTAGAGATGTGCCCAGAAGAGGAACACAAAATATAAATGGTTAATTTATTCTACCTATAGGTGTAAATTTTTCAAATACAGCCTCTGTATGTGGTGCATCAGGTAGTTCATCGGTTAAATCTTGTCCAGCCCAATGTTCATAGTGTTTACCATTGCGCCACAATCTACTCTCCGTCATATCATAAATTAACCCTTTGTAAGCTACCCAAATCTGCGGCTTATCTTGTCCGTTACGTAAGGCAACTTGTTGTTTGGTATACACAGGTAAATCCATTGAATTTTGGTTTGATTTTTAAGCGCAAGATTTTGAAAACAGTCCTGTTCTTATTGCCCTTTAGGGTAATTTAATTATTGGATCTTTGTTGCTGCCCTGCTTTTAAAATGTTCATATAAATATACATTCATCAGTAACAAGCCCATCAAATAAAAATGATCTTCAAAAGGGATCGTTCCAATTCTAAAATTCAGGTTTTCATTATTATTGTAGATAACAACAGGAATAGCAGTCAGAAATCCATTAACTATATAGAATGGAATCAAAGCTACCAGATAAGCCCGGTAAAATTTATACATAAACCTAAGCTTGTGGTTTAGATATTCTACTGCGAAGAGCAAAACAAGTAGAAAACCGAAATTAATTAGCGTATACCACTTACTAAAACCAAAAAATAAAATTGCAAAGCAAATCCCTAACAATGCATGGCTCACAGCTAAACTATATTTTTGCAAATCGTTTTTTGGGAAATATGCATTTAAGCACTCATAAATAAAAACACAGGCATATGGCACTGTCAAAAAGAAAAGCATTTCCTCTAATGGCAAGCCCCATAAGTAAACACCTACTAGATAATTAGGATTAAAGGACCAAACATCAAGCTTTACAAATAACAAATCCCAAACCAGAAACACCAATCCGGTAATTAAAATAGCAGGAATAACAAATTTCCATTTACTGTAAAAATGTACTTTTCTATCGAATGATAATACCAATGGAAAAAATATTACCCCAATATTAATGAGTAAATAAATATAGTTCATCTAAATATATCTCTTTAAAACCTTAACTTCTTCAGCTGTACAACGCTTACTTTCTACCATAAATTTAGCTACATTTTTAATTAGGGAAGCATCAGCGATGCCAAAATTACGATTTTGGTAATGTTTTATAATTTCTTTGCGGTCGGTATCCAAATCTTTACTGAAACCTAAAAAACCAGGCGTGTAATGCTGAATAGAAAAGCGCATGAAACGAATTTCGAGATTTTCTTTATCCATATTTACCGCAGTCTGCATGGTTTTGAAAGAAACTTTAACGTATTTGATTTTGTTGTACGGATTCCAAGAATGTTTGGCTTTTAGTGCTTCCAAAGTACCAATGTAAGCGGTAGTTAGCCCCGTTTTGTTTGGCGATTTGATTAGCTTACTATAAAGCGAATCGGTTAGTTTTGAACTTTCTACTGCTTTAACTAAATCGGTTTTTAAAACTACAATTTCTTTACTGGATAACTGTGCAAATGCCGAATTGATAGATACAATAAGCAGCAATAATAAAAATTGAAGTTTCATCATGTGCAGGCAAAGGTAATAAAAGGTATAGTAGATACATGGCTTATTCATTTGAATTATGGCTGAATGTTATTTGAAAAAGCAGAATGATCACTTTCATTAAAACAAAATGCCAGAAATTCACTTTCTTTATGCGATGGATAAAAAGCCTAAAATAACCATTATTGGTGCTGGTTTTGCTGGTTTAGCTGCCGCAGCCTTGCTTGCAAAAGATGGTTGCGACGTTACCGTAATTGAGAAAAATGAAATGGCTGGCGGCAGGGCCAGAACTTGGCACCATGAAGGTTTCCTGTTTGATATGGGACCGAGTTGGTACTGGATGCCTGATGTATTTGAGAACTTTTACCAGATTTTCGGAAAAAAAAGTTCTGATTTTTATGAACTTAAAAGACTTAATCCCTCTTATCGGATTTATTTTGGAGAGGAGGAAACGCTCGACGTGCCAGAAACCTTAAATGCATTGTACCAACTTTTTGAAGA
>Ga0265780_10007332_pt1 | contig 13568 bp, 11 predicted proteins | sample P1T30metagenome_FD_192432 | JGI IMG/M metagenome (GOLD analysis project Ga0265780, IMG submission 192432) | Plant litter microbial communities from East Loma Ridge, Irvine, California - P1 T30 | ecosystem: Environmental > Terrestrial > Plant litter > Unclassified | place: USA: California... | reverse complement strand
GCATCGGTATACACGATCTCAAGGGTTTCCATAAGGGTATTTTTACTATAGTCGTTGCACATTTTTAGTGCCTTGTCTTTATCAAAAGCCATTGGTGTAAGTTTAAAGTGTAAAAGTAGGGAAAAGTATTTTTAGAAATTCTAAAATAGAAATTCTTGTAGACCTCACCCCCAGCCCCTCTCCTTTGGAGAGGGGAGCGTGGAACGTAAAATTTCGGAATTGACTTGTGCCTAATTTTACCTTAGACTAATTATTCCTCACCCCAACCCCTCTCCAAAGGAGAGGGGAGCTTGGAATGTGTAAATTCGGAATTACTTGCAACTAATTTACCTTAGACTAATTAGTCCTCACCCCCCAGCCCCTCTCCGAAGGAGAGGGGAGCGTGGAACGTATACGTACCGGAAATACTTTATCCAAGCATTTGAGTGTAGTTACTCCCTCTCCTTTGGAGAGGGTTGGGGTGAGGACTTTTCGACTTTGACTTAACGACTTTCAACCTGCATTTTTAGACTAAAATCACTTTTGCTGCGTTAACACTACAATTGCTTTTAAAAATTTAGAATTAATAGCTACTTTTACCAAAAATTGTTATTTATGCGCCACATTTTACTATTGCTTTTATTGGGCTTTGCTGTAACCTTTACTTCTTGCCGCGACGATTTTGAGTTTGAAGCCAGTAACGGCACCGGACTTGAATTCTCCCGCGATACGGTGTACCTTGATACTGTGTTTAGCAACATAGGCTCAAGCACCTATACATTAAAGGTGTATAACCGCAGCGATAAAGATATTAGCATACCCAGCATAAAACTGGGCCAGGGCGAAAGTTCTAAGTACCGCCTAATGGTAGATGGTGTTCCCGGCAAAGTGTTTAACAATGTAGAGCTGCTGGCAAAAGACAGTATGTTTGTATTTATAGAAACTACTATAGATTATAGCGAGTATACTAACAACAGTACTACGTTTTTGTATACCGACAAGATTGAGTTTAGCGGAAGTGCAGGCCAGCAGCAGGTAGAGCTGGTTACGCTTGTTCAGGATGCTTACTTTTTATTCCCGCAGCGTAACGATCAGGGCGAATATGAAGCCGTGCGTTACGATGATGAACTTACCGATGATGGTGAAGCTACCTATGTTTACGGCTTTAATTTAGATGAAGCCGACCATGATAACGAACTTATTTGGAACAATACAAAACCCTATGTAATATATGGTTATGCCACCGTGCCTACAGGTAAAACCCTTACAGTAAATCCCGGGGCGAGGGTACATTTTCATGCCGATTCGGGTTTAATGGTACGCCCAGGCGCTACGTTAAATATTAATGGAGCAGTTTCTACAGCAGGAACTAATGATAATGAGGTGGTTTTTGAAGGCGACCGCCTGGAGCCCGATTTTGCCGATGTACCGGGTCAGTGGGGTGCTATATTATTAATGTCGGGTGCCGATAATTCCATCAACCACCTTACGCTTAAAAATGCTACGGTGGGTATTTTATCACAACGTATTGATGCTAATACTACCCCGAAACTTCAAATAGATAACTCGCAAATTTATAACTGCTCTAATTTTGGAATTTTGGCGTATACGTCGAACATTTCGGGGAACAACTTAGTGGCAGGCAATGCGGGACAGGCAGCTGTAGGCTTGGTTTATGGCGGACTTTACAACTTTAAGCACAGCACTTTTGCCAACTACTTTAATGCATACAACCAGGTTCCGCTGCTTATAAACGACTACATTCAGGATGAAACCACCATATACCCTGCCGAACTTACCGCTAATTTCGACAATTGTATCATGTACGGCTCGGGCAACATGGGCCTTTCGTTAGAGAAGCAATCGGCAAGCGATAGTTTCCACATAATTTTTAACCGCTGCCTTATTAAACTGGTAGACAGTACGAATCAGTTTAGGAATGAAGACCTATATCCCGGTGATGCAGGCACGGGTAACGAGCCAACTGTTGTGGCTTACAATGGCTGCATACTGGCGCGCAGTTCTACCCGCAACACCCCTAATTTTGAAGACCCTGACAATAACAAGTTCAACTTATTTACCGATACCACGGGCACTCCGGAATTTCCCGGCGCCGAAGGTACTGCCGATCCTGCTATTGCTGCACAGGTTCCGTTTGATATAACGGGTGCTTCAAGGCCGGCTAATGGTGCCGACATAGGCGCCTACGAAAGCCGGGTAGAACCTGCCGAATAATTTTTACGGAGTTATATAATTATTTTTCATAATTTAGGCTAACAAACGTAAAACCAACATTATGAAAAATTTATTTGCGACATTTAGCCTGTTTGTACTGTGCCTTACTATGGGCAATGCAGCGGCACAAACTAACGAGGAAGCAGCGATGCAAAAAGCCTGGGAAGCCTATGCAGCCCCGGGCGATATGCATAAAATGCTTGCCGATGAAACCGGAACATGGGATGTAGCAATGACGTTTTGGATGGATGCCAAGGCTAAACCCGAAACCAGTAAATCTACATCAGAATCTGAGATGATTTTAGGCGGGCGTTACCAGGAAGTTACCTATAAAGGCAACATGATGGGTATGGACTGGGAAGCGAAGAACACGATAGCTTACAATAACAAATCGAAAGAATTTACCTCTACTTTTATTGACAACAGCGGCACAGGCATGATGGTTGCCACCGGTACTTATGATCCTGCTACTAAAACAATAACCTTTAAAGGTGAAATGACCGACCCCCTAACCGGTAAAGCGGTTAAGTTTAGGGAACTCTACACTATTGTTGATGCCAACACGCGTAAACTGGTTGCCTACGATACCAAAGATGGTAAAGAATACAAGAGCATGGAGATTGTAATGAAGAGGAAGTAAGGTTTAGCCACGAATTTTCACAAATGAGTATAATCCGGCTTAGTGGCCGGATTTTTATGATGTGATTGGCATTTGGAATTTTGACGGCTTGTCTTCGAAACGGGTGGCTGATCTGATACGCCATATGAGGACGCTATATATTTTTATATATTTTATAGAGAACAACTTTTAAAGTATTTAATATGTATGAAAAACAAAAAAATTACTGTTCATTTATTAAAGTTGGAAAACAAGAATTTATGGAAAAACTTTTCTGTGACGGTGAGATTTACTTTAATTCCCTTGAATATTTCCGAAAACTTCCGCAAGAAAACAATATGTCTGACCCACACGAAGGCATCATCAAATTAATTCAGACTGAAAATATTAAAATAAAAGTTGGAGATAAAACTTTTTTCAGTGATAAAGGACAACTACGTATAACGAATCCTAATCTACAAGGGAATATGTTTTGTTTATACGGTATTAAAACAGAAATTATTGAACCCACAAAAATTTTCAAAGAACTAAATTTGGATATTAGCTCTATTGATTGGGGAGAAGCCGCAGTTTATATTTACGATACAAAAGAATTTTTGAAGCGAATGAAGTCAGCTATTAAAAAAGTACAATTACAATTTAAATTTCATGCTGTCTCATATTATGATGAGAAGACTTATAAAGGTAACCTTAGTATTTTCGACAAATCAATTAAATTCAAAAAACAAAATGAAATAAGATATTGGATTCCAAATGCCACTAATAAACCCATTAAATATATCTTGGCGACTTGTCAGATATAAGTGCTTTGGTAGATAAAAATGATCTTTTAAATATTAAATATGATTATAAATAACCTCTCAACTTAGTCTTGCCTAATTACTAATAAATAACTAATTTTGCCCCTTTAAACAACAACACACATAAAGATGATCCATTTCTTCGGAAACCAGACCAATACGGTTTTTGCGGTACAGGCGCAAAACGAACTTTCGGCAGAGGATATTTCAAAATTAAACTGGCTTTTTGGCAACGCTCATAAAATAGAAAAATCCGTACTTACGGATTTTTTTGTTGGTCCGCGTGCCACCATGATCACTCCGTGGAGTACTAATGCCGTTGAAATTACCCAGAACATGGGTATTACGGGCATCATCCGCATTGAGGAGTTTGAAAAGGCAGACGAAGCTACCACGAGTTTTGACCCTATGCTTTCGCAAAAGTATAACGGCCTTAACCAGGACATTTACACCATAAACATTAAGCCGGAAGCCATCCTTGAAATTAAGGATATTGCCGCTTACAACCAGCAGGAAGGCCTCGCGCTTAACCCTGAAGAAGTAGATTACCTTAACAACCTTGCCACTAAACTGGGCAGGAAATTAACCGACTCTGAAGTTTTTGGCTTTAGCCAGGTAAACTCTGAGCATTGCCGCCACAAAATATTTAACGGTACGTTTGTTATAGATGGCGAAGAGAAACCTTCATCGTTGTTTAAACTTATCAAAAAAACATCGATAGAAAACCATAACGATATTGTATCGGCCTATAAAGATAACGTCGCCTTTGTAAAAGGGCCTCGTGTGGAGCAATTTGCTCCTAAAACGGCTGATAAACCCGACTTTTACCAGATAACAGAATTTGATTCGGTTATATCGATAAAAGCTGAGACACACAACTTTCCTACCACGGTAGAGCCTTTTAACGGTGCTGCAACAGGTGCAGGTGGCGAAATTCGCGACAGGCTTGCGGGTGGGCAGGGGTCGTTACCACTTGCTGGTACGGCTGTATACATGACATCATATTCCCGCCTTGAAGAAAACAGGCCTTGGGAAAATGGTATGGATGAGCGCAAATGGCTGTATCAAACCCCAATGGACATTTTAATAAAAGCGTCTAACGGAGCGTCTGACTTTGGTAATAAATTCGGGCAACCGCTTATTACAGGTTCTGTACTAACGTTTGAGCATACTGAGGATGCCCGCAAACTGGGCTTTGATAAAGTTATAATGCTTGCCGGTGGTATTGGCTATGGTAAAGCAAGCCAGGCCGCGAAACAAAAACCGCAGGTTGGCGACAAGATCGTTATTCTTGGTGGCGAAAATTACCGTATTGGTATGGGTGGTGCAGCCGTATCATCTGCCGATACAGGTGCCTTTAACTCAGGTATCGAACTTAATGCTATTCAGCGTTCTAACCCCGAGATGCAAAAACGTGCTGCCAATGCCGTTCGTGGTTTGGTGGAAAGTGAAAACAACCCAATAGTTTCTATTCACGATCACGGTGCAGGTGGCCACTTAAACTGCTTATCGGAACTTGTAGAGGAAACAGGTGGTAAAATAGACCTTGATAAATTGCCGGTGGGCGACCCTACCCTTTCGGCTAAAGAAATAATTGGCAACGAGAGCCAGGAACGTATGGGCCTTGTTATTGGCCAAAAAGATATTGATACCCTGCAACGCATTGCCGACCGTGAGCGTAGCCCAATGTACGCGGTAGGTGATGTTACGGGCGACCATAGGTTTACTTTTGAGAGCGCTACAACGCATGCAAAACCAATGGATTTTGCCCTTGAAGATATGTTTGGCTCATCGCCAAAAACTATAATGACAGATACTGCCATTGCAGCCAACTACGCTAACCCGGAGTATTCTCAGGAAAAAGTACACGAATACCTAAACCAGGTGCTTCAGCTGGAGGCTGTTGCCTGTAAAGACTGGTTAACCAATAAGGTAGACCGTTGTGTGGGTGGTAAAGTTGCCAAGCAACAAACTGCCGGGCCTATTCAGCTACCTCTTAACAACGTTGGTGTTATGGCACTTGACTATGCCGGTAAAGAAGGTATAGCGACCACCATAGGCCACTCGCCGGTTTCGGCATTAGTAGACCCTGTTGCGGGCAGCCGTAACTCTATTGGCGAGGCGTTATCGAACATTGTTTTTGCTCCGCTAAAAGACGGACTTAAAAGCGTGTCGCTTTCGGCTAACTGGATGTGGGCTTGTAAAAACGAAGGCGAAGATGCTCGTTTATACGAAGCCGTACAGGGCTGTAGCGATTTTGCTATAGAATTAGGGATCAACATACCTACAGGTAAAGATTCGCTTAGTATGAAACAAAAATACCCTGATGGCGATGTTATTGCCCCGGGTACGGTTATTATATCGGCAGCAGGTAACTGTAGCGACATCCGTAAAGTAGTAGAGCCGGTTCTTAAAAAAGATGGCGGTAACATTTACCACATTAACCTAAGTGGCGATAACTTTAAACTTGGCGGATCATCGTTCGCGCAGGTGTTGAATAAAGTCGGCAATGAAGTTCCGACGATTAAAGATGCTGCTGCGTTTAAAAACACCTTCAACGTAATTCAGGATCTTATAAAAGCGGGTAAAATTGCAGCGGGCCACGATATTGGCAGCGGCGGTTTAATTACTACGCTTCTTGAAATGAGCTTTGCACAGGTTAACCTTGGTGCTGAGTACGACCTAACCAACCTTAACGAGGCTGATACAGTTAAAACCCTGTTTGCAGAGAACATTGCTATTGTTATTCAGGCGGATGCTGCTGTAGAGGCTGAGTTTGCTAAAAACAATGTAGCCTTTACGCTTATAGGTACGCCTAAAGAAAGTAACACGGTTACCGTTAAAAACGGCGACGCCAACCTAACTTTTGATGTTACCGAAACACGTGATACGTGGTTTAAAACATCGTACCTGTTAGACCAGAAACAAAGTGGCAAACAAAAAGCACAAGAGCGTTACAACAACTATAAAAACCAGCCGCTGCAGTTTACTTTCCCTACCCATTTTACAGGTAAGAAAGTAACGTTAGACGGCAGCAAGCCAAGGCCTAAAGCCGCTATTATTCGCGAGAAGGGTAGTAACTCTGAACGTGAAATGGCAAACGCCATGTACCTTGCCGGTTTTGATGTTAAAGACGTACACATGACCGACCTTATATCAGGCCGTGAAACCCTTGAGGATATCCAGTTTATTGGTGCCGTGGGCGGTTTCTCAAATTCAGATGTACTGGGTTCGGCTAAAGGCTGGGCGGGTGCTTTCTTATACAACGAAAAAGCCAAGATTGCACTTGAAAAATTCTTTGCAAGGGAAGATACACTATCGGTAGGTATTTGTAACGGTTGCCAGCTGTTTATAGAGCTTGGCCTTATAAACCCCGACCATGAGGTTAAACCGCGCATGCTGCACAACGACAGTAAAAAACACGAGAGTGGGTTTACATCGGTAACGGTACAGGAAAACGCATCGGTTATGCTTAGCACCCTTGCGGGCAGTACCCTTGGTGTTTGGATATCGCACGGTGAAGGTAAATTTGACCTACCGTATACCGAAGATAAATACGATGTTGTGGCTAAATATGCTTACAACGGCTACCCTGCCAACCCTAACGGCAGCCACTTTGATATTGCCATGATGGCAAGCAACAACGGCCGCCACCTGGTTATGATGCCGCACATTGAGCGCTCTATGTTTCAGTGGAACTGGGCTAACTACCCAGAAGGCCGCACCGACGAGGTTTCGCCTTGGCACGAAGCGTTTGTTAATGCGCGCCTTTGGATAGAGCAGCGTTAATTTGTTGATTTGATAATTCGGTTATTTGATCTTAAGACAGAAGATAATAGATGATAGACGCCTCCAGGAATGGGGGCGTTTTTTTTGTATATTTGATTTATAAATAAAATATTTATGAACATACAATTTAGTAACTTAAATCTGTTCGCTAAGAATCCAAGTAATTGTCCCCACTGTCATCGCGACATAGAGCCGGTTAGCTTACATCAACAAGTAGAAAAAACTATTTGCTATTCTATTTGGCGTTGCACATATGCAGAGTGCAAAAAGATGTTCATAGCAGCTTATGTTGTTACCGAAAATTTAACTTTACGAGGAAATTATACACTAAATTTTAGTAGATTTCTTGATGGTCTGCCTATAGCACCACACTGGCCTGGAACATTAAAAAATCTTAAGTCTAAATTTATACCCACGTATATGCAAGCATTACAGGCCGAATATTTAGGATTAGATGAAATTTCTGGAATGGGATTTAGAAAATCTATTGAATACTTAGTCAAAGATTATTTAATTCAAAGAGACAATTCTTTAGAAGGAAAAATTGAAGATACTCTTTTAGCCAAAGCAATTGCAGAAAATTTCATTTCTCCACAAGAGGCGGATTTAAAGGAATTATTAATGCGAGCTACTTGGTTAGGAAATGATATGACTCACTATTTAAAATATCACGATAATTTTGACATAAATGATTTAAAAGAACTGATAAAATTAGTTGTTGATGAGATACACAGTATTGAGCAAAAGAGACACTATATTGCTAATATACAAAGTAAATATAAAAAATAATTTTATGTAGGGCGAGTGTGCCGCCACTCGCGCGAGCATCTTGCTCGTGCCCATACTGTAACCGCTCGAGCGTGACGCTCGCGCCAGCAAAACGATAGCGCGGATTTGTAATCCGTGCCCATACTTTTTGTAAATTGCAGTTAAACACCTACCTTATGAAACACCTGCTACTTATACTTTTGTGTTGTGCCTCGGCTTATGCACAACATAAAATACCGGATATTCCTTTTAATGTGCCTGTACACAAACGTTCGGAGTATTATAAAACTTTTGATATTAAAGATAAAAGTGCAATTATTGTTACAGCGGGCAATTCGGGTTACCGTAATGAGAAACAACACTTTTTGGTTTACAGCAATAAAGGGCCTGTACGTAAATTTATTATTGAAAGAGCGGAAGTACAGGAAATTTCAGTAACTGCTGAGCAGTCTGAAACCTATTGGCAATTTTTATACAGCTACTTTAATGCAGACCTTTTAGATCGTGAAAAACTTTCCGATCGTAAAAGCACTATCGTTGTGTTAGATGGCTCTTGGGATTATTTTATTGTTTATAGTAAAAAAGAGAGCTATGCTTTAAACTCGCATGCATCTGAAACTTATATTGATGCTAAAAGTTACGGCTGGGAAGAGCGGGTAAAACTCCTTAAACTTATTGAAGAGTTTCAGAATGTTTTTTCAAAGTAGCAGCTCACACCAATAACAACAAAACGCCCCACGATATGCAGGGCGTTTGTTGTTTAAACTATCTATGTAAATTAAGATAAAAGCCTTCTGTTTACAGGGAGCCAATACAATATTATAAAAGTAAGCGCTATTACAACGGTGATGGCAGCACTTACAATAAGAATGGTGTCGCCCATGTCACCCATAGTACTGGTCACATAACCCGCTGTTAACGACACAGCATATATTTGAATAGCAACTGCTATTACGGCTGCTACAGTATAAATGTACAGCCCAACAAGCTTTCTTTGCAGCATTAAGATTGCGGATGTAAGTTTTGCAATTCCAACTACTAAACTCGCAACAGTTAAGGATCGCATTTCATCCATTGCCTCCCCGGTATCGGTAATAAGTGATACCGCCGAACTTATCAGCGTGAAAGAAACACCCAATATCGTCAGTATACACAACACTTTTAAAAAGGTAGCATTTTGCGGTGGCTTAATTTCAAACTCGTCAAATCTCTTAGGCTGCTCTGTATTACAATTATCGCAGTAGGCGGCATCATCGGCAAGCAGTTTGCCGCATCGGGTACATGGCTTCATAGTATGTTTGGTTTGTGCGGTAAATATAGTAATTCTTAAAGATTGCGCAAATACGGCCATAACGTAGCTCCCTTCCAATCTCACGTATCTTTTCTCATTCCGCTTACTCCAACAAAACCTAAAATATGTATATTTGGGTTTAGCTATCAACCACTTAACCAGACCAAGAATGAAAAGACTTTTACTCATTATAACGCTTTCAGCAATATTTACAAACGTAAAGGCACAGGACCAGATGCCATCGCCAACCGAGATACGCGCTATTATTGCCGGCAGCATTACCCAACTTAACATTGCCCCTGAGTCCATTGCCGAGGTTAAGAACGAGGTGGTTGTAACCGGTAACGATTCGGTGCAAATACGCATTTACCGGCCGGTACTAAAGGCTAAACTCCCGGTAATTTTCCAAATTCACGGCGGCGCTATGGTGGCCGGCGACCTTGATACCCACGATAATATTTGCCGCTACCTTGCCAACCATACCCAAAGCGTTGTGGTTGCGGTACATTACCGCCGTCCGCCCGAAAGTAAATTTCCCGCCGCGCTTAACGATTGCCATAATGTACTAAAATGGATAGGCGCCAACATGAAAAAGCTTAACGGCAATGGCAAACTGGTGCTGCTTGGCGATAGTGCCGGTGGGCAGCTTTCGGGCGCCCTTGCGCTGGTAAACGCTAAGGAAAAGAAACCCCTGCCCATTGCTGCCCAGGTGCTGGTAAACCCCGCGCTGGATGTTTCTAAAGGGTCGGCCACCTATGCTGCCTACAGCTGGATGGTAGAGGCCTACATTAACCCGAACGACGACCCTAAAGACAACAGGCTCTCTCCCCTGCTGGCTACCAACTTTAAAGGGGTGCCACCCGCTGTTATAGTAGTTTGCGAAAACGACGAGCTGCGCCCCGAAGGCGAGGCGTACCATAAAAAGTTAACCGAAGCAGGGATACCGTCTAAACTGTTCCTGCAGCCGAAAACCGGACACCTTGCCGAGCTGTGGTGCGCTGCCTCGCCAAAGGCACAGCCCGCCATGGATTTTGTAGTAGCCGAACTGAAAAAGGTGTTTAAAGAGTAATTATGAGTATTTTAAAGAAGTTATTTGGTTCAGGCTCAAAAGACAATGAAAGCGCCATTGACATCAATGCAACAGATGATTACAAGAGGAACGCATTGTTTGCCTCTATAACCGATGGGAACGAGGCAACAGCTATCGACCTGATCAATCGTGGGATTGCTTTAAATACGCAGGATAGTAACGGGCAAACGCCGCTGCACTTTTGCGCGCTGTACAACAACTATAACATTGCCAAGGCTATAGCCGAAAAAGGTGCCGATGTAAACCTTAAAGACAAGCATGGCAACAATCCGTTGTGGACGGCTGTTTTTAACGGACAAAAATCTAAAGACTACGGGATTGTAAGACTACTGCTAAGGTATGGCGCCGATACCCACAGCATTAACAACGTTAATAAAACACCACTGGATTTCGCCAGGCAGGTCGGTTATACCGATTTGATAGAAATTTTAGAAGGTAAACTTAAGTAAAACAACACACTATGCAAATTATCACTACTCCCCGCCTTACCCTTCGCGAACTTACTATTGATGACGCGCAGTATTTTTATGAGCTAAACCTGGACCCTGAGGTGCTGCAATTTACCGGCGATGTGGTTTTTGAAACTGTTGAGGCTGCCCGGCAATTTTTAGTCAACTACGGGCATTACAAAAAATACGGCTATGGGCGGTGGGCGGTTATCCGAAAAGAGGATGATGCCTTTTTGGGTTGGTGCGGACTAAAATTTTCGGAGGACACGGGTGAGTGCGATTTGGGTTTCCGGTTCTTTAAAAAATATTGGAACCAGGGTTATGCAACCGAAGCCGCAAAAGCATCGCTCGAAGTCGGATTTTCAAAATTTGGCGTCACAAAAATTATAGGTAGGGCCATGACCGCAAATTTGGCTTCAGTAAAAATTTTGGAGAAAATCGGGATGGAATTTGCGGCCTATTTTGACTTTGATGGCGAAGATGGAGTTTTGTATTCAATCTCAAAATCCAAAAGTGAAATATTAGCCTAAAAAGGGCAAAAAACAGCCTTAAAAACACCTCATTTAAGCACATCTCGAAATCCAAAAGTGAAATATTAACCCCTTTTTTACCCAAATTTGCTTAACTGGCAACTATTATTTAAAAATTATGACATCCTAAATTTAATTGGTTTGTAAGATATAATTTCATAATTTGCATAGATAAACCTTTACAATAATTTATGGATACCATAACCCGTCTGTTTGATTTTCCGTACTACCAGCTCACAAAGTATAACCTGCCTGCGGCATTGGTTACCAAGTACGGAAACGAGTGGGTAAAGACCTCAACGCAGGAGTACGTGGACAAGGCTAACACCTTCTCCCGTGGGCTTTTACGCTTGGGAATACGGAAGAATGATAAGATCGCGGTGATATCATCCAACAACCGAACCGAGTGGAATATTGTTGATATTGGCATACTGCAAACCGGGGCACAAAACGTACCGGTGTACCCTACCATATCCGAAGAAGACTACGAATATATCCTAACCCACTCAGATGCAAAGTATTGCATTGTTTCTGATGAAGAGTTATATAAAAAGATCATGTCGGTTAAGCCTAATGTACCTAACTTAAAAGAGGTATATTCTTTTAATCAGGTACCCGGCTGTAAAAGTTGGGAAGAGATACTGGAACTCGGTAAAGACGCTGATAATCAACCAGATGTAGATGCCATTAAAGACAGTATTAAGGAAGATGAGCTGGCTACCATTATATATACATCGGGTACCACGGGCAGGCCTAAAGGCGTAATGCTATCGCACAAAAATATTGTTTCAGATGTGCTAATGAGCTCAGAGCGAGTGCCTTTCCAACTGGGGCAGAGCGTTGCACTTAGCTTTTTACCGGTATGCCATATTTACGAACGCATGATATTGTACATCTACCAGTACTGCGGCGTATCGATATATTTTGCGGAAAGCATTGAAAAACTGACAGATAACATTAAAGAAACATCACCAGACGTTATTACGGCGGTGCCGCGATTGCTGGAAAAAGTGTATGATGCCATTATAGCAAAGGGGTCGGCACTTACGGGTATTAAGAAGAAATTATTCTTCTGGGCTGTCGACGTAGGCCTTGAGTATGAGCCTTATGGCGCCAATGGGCCTTGGTATGGCGCTAGACTTTGGCTGGCTCGTAAGCTGATCTTCAGCAAATGGAAAGCCGGTTTAGGTGGCAAATTAGGCCTGATGGTTAGCGGCAGTGCAGCCATTCAGCCAAGGCTTGCCCGTGTGTTTGCTGCGGCAGAAATCCCTGTAATGGAGGGCTATGGCCTTACCGAGACGTCGCCCGTAATTGCTGTAAACGACCAGCGAAACGGCGGCTTTAAAATTGGCACCGTTGGCAAACCCCTTAAAGGTGTGGAAGTTAAGATTGCCGAAGATGGCGAGATACTGTGTAAAGGCCCTAACGTGATGATGGGCTACTACAACGACGAGGAGAAGACTAAAGAGGTTATGACCGACGGGTATTTTCATACAGGCGATATCGGCCTGATTGATAAAGATGGTTTCCTAAAAATAACAGATCGTAAAAAGGAGATGTTTAAAACATCCGGCGGTAAATACATTGCGCCTCAGCTTATTGAGAACGCCATGAAGCAATCGCGGTTTATAGAACAGATCATGGTTATTGGCGATGGCGAGAAGATGCCAGCAGCGTTTATTCAGCCTGATTTTGCGTTTGTTAAGCAATGGGCGTCACGTAAGGGTATTATTCTTAGCTCTAACCAGGAACTTGCTGAGAGTAAAGAAGTTCACGACCGAATACAGGAAGAAATTGAAGGCATCAACAAGAAATTTGGGCATTGGGAGCAAATCAAACGATTTGAGATAACCCCTGATACCTGGAGCGTTGAAGGCGGGGAAATGACTCCTACTCTTAAGCTTAAACGTAAGGCGGTTAAAGAAAAATATATTAAGCTGTATGATAAAATATACGGAGTCTCAAGTGATAAATAAAACCTGAATATCAGCCACTTAATAATTTGTAAGCGCGATAAA
>Ga0265780_10007330_pt1 | contig 13574 bp, 11 predicted proteins | sample P1T30metagenome_FD_192432 | JGI IMG/M metagenome (GOLD analysis project Ga0265780, IMG submission 192432) | Plant litter microbial communities from East Loma Ridge, Irvine, California - P1 T30 | ecosystem: Environmental > Terrestrial > Plant litter > Unclassified | place: USA: California... | reverse complement strand
CTACGCAGCCGCCCTGGGGTTACCCGACCTCGACGGTCTGGGAGCCGTCGGCGACGGAGCCCACGCTCGACACGAGTGGATCTCGATCGACGGCATGGACGAGCGGACCGCGCTCGCGGCGGGCCTGCTGACGAGGCTCGGCAGCGGCTTTGCTGCCGCCGAGGCGTTCTAGTTGTTGAAGCGGAACTCCACCACGTTGCGTAGCGGATGACCATCTCAGGTGTAAGGTCGGCGGATGGCTGAGCCCTTCACGCGCGCTGCGATCTACCTACGCATCTCGATGGATCGAGAGATGGACGGCCTGGCCATCGACCGGCAGCGCGCCGACTGCCTGACGATCGCCGAGACCCGTGGGTGGGCGGTGGTTCGCGAGTATGTCGACCAGTCACGGAGTGCGACTGACAAGACGAAGCGACGTCCCGGATATGACGACCTGGTGAGCGGCTTCGAGGCGGGAGAATTCGACGCGATCATCTGCTGGGATCTCGATCGACTCACCCGCCAACCCCGACAGCTCGAGGATTGGATCGACGCTGCCGAGGCGCGCGGGTTGCGACTCGTCACCGCCAATGGTGAAGCCGATCTGACCACCGACGGCGGACGCCTGTTCGCCCGCGTAAAGGCCGCAGTCGCGCGCTCCGAGGTCGAGCGAAAGACCGCTCGACAGTCGGCCGCTCAAGCTCAACGAGCGGCGCAAGGCCGAGCCCCGAAGGGTATGCGTCCTGTCGGCTACAGCGTCGCAGGCGAGATCATCGAGCACGAGGCCGAGGCCGTCCACGCGGTCTTCACGGCGTTCAATGGCGGTAGCTCACTTAGAGCCATCGCGGCAGCTCTTTCCGGCGAGACCGGTGAGCGTATCCCCGCGAGGGTACCCGCGCTCCCCCGTCACACGCGGACTGTCACCTTTGAACGCAACTCTCGACGCGATGAGGAGAACAAGACTCTCCCTCCAGAGAAGCAGCGGAAGCTGCGGCCCGTGCCCGATGAAGCCCCGTGGCCACCGAGCACGGTACTCGGGATGCTTCGCAACCCTCGCTACGCCGGGTATTCGACGTACACGCGAAAGGATGGGCAGCTTGACGGTGGCAAAAGGCGAGCGCGGCGTGCGTCGATCCTTCAGGGCGAGACGGGCGAGCCTGTGCGCGGGCAGTGGAAGCCAATCGTCGACGAGGGTGTTTGGTCGTCGGTGCAGGAACGGCTCGATAGCTCTGAGCGGGTTACGAACCGCGTTGGCACCGACCGCCGCCACCTCGGCAGCGGCTTGTATCGCTGCGGCGTGTGCGAGCAGCGCGTACGTGGGCACACGAGCCGATACCGTTGCGCCGGGCATATCACGCGAAGCCGGGAGCAGATCGACGCGTACGTGACCGCTGCTATCCGTGCACGCCTGGCATGCCCCGACTTGGCCGACCTGCTCCCGAACCGGAACGAGCCACGGCTGCACGAGATCAAGGCCGAGGTCGGCGCACATCGGGCGAAGATCGCGAGGGCTCAGCGCGACTACGACGCCGAGGTGATCGAAGGCCGCGACCTCAAGCGGGTGCGCGACCATGAGGAAGCAGCGATCAAGGTCTTGGAGGCCGAGCGCTTGCGTCTGGCGGCCAACGCCACCGCGGGCGCGGTGCTCGGCGCGCAGGACCCCGTGGCAGCATTCGACGCCACCGATCTCGGCGCGCAGCGCGCCGTCATCGAGTCGCTGTGCCAGGTTCGCCTGCACGGGCATCCACGCGGCGTGAAGGCATTCAACCCCGACACGGTGGCCATCGACTGGAACAAGTAGCGCAACGCAGACGAGCGCCCCGAACCGTGTAGGCCGGGGCGCTCGAGGGCTGCCGCGGGCGCTGGGAGCGCGCCCTTGCCATCGGGGTGATCCCGCGCGCAGCTACAGGAACAAGCCGTCCTCGCCCTTGTCGCCGCCGCTCTTGTCGTTGTTGGGCGTGACGTTGCGCTCGAGTCTTAAATTGCGGATCTCGGCCTTACTGAGGCGGCGCCGGATCTCGCGCTCACGCGCCTGCTTAGCGTGATGCTCAGTCCAGCGGTGCCGACGACGCTCACTCTCGGCGGCCTCCTCACGCTCGCGGCTGGCAAGCTGTCGTGCCGCCTCACGGGCAGGGGCGACTTGTGTCTGAAGGTGTGCAGCCCTCCGGAAGTCGAATAGCACTGCCTCGTCGTGGTCGTCCAGGTCGATGTCGTCGGCGGTGGCCGGACCGTAGTCGTCCAGGTCGACGCCGAGAGCGCTCGCGTCGTCGAACAGTGAGTCGATGCTGTCGTTACCGTTGCTCGACCACAGGAGCGCGAGGATCAGCTCCCACACCTCGTCAAACTCGTCGGCGGCTTCTGCGGCTGAGGCCTCCAGCTCGGACCGGGAGCGCCCGACGCCGAGATCGCCATCCGTGATGAGGGGACCGACCGGGCTCACACCATCAAGGAGACGGTATCCGCCGATCACCGGGGCGAAGCCGGAAGCGTGCGCAACCTCGGTAAGCATCAGGTCGAAGTCGGCCGGGCGCACCGGGAGCACCTCGAAGATCGCGAGCGACTCGACCATGTGCTCGACCGTTGCCGCCCGCAGGCGCTCGGCGCCGAACAGACGGCGCAGGGCGCCCACACGCAGGGCTCCGGTCCGCGTTTGGCGACGCTCCCGCTCCTCCTCCTCGGTCCTGACAACCTCGGCGAGCGTGCGGCCGAGATCCGCGGTGCGATGTGTCGTCAGCGCGTGGAGCTGGGTGCGGTCGATGCCCGGGAGTGCGGTCCTGGGAGCGCGGAGCACAGCCCGCTCAGGGCCGAATTTATCCGTGAGCGTGTGGCAGGTCGCGCGCGTGACGCGCGCACGTGCTTCGGCGAGTGGGACGGGCAGCGCGGCAAGCAGCGCGAGATGACGGCGGGCGGCCGTGGCGGAGAGCTCCTGGGCGCGGAGCGCGTCGGGGTGAGTAGTTTTCGTCATGAGGTCGTGCCTTTCTTGATGGTGTCTTGCGGGTCAGTCACCGAAGGCGCGGGCGCCGCGTTCGCGGTGTAGGCGCTGCATCTCGGCTTGCCGCTGGGCGGCGGGAGGAAGGTTTGGGAGCGCCGGACGGCGACGGCGGCGGGGGGTCGCGGCCTCGGCCTCGATCTCCTCGATCTGCTGGCGCACGACCTCGGCCTCGGCGAGCTGGGCGCGCACCTGCTCTTCACTTAGCTCCGGCGGCAGCTCGCTTTCGTGCCAATGGGCCAGCGGGTTGTCGACCCAGCCGTACGTAAGGCCGGGCCGCTGGCGACTACGAGCGACCTTGACGCCGAGACGGAGGGCGGCGCGCGCGTAGCCCGGCAGGCCCGGCAACGCGAACAGCCCGGAGGCGAGCACACCGGTCAGGACGCCGACGAGGTCTCCTCGGTCGCGACCCGGCGCAGCGGCAATGGCCAGCCCTGTCTCCGGGATAGTCCGCTCAGCGACACGGGCCGCCAGGCGCTGCACGATCGCGGCGTGCGTGAGTCCCGCTCCAAGCGCCGACGCCTTGCGACGGCGGAGGCGTGGCTTGCCCTCGCCAGTCGAGTCCAGCATTCGGTACGTGACGCCGGTGACGATCTGGCCCGTTTTGCGGTTCGGCACCGGCTTGAGATCGACGGTGACGCCCCGCTCCGCCAAAGCGAACTGGAACGCCGCCCAGCTCGTCACTGTCTCGTCAGCCAGAACGTCGGTGACGGTGTAGCCCAAACGCTGCTCGAAGCTCGGCACCTCATTGGCTCGGACGACCCACTCGGGCGCCGCGGTCTTACGCTGCGGTCGCTCGAGCACGGAGAGGCCGTGTTCGCGGGTCACCTCGTCGACGAACTGCGCGAGCTGCCAGTGCGCGCGGCACGACCGAATCGCGCGGCCGGCTTGATCGTTGACGACGAGAGCATGAGCGTGCGCGGCGCCGCCGTCGCCGTGCGGGATCACAGCGATCAGTGCGCCCGGGTAGGCGCGGCGAAGGGCCTCGGCTGTGATCGCAGCGATGAGACGCTGGTCGTCCTCGTTCGTGGGGTCCAGCTCTGAGGTCGGCGCCGAGACGACGATGCCCTGCGCCTTCACACGGCGGTTGGCGGTAAGCCGCTCAGCCTCTGCCACGAACGCCGACAGTGACGGCGCGTCGATCAGTGTCCCCGCACCGAGCCGGTCGGTGCCCGCCTCCTCGTGGCCGCGTCGCTTCTCCGAGCCCGGCGCGCCGAGCGAGAGGTAGACGGCACGGGCGTGGAGGTCGTAGACCGGCGAGATCGTGCAGATCACCGGGTGCTCCCGCCGAGTAGGGCAACGAGCTGGCGGCAAACGTCGGCGAGGTCGCGGACTGCCACGCCCAGCGCGGCGTCGTGGACGAAACCCCGGTGAGCCAGGCGCACGAGCGAGTTAGCCAAGCCTCCCGTCCGGCCGATAGCGGCCCTGAGGTCGGCCAGACGCGCACGGTCGGCGTCGCCGAGCACTAGCGCGTGAGGCGGGGTCAAGGGGCGCTGTTCTTCTGGCCCCAGCCTTCCATCGAGCGCGGCGCTATCTAGAACCGCGGCGCGAACGAATGTGGCCACGGGAAGACCGCAACGCGCTGCAGCCTTTTCGATGACGCGAGCTTCGTCGGAGGTCACACGGGCCTTAATGCTGGCGGAACGCGTCGCAGGGCGGTGCTGCTGGTCGGCGCGAGTCACGAGATGTCCTCTGCTGTCGGGGCGGGGCACCGGGGGCGGATCGGGATTCTGCACGCAAGCAGGCATTGCGACCCCCGGCGCTGGCGCGCCGGTTCTCGCAATGCACTTGCGAGGGGAGCCCCCCTCGACCCCCTCGAGCTCGCATTCGCGAGCACAGCAAGCCCCGCCGCTGCTGCGATGTCGAAGCACACCGCGGGGTCCCCATGCTGTTGCACGAGAAAACTCGCGGTGTGCGCTGTGCGGCGCTGCGCGTGCGTCACGAGCCAGCCCGCCGCTGTCGAGCAGCGCGAGCACGGCGCGAACGCTCGGCGGCTTCGGTGCCGAGCTGCGCCCGCGCCTCAGCCTCGACAGCGGCGAGGTCGGCGGGACGAAGCATGCTGCGGAGGATCGCGAGCACTCGGGCGTCGATCCGGGCGCGATCGCGGCGCTGCTTCTCGCGCAGGTTGGCTAGGCGCTTGCGGGACGCGGCGCGGGCGGCGGCGATCTCGGCGTCGAGGGCGTTCATACGGCCACCGCCCCACTAGCGCGCTGGAGACCGTCGACGCGGATTGCCTGGTACTCGACGCCGAGCGCCTGCGCCTCGTCGGCCGGAATCCCGGCCCAAACGTCGGGCGAGCACTCGCTGAGCAGGGAGATCGCGAGGAAGCGGGCGGCAGGTTCGACGCCCCGGAGCATCGCGATCAGCTGTGGCTTGCGGGTCGTCGAGGCCTCGCCCAGGAGCGACCGGTCGCGGGCGTAGACGCGCTGCCGCTGTTCTGGCACCACGACCATCCGATGGATCGAGACGACCATCTCGGCCCGCAACAGTGCCAGGAAGTCGGGCTTCGCGATGCGACCCTCCTGCTCAAGCACCCACTCCGGCGTGCGGATCTCCACGTGCCACCCGATCCGCCGCAGAAGCTCGTCGATCACGACCGAGCCGCGCTCGTAGCGCGCGTTCTGCGCGAGGTCGGCGGAGGTCTTCCGCGTGAACACGGTCATCGCGAACTCCTCTAGCGTGTTCGAAGTCGTGAGCAGGATCGCCCGCGGCGCGGGCGCAGGGGTGTTGGCGTTCCGTGTCGCCGCCGCCGTGGCCCGATTCGGGTCGAGCCACCGAAGGAACTCGTCGTGCGTCGGCAAAAGCCAGAAGCGGGCATCGTCGTGGATGACGATCTCCGCGCCCTTGACGTCCTCGACAGCGTTGCGCCCGGCGGGCATCGCGACCGACCACGGGCGACCGCCACCGAGCATCGCCAGCGTGACGAGCTGCGCCGCAGTCTCGTCAACGAGGACCCCCTTGCCATGCCCGGACGCCGCGCAGACCATCACGACACCCTTGGTAAAGGTCGAGCCGATCGGGGGCCTGTGAGTCGGGTCTGCGAGATAGTCATCCCGCATCGCGCGCAGGCGCGGGAGGTCATCTGCCCAGGCATCAAAATCGAGCTCTCGCGCCTCGTCCAGAGTCATCCCTTCGAGACGCACGAGACGGCGAAGCTTGCGCTTGCGGTCAGCGAGTCCGCCTCCGCCGTCGCCGCCCCCACTGCGCGTGCGAGCGGCAAAGTGCTCCTCGAGCGCCGCGCGCAGATCGAAGTTGGCGCGGACCTCGCCGTCCGCGTACCTGACCCGAATCTCGCCGTCATCGAACTTCGATTCGCGCTGGGTGTCAGGCACTGTGATCACCGGCTACGAGCTCGTGCGTGAGGTAAGCGCAGAGGTCGAGGAACGCGCGGCGGGCCGCACCGCGGCCCTTCGGCGCGTTATCCCCCAGCGCCTCGCGCGGGAGGCGGATGCGGGCCGAGGGGATCTCGAAGGCATCCGAGACCTGTCGGATCGTCAGATCGCACCCCCGCTTGAGCAGGATCGCACCATGCCAGTGAAGAGGCACCCGGTCGCCCGGGGTGATGATGCCCCAGCCCTTGGCGGTGCGCGCGGCTGCGCCCTTCGCGTTATAGGTGTCCCGGGACTGCCAAACGTCGGCGTGCAGATCGAGCACATCCAGATTCCGCAGCCGGTCGAGGCCGATATCGATGGTCTCCTGGGTGAGCATGACCTGCCCCGTGCGCGCGTTCTGGCGGTACTGCATGAGACCGAATACTGAGCCGTGCAGCCGGTTCGCGCGCTGGCGCTGCCCGGTCGTCTCCCCTGCCTTCGCGTCCGCAAAGAATGCTGCCGCGGCAGCGATCTCCGCGGGCGTCGAAACTATCTCGAGATACCCATTCACCGCGTTCTGCGCCACCGCGTTTCGATTCTCGGTGACCGAACTCGGTGATGTGGGGGCGGGGGACCCAAGGAGTCCCCCGCCCTCGCGTGTGTCCGTTCCATGCCAGTTCTCGGCGGTCGCAGAGTGCTCATGGACGGCGTCGGAGAAGCGATCACCGAGTTTCCGCGTTTCTTCGTGGTTTTCCTGGATGCCGCTCTGCTGTCGGCCAGCGACCAGCTCGGGGCGGGCCACGGCGATCACAGGACACCGCCGAGCAGCTCACGGAGACGCTCACGCGCCGCCTCAGTCAGCGGGGGCGCCTCGGCAGCAACACGCTGAGCAGCGCGCTCAAGGAGGGCGAGAACCGCATCGCCGCTGCGCGCCATAATCACCGGGCGCGGCGCGAACACACGGTCTAGGTCCGCGACCTCGACCTCGTATCGCTTACCGACAAGTACGGCGGGGAGGACACCTGCGCGGATGCGACGATGGATGGTGATGGGCGCAACCTGCTGGCGAGCAGCTGCAGCCGGTATCGAGAGACGGGTGGGAGCAATGGCGCCCAGGGAGCAACGAGACACTACGAGTGACCCTTCGAAATCGAAGTTTCACTCTGTGGCGTTGATCAGAGCTGCTCCCATCTTAAGGAGCCAGGGTGTCATTGGACCCGGGGCCTCACGCCAGCCTCATCCCGGTTCGCCCATGAAGGCGGGGTTTATTGGCTGACGAGGACGATAGCACAACCAGGCGCAATCGCTCGCGACTGTGTACTTAACGCCGCGGGCATCCCCGCGCTACGGCCAATTTCCTCTGGCCGAAGTCCAGAGCTATTTCCATGGCACAACTCCGGCGCGTGCCCGCGGGTCGTCAATTGGCCAGAACCTGCTTTATCAGCGCCGCGATGTCATCACGCTGCACCTGCTCATGGAACGTCACCTCAATGCCCTCGGAGCTCATCGACTTGAAGAACCGTTGCGCCGCTCTCATCCTGAGCTTTTCGCTCTGTCTAAGGTCGGAGCGCGTTTTGACGTCCTTGGTCTCAACGACGAAGTTAAGCGACAACCCGCCGTCTTTTCGCTTCAGCACGTACATGAAGTCCGGGCTCGTGGTGCCGCCGAAGTACAGAGGCACTTTGATCGACCGGCGAGGGATTTTCCCAAAGACGACGACTTCACCGAGCTTGGAGTCACGGATTGTGTCGTACTCCTTCGGGGAGTCGTACACGAACGCGTCGTACAGGAACTTGTCCGGCACGATGGCCTTCTCGTCGCGGAAGACGCCGATGTTGCCCTGCGTGATGCTCTCGAGAGGCGCACCGTCCGCATCAGTGAGCTCGGTGCCGAGCACGAGCCCCTCAATTTTCGAGTATGTGAATCGCTCGAGGTAGTTGTTCTCCATCCACTCCGCGAACACGGCCACGAACTCGTGAAGGGTTGCCTTGTTGAAGAAGTCCGCCGGGAGGCTCTCTTTCGCATGGAGACGGACGAGCCCCGTGTGGACACGCTCGATTGGCAGGGCCGTCTGGGCATGGACACGCTTCAGCCAGTCACCGTATGGCATCGCTTCGGTCGCGTCGAAACGATCCTTCGTCTCGGTACGGACTTCAAGGGACAATCCCTCCTCGGTCCTCACGACGATGTCCTGAGCGAATCTGCCGAATTCCTGGCGGTAGATACCGGCGCTCAGCACCTCGTCAATGCACTCGTCGACCTCATCCGGGGTGAGCTCGTCGAGGTGGAGGTAGTACTTTGCGTTTAAGGTCTCCCAAAGTTCTTTGAGCTCGGAGTACCGCTCGGACCGAATGCCAACCTTTACCTTCTGATTCCCCTTCACGACCTTGTCGGGCTTGAGGCCGGTCTTATTGAACGCGGGGTAGGCGGCAAACAGGTCCCCTTCGCGCCCGGGCACGACGTTTTTGTCTGAATCGACGAGCCCCTGCTGCAGGAGCTCGATGAAAAGGTCTGTCTCGGACTTTCCGAGCTCGTCAGCGACCTTGGGAAGCAGTTCCTTCACCTTTGCCGGGCCTACGGCGACGTCGCGATTGATCTCAGAGACCAGAGACTCGGCGAACTTCTGCTCCGTGTAGTCGATGAGGTAGGTGAGGTAAAACTGCTCGCCCGCGAGACGGGTGCCCTTCGCGTCCACAGGCAGCCGGAGGCCACGACCCACCTCCTGGAGCTTCGAGACCTCAGATCCCGACGACCGGAGCTTGACGATTTGGAACACGTTGGGGTTGTCCCAACCTTCCCGCAAGGTCCACTTCGAGAACAGGAATCGACGGGTGTTCGGCACACCGTTCGGCTTCTGAAAGGAGAGCATCGCCTCTTTGTTGCGGAGGATGTCGTCGACCTCGCGCTGAATGGCCTCGTCAGTGGTGGAGTTGTCTGCGGAGAAGTAGCCACCGTTGGTCGCCTCGACATCAGCGATGGACGCTTCCAGGAACGCAACGTACTCTCTCGCGACCGGCGACGAGTCGCTCTTGCGCTTATCAATCTCCGCGGTGATACGAGCGGTGAGAAGGTCCTCAAAACGCTGCCTGAGGTGCCCCTTCGAGCCGTCGCTACCGCGATAAGACGAGATCGAGTCAATGAAGAACAGGGTGAGGGTCTTCACTTTGGATGAACGGCGGAAGTTCTCCCACTCGGTCTCGAAGTGGTTGTCGAGTGCTTGCCGCATCATCAGGCTCTGGTAAGTGTCCGAATAGACACGAGCTGAGAGAATGTCCCCTATCGCCAGCGACTGGCCGTTGGACAACACGACGCCCGACTTGATCGCGGTGTTGTCTGTCTTGCCAATCCCTTCGATGGTGATGCCCGAAAACGCTCCATCCGCGATGCCGAGCGACTCCCCCATTTCGAAGGTGCGCGATTTCCCCTCGCCGATGTTTTGGAACGTCGCCTGCTTCGGCTTGCGCGCTGAGACGCCGGTTAGTTTCAGACGCGTCGTATCGCTGCTGCTGTCCTGCGGGTATTGGACTTGGACGCCCTTGACCAGCTGCTCGTTGAACGACTCGACCGCACCGAGGTTGAAAACGAGGTTGTTGTAGTCGGTCTTGCCGGTCTTGCCGAGCTCTGGGAACGTCGCACCGAAACGGAAGACCGCCAGCGGCTGGAGCTCGTCGACGAGCGTCTGGTACGCCTTGTTGTCCCGGCGAAAGCGATGCGGCTCATCAATGATGACGATGGGGCGAGTTTCACGAAGCGCCACGTAAGGGACGCTGGCCGTGCCGAGCACCGTCTGGTCATAGTTGAATGCCATCGTTTTCCTCGACTGAAGCATGCCGTCAGTCATGAGGAGAGCGGAGATGCGCCCCGTCGAGAGGCGCGAGCCTTGCGCGAAATTAACTACGGAGTTCGGCATCATTTTCCGTCCCTTCGCCCGCTTCTGCGGATCGAGGACGTCGAGGCGCAGCTCCATTTGCGGCCCGTAAGAGTCGGCGAAGTACCGACGCGCGTAGTCCGATCGGATGAAGGCCTTTACCCCCTCCTTGATCGGGGTCGAAGGCACAAGGAGGATGAATTTCGTGAAGCCGTAGAGCCGGTTCAGCTCATACATGAGCTGCGTGTAGACCAGCGTCTTGCCGGTGCCGGTCTCCATCTTGGCGTCGACCCCGAGTACGCCGTCATCCACGCGTCCCCGCCACGGACGCGGGATGGCAGCGATCCCGTCCACGACCCCGGAGTGGATCGCATCGATGTTCTCGCGAATTTGCGGATCAGCGAGGTCGAACGCGACGTTCGCTTCTGGCGGGGTGTTGGCGTCGAGGTCCACGTCCTTGAATACGCGCGTCAACGCAGTCAGCGCGCGCTGCTGGTGTTCCAGCGTCTGAAGTCGTATTTGCACGCTTCAGTACCGCTCGATGACGGAGACGGTTTGCCCGGACCGGAGCGACTTGAGGTTTTGCCTCAGTTCGTGCATTACGGAGAACGGTACGGAGTACCCGAAGACTACGAGACGCTTTAGGTCAAGCCCGCCGGCCTCGAGCTTGGCTACGAGCGCGAAGACGTCGTCGGTGTCGAGCCCTGGCTCAACGACGTACCCCGATTCCTCGCAGACCTGGAGCCTGTACTCATCGAGCTCCACTTCGTGCACCGTAGGTGTCAGGCCAAATCCGTCCTGAACGAGCCAAGTCGAAAGCGCGACCTGAGCACCCGGCGTCCCATTAGACGCGAACTTCGTCACGAAGTCTCCAGCAAGCAGCACGCCGTCCTCGTTCGCGTCGAAAGACTGGAGCTGATCGAGGGTTTTCTCGCTCGGCACTTCAAGGCGGAAGAGGCGGAAGCCGTAGTCGATACCGGCACTGGACGCTGAACGTACTGCCTCAGCGGCTCGCCGGATGCGCTCACGACCAACTTCATCAATGGTCGCGTAGCCACTACCTTCTGCCACCGACCCAGGCGGGACCTCCTCTGCCCATTGCACCGCAATGAACTTCCGCGAGCCGGAGTCCTGGGAGTTAATCGACATGACAGAGTGAGCGGTCGTTCCGGAACCCGAGAAGAAGTCAAGAACTAGAGCGTTCTTATCCGATGCAATTACCGTGTTCAGAAGGTAGGACACCAACGTGGTGGGCTTTGGGTGCGAGAAGACTTGCTCACCAAAAAGGGCTCTAACCTCAGCATTTGCTGCAAGCACATCTCCCACGCTTCCACGTGGAATCAAGGTCGTCGGCGCAAGTGCCGCCGTCTCCAGCTTACGTGAGTACGGCACAAAGCCGTCGCCCTTGATGACTATTCGAGTCCCGTTAGCAATCTGTTCCTCGAGATACCGTTGGCCCCAAATCATGCGACCGGTCAGCTTGAACGCCGCCTCCGCTCGCCCATTTTCGACAACGAGATCAGATTCCAGAACGTAGCCAGACTTTCGCTCACCCGCTCGGTACAAGCCGTCCGCGATTTGAAGATCAACCCAATCTGGCTGAAACTCCAAGGTCGACGGATTCATTGACGACTTCGTCAGAGACGGGAGGCCTTCTGTGGATCTCTGCGCACCCACCAAGGAGGTGATGGCTGACTTATTTCGCGCATACGCAAGCACATGCTGCGCATTCTCCCGTTCAATTCGCGAACTGTTGTCAGGACGAAAGCTGCTCTCCCAGACGTAGTTCTCAATGAAGTTTGCTTCGCCGAAGATTTCGTCACAGAGAAGCTTGAGGTTGGCCTGCTCGTTGTCGTCGATACTGACGAAGATAACGCCGTCGTCCGCGAGCAAATCCTTCGCGAGTTCAAGTCGCGGGTACATGAACGTGAGCCAAGCCGAGTGCGATGACTTGCCATGGAGAGCCATCACCCGCTCAGCTTCGTCCTCGTCAAGGCCTACCTTTTCGGCCAGGTCCTTGGCGCTGAAGCCAAAATCGTCGACATACACAAAGCCGTCGGACCCCGTGTTATACGGCGGGTCGATGTAAATGCACTTGACCTTGCCTGCGTACGACCGCAGCAGATGCTTGAGCGCGTCCAGGTTGTCCCCGACGATGTAAAGGTTCTCCGACGCCGCGTTCGTCGTATTGGTGTTGTGCTCCATGTCCGGAACGATGACCGTCTCGGGCCGCGTCGAGGTCAGGTACTTGGCATACGACTTCCCCAAGAATTTGAGCTCGTAGCCTTCGCGCGTCATTGACACTTCGGCCGAGCTCAGCACCTCCTGAAGGCGATCAAGCCTGAAGTCGCCATCCATGTCGAAGTACTCCGGCAACGCGGTCCGAAGTCGCGCGAGTTCGAAGTCAGCAGGCTTGGTCGTCGAATTGGCCTCGTGGGCGTCTCTGATCACTTTTTGCCCGCAGAGGCCAGTCCGCTACCGAACTCCACCCCGTCCGCGCCCGACTCTTCAAGCAAGTACTGAGGAATCCTCGTAAACTTATACTCCTCTCGCTTGGCCAGGGGAGCGGCCGCAGCGAGGATTCGACTACGCATCCGCCTCAGCGCCCGGGCAAACTCCTCGAAGCTCGCGACACCTGAGCTGACCTGTATTTCATCTACACGAATGTGGTTCAGTGAAACTACGAATTCATGCACTGCGTCGTCGATCGCCGCAAGAACTATGCCGAACGCCGATTCAGAGCTCACGACTCGCCCCCTGAGATCCACCAGTTTGATGCGAAGCGCGTCCACCGCCTTCCACACGTAGTCCGGCTGCTCCTGAGAGTCCTCGAAGTACATGAACCTGTGACCATCGAGCCACGCGAGCAAATCTCGGGCCAAGTCATGCGAGACACGGACTTCACCCAGGCGAAGGAGGCTCTGCTCTAGGTCCAAGCCGACGAGATCGGAAATGCGCTTTTCGTGATCGCGCTTCCATGCGAGGAGAAGGTCAGAGGGAAACTCTTCTTCGTCCGCGTCAACTCGATAGTGACATGGCATGCAGAGCCATATGGCGTTGCCTTCGTCGTCCCGCTGGAGTGTGGACCCGTCCGGCAAGTCAATGACATCGTCTGCCCTAGGCCCGCTGTCGGCGGCAGCTACCACGTGCGCCGCTTGAGCTATAGCTCGGGCTTTTCCCTTGGACGTCGAGAAACCCGTTACACGGAGGCAGCCGGGATTGGAGCAGACATACATAGCCTTGCGGGCCACACTCTTCCGAACCGAATCCAAGAAGTCTTTGCGGCCCTCACCTTCAGTCAATTCTTCGCTCCAGAGGTTGCTCCAATACGGAACTCCACCACGTCGCCGTCCTGCATGACGTACTCTTTGCCCTCGATGCGGGCCTTGCCGGCCGAGCGCGCCTCGGCGATGGAGCCGGTCTCGAC
>Ga0265780_10007329_pt1 | contig 13574 bp, 11 predicted proteins | sample P1T30metagenome_FD_192432 | JGI IMG/M metagenome (GOLD analysis project Ga0265780, IMG submission 192432) | Plant litter microbial communities from East Loma Ridge, Irvine, California - P1 T30 | ecosystem: Environmental > Terrestrial > Plant litter > Unclassified | place: USA: California... | reverse complement strand
ACCCCGCGTTGCAAGCTTTGGCCCAGAGTGGCAGGGCATGCGCCTGACAAAAGACCTGATATTCGAGGGGCAACGCCGTGATATTACCCGTAACGCTGACGATCGCCGCGGCCGCCGCCGTCGTCAACCTGTGGCTCGCCTTCCGAATCGTGCCGATGCGCGTGAAGGAGAGCGTGCTGATCGGCGACGACGGCAACCAGCGCCTGCAGGCGCGGATGCGCGCGCACGCCAATTTCACCGAATACGCGCCGTTCATCCTGATCCTGATGGGACTGATCGAGCTCGCCGGCGGATCGACGCTGTGGCTGTGGATTGCGGGCGCGGTGTTCGTGATCGCGCGAATCGCCCATGCGTTCGGAATGGACCGGACGACGTCGAGCGTGCCACGGGCAGGGGGCGCGCTGGCGACCTGGGTGCTGATGGCGGTATTGGCCGGTTGGGCGCTGACGATCGCGTATCAGGCGAACAGCGTGCCCACTGGCAAGACCTTCCAGGTCGTGCCGTCGGGTGGCCGGGCATGAGCGCGCTTCGTCTATTGGGTGCCGCCACCCTGCTGGCCGCATCACCGGGCGCCGCGCAGGTATCGCCAGAGCGGTTGTCCGCCGACGTGAAGACGCTCGCCTCCGACGCGTTCGAGGGCCGTGCGCCCGGCACCCCCGGTGAGACCAAGACGATCGCCTGGCTGATCGCACAGTTCAAGGCGATGAAGGCGCAACCCGGCGGCCCGGACGGCAGCTGGACGCAACCCGTGCCGCTCGTCCACACCCGGATGGGCGCGGGCACCGTCCGCGCCGGCGACACCGCGCTGGTACAGGGCCGCGACGTGTATCTCAGCACCGTTCGCGGCGTTGACCGCGTCGCGATCGAGAACGCACCGATGGTGTTCGTCGGCTACGGCGTCAGCGCGCCCGAGCGCGGCTGGGACGACTTCAAGGGCCTCGACCTCAAGGGCAAGGTGGCCGTGTTCCTCGTCAACGATCCCGACTTCGAGGCGGTCGCTGGCGACGATGCGAAGGGCAAGTTCGGTGATCGCCGGATGACCTATTACGGCCGCTGGACGTACAAATACGAGGAAGCCGCGCGACGTGGCGCGGTTGGCGCGCTGATCGTCCACGACACGGCGGGCGCGGGTTACGGCTGGAACACCGTCACCGCCCCCGCCGGCGAGAATTACGACATCGTCCGGAAAGACCCTGAGTCGCGGGTGATGCTCCAGGGCTGGCTCGAAGGTGGGGCGGCGACCCGGTTGTTCGCCGCATCCGGCCTCGACCTAGCGGCGTTGCGCAAGGCGGCGCGGCGGAGCGACTTCCGACCGGTCGCGCTGAAGCAGGCGTTCACCACCGACCTGCCGGTCAAGCACGACACCGCCGTGAGCCAAAACGTTCTCGCCAAGCTTCCCGGCACGAAACACGCGGACGAGGTCGTGATGTTCGGCGCGCACTGGGACGCCTACGGCATCGGCGCGCCCGATGCGCAGGGGCGTACCATCCGTCCCGGCGCCAACGACGACGGCCTCGGCGTGGCGGGCGTCCTCGAACTTGCGCGCAATTTCGCCAAGGCCCCCCGCACCGACCGCAGCCTCGTCTTCGCGCTGTGGAGCGGCGAGGAGCGCGGGTTGCTCGGCTCGGAAACCTATGCGGTGAACCCGGTCTATCCAGCCGCCAAGACGGTCGCCAATTTGACGCTCGACATCCTCCAGACGGCGGGCCCCGCGAAGGACGTCATGCTGGTCGGGGCCGGCCAGAACAGCCTCGAAGATATGCTCGGCGATGCCGCCAAGGCGCAAGGCCGCGTCGTGACGCCGGAAGCGCTCCCCGAACGCGGGCTGTTCTACCGCGCCGACCATTTCTCGGTCGCGCGGCGCGGCGTGCCGACACTGCTGCTGATGGCGATCAGCGGCGCACCCGATCTGGTCAAGGGCGGCCGGGCCGCGGGGCAGGCTTGGCTCGACGGCTATATGAAATGCTATCACCAGACGTGTGATGCTTGGGGCGCCGACTGGGATTTGCGCGGTGCGGCGCAGGACGTGGACCTGTTCAAGACGATCGGCACGAAGCTGGCGAACAGCCGCCTGTGGCCCGAGTGGCGCGACGGGTCGGAGTTCAAGTCGGTGCGGTCTGAAAGCGCGGGGGAGCGGAAGTAGAAGGACTGTCCTCCATAGAGGCGACCACCCCGGCGAAGGCCGGGGCCCAGTTGGAAAGGTCCCGGTAACGGAGCGCTACCTCAGACAAACTTCGTCCCCCAACTGGGCCCCGGCCTTCGCCGGGGTGGGGCCGTTGAGAGGTAGCGTTGCTGCCTCTTCTTGTTCTCCCGCGAAGGCGGGAGCCCAGGGTTACAGGCGTTGCCGCTTGGTATCCTGGACCCCCGCCTCCGCGGGGGAACAGGAAAGCAAGATCAACCCGCCAGCGCCCGATCACTAACGAACATATTCGTCGCCCGCTCATGTGCGAACGTGCTCGCCGGCCCATGTCCCGGAATAAAGCTCGTATCGCTCCCCAGCGGCCACAGCTTCTCGACGATCGACTTCACCAACACCTGATGATTCCCTCCAGGCATGTCCGATCGCCCGACCGACCCCTGGAACAGCACATCCCCCACCTGCGCGAACTTCGACGGCGCATGGTGGAAGATCACATGCCCCTCAGTGTGCCCCGGCGTCTCGTACACATCGAGCACGAGGTCGCCGACCGACACCGTGTCGCCCTCGACCAGCCACCGGTCCGGTTCGAAATTGACCCCCGAAATCCCGTATTTCGGCCCGTCCTGATCGAGCCTCTGCAGCCAGAACCGGTCCGCCTCGTGCGGCCCCTCGATCGGCACGCCGAGATCGTTCGACAACCGCTTGGCGCCCCCCGCGTGATCGATATGCCCATGCGTCAGCAGGATCTTCTCGACCGTGACCCCCGCCTGTTCGACCGCCGCCATGATCCGCGGCAGGTCGCCGCCCGGATCGATCACTGCCGCCTTCATCGTCGCGGTGCACCAGAGGAGCGTGCAGTTCTGCTGGATCGGCGTGACGGGCACGATCGCAGCGCGGAGGGGAGGATTTGTCATGGCCTCGAAATAGGATGACGCACCGCTTGGAGCAATCGCCGCTTGCGGTTTACCCCATCGCCCGTGCAACAGTGAAGGCGATGTGGACCGCGCCCTACGTGTTGCTCGATGACGCCCGCGCGGCAGGCGCCCCGGCGCGAGTGTACCGCGATCCCGTCCGGATCGTCCGCGCCGATACGCTCGCCGAGGTCCGCCCTGCGCTCGATGCGTTACGAAGCGCCTGCGCGGAGGGCCTGCACGCTGCCGGCTACCTCACCTATGAAGCCGGCGCCGCACTTGCGTCGAAGCCCGTCGATGTCCGCACCGAAGGCCCGCTGCTCTGGTTCGGCCTGTTCGCCGAGTACCGGACGATCGCACCCGAAGACGTCGCCGCCCTCCTCCCCGACCCCGCGGGCGCGTGGACCGGTGCGCCCCAGCCGCTGATCGACCGCGACACCTACGACGCCAGCCTCACGCGCGTGCTCGACCTGATCGCGGCGGGTGACATCTACCAGGCCAACCTCACCTTCGCCGCCACCGTGCCGTTCGTCGGCGACCCTCTCGCGCTCTACGCCCGGCTGCGGCGCCAGGCGAAGGCGGGCTACGGCGCGCTGATCGACACCGGCGAGACGCGCTTCCTGTCGCTCTCCCCCGAACTGTTCTTCGCGCTCGACGGCGACACGCTCACCTGCCGCCCGATGAAGGGCACCGCGCCGCGAGGCGACACCCTCGACGCCGATCGCGCGCTCGCCGAAACACTCGCCGCCGACCCGAAGCAGCGCGCCGAGAACCTCATGATCGTCGATCTGATGCGCAACGACCTGTCGCGTGTCGCCACGCAGGTCACGGTCCCCGACCTGTTCACCGTCGAGACCTATCCGACCGTTCACCAGATGACCTCGACCGTCACCGCAAACCTGAAACCAGACCGCGACGCAGTCGACGTCCTGACCGCGCTGTTCCCGTGCGGATCGATCACCGGCGCGCCGAAGCAACGCGCGATGGAGGTCATCGCCGAAGTCGAGCAAGCCCGCACCCGCGGCATCTACACCGGCGCGATCGGGCGGTTCGATCCGAACGGCGACGCCATATTCAACGTCGCCATCCGCACGATCGCGATCGAAGACGGCGCAGCGATGATGAGTCTCGGCTCAGGTATCGTCGCCGACAGCGCAACCGACGCGGAGTGGGACGAGTGCCACGCGAAGGGCGCGTTCGTCACCGCCGGCCAGCGCCGCTTCGATCTGATCGAGACGATGGCGTTCGATCCCGACGACGGCCTCGCCCGTCTCGAGGCGCATCTCGCGCGGATGAAGGCCAGCGCCCAGGCCTTGGGCTTCACCTTCGACCGCCACACCGCGCGCAACGAACTTCAGGCCGCGACCTTCCGGTTGCGCGGCCCCCGCCGCATCCGCCTGTTGCTCAGCCCATCCGGCGCGATCGCGATCGAGGCAGCACCGCTCCCGCACTCACCTGCGCAAGCGACCGTCGCGATCATCCCGCTACCCGTCGCCGCGACCGACTTCCGCCTCCGCCACAAGACGAGCGCTCGCGCCTTCTACGACGACGCGCGGAAAGCCGCGGGGACGTTCGAGGTGCTGTTTGAGGATGCCGACGGCTTCCTCACCGAAGGCAGCTTCACCTCCTTGTTTGTCCAGCGCGGCGAAGCACTCGTCACGCCGCCGCTACGGCATGGCCTGCTCCCCGGGATATTGCGAGCCGACCTCCTTGAATCGGGCCGCGCAACCGAAGCCCCGCTAACCCGAGCCGACCTGACCGCTGGATTCTTCATCGGAAATGCGGTCCGCGGGCTCATTCCTGCCATCGTTACGGTTGCGAATTCGACCGATCGGCGCGTATAGCGCCCGCAAATTCCGCGGCGATGTTCGCGGACAACCGCAAAGGTTACACCATGCACGCATCCGCCGCGCTCGGCCGCATCAGCCCCTCGCCGACGCTCGCGATCACTTCGCGCGTTCTCGAACTGAAGCGCGCAGGCGTCGACGTGATCGGGCTTGGTGCGGGCGAACCGGATTTCGATACGCCGGACTTCGTGAAAGAGGCCGCGATCCAGGCGATCCGCGACGGCAAGACCAAGTACACCAACGTCGACGGCACGATCGAGCTCAAGCAGGCGATCGTCGCCAAGTTCGCGCGCGACAACAATCTTACCTACACCACCGACCAGATCAGCGTGAACGTCGGCGGCAAGCACACATTGTTCAACGCGATGGTCGCGACGATCGATCCGGGCGACGAGGTCGTCATCCCCGCGCCCTACTGGGTGAGCTATCCCGACGTCGTGCAGTTCGCCGGTGGCGTGCCGGTCATCGTCAAGGCGGGTCCCGAGGTCGGTTACAAGCTCGATCCCGCCGCGCTCAATGCCGCGATCACCTCGAAAACCAAGTGGGTGATCCTCAACTCGCCGTCGAACCCGACCGGTGCCGGCTATACGATCGACGAACTGAAGGCGCTCGGTGCGGTGCTCGCGAAGCATCCACACGTGTGGATTTTCGCCGACGATATGTACGAGCACATCGTCTATGACGGCTTCAAGTTCGCGACGATTGCGGAAGCCTGCCCCGAGCTGTTCGAGCGCACGTTGACCGTCAACGGCTGCTCGAAGGCGTATGCGATGACCGGTTGGCGGATCGGCTACGGCGCGGGCGCGGCGTGGCTGATCAAGGCGATGGCCAAGCTCCAGTCGCAGTCGACCTCGAACCCGTGCTCGATCGCCCAGGCCGCCGCTGTCGCCGCCCTGAACGGCGACCAGTCTTTCCTCGCCGAGCGCAACACCGCGTTCCAGGGCCGTCGCGACCTCGTCGTGTCGATGCTCAACGAGATCGATGGCATGCACTGCCCAACGCCCGAGGGTGCGTTCTACGTCTATCCGTCGTTCGCCGATCTGATCGGCAAGACGACGCCGAACGGCCGCCTGATCGACACCGACGAGGCGATGGTCGGCTATCTGCTCGACGACGCCAAGGTGGCCGTCGTGCAGGGCGCCGCGTTCGGCCTCAGCCCCGCGTTCCGGATTAGCTATGCCACGTCGGATGCGCTGCTCCGCGAGGCCTGCACGCGAATCCAGGCGGCGTGCGCCGCGCTGAAATAACGCCGGCAACACTCGAGACACGCGGCGACATCTTCCGGCAACCCTGTCGGGCGATGCCTGCTGCACGATGAACGCATCGGCCACGGCGCGTTAATCGAGAGTTTCTAAAAACGACATTGTGGTTGGCCGGCATCTCTACGACATGCCGGTCCGTAGCTGACGCTGACCTATCCGGTCGGCGCCATCACTGGGTTTCATTGGGATCGCATTATGCGCAGCATCGTAAAGTCGAGTTTCTTCTGGCAGTTCAGCGGCGGTTTCGTCCTCGGCGCCATCGGCTTGCTCGCGCTCCAGCCCGCCGAAGCCCGCCAGACCTTCGCCAGCCATTTCGAGCACAGCGTCTCCGCCACCGCGCGATAACAGCGACGATGGCCTAGCGAAGTCGAGCGGCAACCCCATGTATCGAACCATGAAAAAGCCGCTTCTCGCCACGCTCGCCGCCATCGGTATCGCCGGTGCGTTTATTGCCACCGGCACCGCGCAAGGCGCCCGCGCCGTCGTCATCCCCGCCGTCAAGACCGACCTTCCCGCAGCGCCCGGTATCCAGACCGCGGTACTCGCAGGCGGCTGCTTCTGGACGATGGAAGCGGTGTTCGAGCATGTGAAGGGCGTTAAGGCCGTCACGACCGGCTATGCCGGCGGCACCAAGGCGACCGCGACTTACGACCAGGTTTCCGCCGAGACGACCCGGCATGCCGAAGCGATCAAGATCGCCTACGACCCCCGCGTGGTCAGCTACGGCACGTTGCTCCGCATATATTTCTCGATCGCGCATGACCCGACGACGTTGAACCGTCAGGGCCCTGACAGCGGCACCAGCTATCGCTCGGCGATCTTCCCGCAGTCGCCGGCGCAGGCGCAGGTCGCGCGGGCTTACATTGCGCAGCTGGGAGCGACTCATGCGTTCTCCGGGCCGATCGTGACGAAGCTGGAGACGGGGACGTTCTACCCGGCCGAGGCGTATCACCAGAATTTCTATGACCGGAACCCGACGCACCCGTACGTGGTGATGTGGGACAAGCCGAAGGTGGCCGCCTTCCGCGCGGCGTTCCCGACGATTTCTAGCTGAATTCCGTTAGCGGGCCCCCCAGTAGATCACTGAACTTAAGTAGCTTGTTTCCCCGCGAAGGCGGGGACCCAGACTGGGCTCCCGCCTTCGCGGGAGAACAAGGAGGGATGGGGTGATGTTTCGACAGGGAAGCATCGCATCGCTCCGGGGGGACCGATAGGAACGTCAGGCAGCAACCGGAAATCGCAGCATCCGGTCCGCCACCGGCACCATAGCCTCAGCCCCAACCCCAACCGCGCGCACGATCTCCGGATGGTCCACGTCCAACCCGCCAGTCAGCGACCCGAACGCAGGCAAAATCAGCTTCGTCGCCGTCGCCACGAAACACCGCCGCGCCACCGATTTCCCCCGCACGCGCAACCGAAGCTTCGGATGGAAATGCCCCGACAGCTCCGGCCGCGTCTCTGCCCGGTCCGCTTCATGCCGCAGCATCAGTCCATCGACGACCACCTCGTCCACTACCTCCCCGCCACACCGATCGAGGATAGCCGGATCGTGATTGCCCGTAATCCACGTCCAGCGCGTCCCGTCGGTCATCGCCCGCAGCATGTCCTGCGCGCGCTGCGGCAATCGCTCGCACCCGTCGCTGTCGTGGAAGCTGTCGCCGAGGCACCAGACTTCGCGCGCGCCCGTTGCAGCGACCAGCGCAGTGAGATCCGCCAGCGTCGCGATCGAATCATACGGCGGAAGCATCTGGCCGCGCTTGGCGAACCAGCTCGCCTTCTCGAAATGCAGGTCGGCGACCAGCAGCGCACGCCGCTCCGGCCAGAACAGCGCGCCTTGCGCCAACGCCAGAAGCGCATGCCCGCCGAACGAAAAGGGAACCATTTTCTCGCCATGCCGGTGCACGCCGTGTGAATCAACCCGCCATTGCCCGAAACCGGCAGGACTTGCGCATGCCCCCAATCGGCGTAAAGCGCGCCGTCCCCTCAGGAGGAGCGCTCTTCGCGCCATGACGTCCGTCGCCGGAACACCCCAAACTGCCGCTGTACCGGAAACGCCTGGCGATCTGTCAGCGGCGCATCTGCATCCGCACCCCGCACTCGCCGCCTTAACCGTCGGCGCGATCGGCGTGGTGTTCGGCGATATCGGCACCAGCCCGCTCTACGCGTTCCGCGAGGCACTCGGCCAGACGTCCGCAGGCGGCATCGATCCGACCGAAATCCTCGGCGTGCTGAGCCTCGCGCTCTGGTCGCTGTTCCTCGTCGTCACCGTCAAATACGTCATCTTCCTGATGCGCGCCGACAACCAGGGCGAGGGCGGGGTACTCGCGCTCGCCGCGCTCGCCCGTCGTGCGCTCGGCATGCGGTCGCGAATCGCGATCGTGCTCGGCGCGGCGGGCGCGTCGCTGTTCTACGGCGATGCGATCATCACGCCGGCGCTGTCGGTGCTCTCCGCGATGGAGGGCCTGCGAACGATCCCGAGCGCCGCGCATATCTTCAACGAAGGCGTGGTGCGCGCGCTGACGATCGCCATCCTGATCGGGCTGTTCCTGATCCAGGCGCGCGGCACGGCGCAGGTATCGAAGCTGTTCGGCCCGGTCTGCATCCTCTGGTTCGTCGCGATCGGCGCGCTCGGCATCTGGCACATCGCCGACGAGCCCTCGATCGTCCGCGTGTTCCTGCCGACCTACGGCATTTCGTTCCTCGCGACGCACGGCGTCACCGGCTTGTTCGTGCTCGGTGCGGTGTTCCTGACCGTCACCGGCGCCGAGGCTCTGACCGCGGACATGGGCCATTTCGGCAAGCTGCCGATCCGCATCGGCTGGTTCTTCCTCGTCTTCCCGGCGCTCGCGCTCAATTACCTGGGGCAGGGCGCATTCGCCTTGTCGCGGCTCGAGGATGCAGCGGCGCGCGGCGTACCGTTCGTCAATCAGGACTGGTTCTTCCTGATGGCGCCCGAGTCGCTGCGACCGGCGCTGATCATCCTCGCCGGCTTCGCGACCGTCATCGCCAGCCAGGCGGTCATCACCGGCGCGTTCTCGCTGACACAGCAGGCGATCCAGCTCGGCCTGCTCCCGCGCCTGCGCATCCGCCAGACGTCCGCCGTGTTCGCCGGCCAGATCTACCTGCCGGCGATCAACTGGCTGTTGCTGATCGGCGTGCTGGTGCTGGTGATCCAGTTCAAGACGTCGTCGGCGATGGCGGCCGCGTACGGCATCGCGGTAACCGGCACGATGGTCGTCACGACCTTGCTCGCGTACATCGTTGTCCGGCATCGCTGGAACTGGTCACGCCCGCTTGCACTAGCGGCGATCCTGCCGTTCCTGACGCTCGACCTGATCTTCTTCGGCGCCAACATCCTCCGCGTGATCGAGGGGGGCTGGGTGCCGCTGGTCATCGCCGCCGCGATCGGGCTGATCATCTTCACCTGGGTACGCGGCAAGAAGATCGTCAGCGCGTTCGAGAAGCGTCAGAGCATTCCGCTCAGTGATCTCGCCTCGGCGTTGGAAAAGCGTCCGCCCGAGCGTGTGTCGGGAACGGCGGTGTTCCTGACGGGCAACCCGCACGCGACGCCGGGTGCGCTGCTGCATAATCTGAAGCACAACAAGGTGCTCCACGAGCGCAACCTGATCGTCAGCATCCGCACCGCCGACCGGCCGTTCGTCGAGGAGTCTCAGCGGGCGAAGGTAGAACGCGTCGACGACAATTTCTCGATCGTCGTGCTGACCTACGGGTTCATGGAATCCCCTGACGTGCCCCGCGATCTCGGCGTCGGCAACAAGACCGAGCAGCTCGGGCTCGACCCGATGCGCACCTCGTTCTTCATCGGCCGCAACACGCTGAAGCCCGATGCGGAAAAGGGCATGCCGCCATGGCAGGACCGGATCTTCCTGTTCCTGCAAAGGAACGCCAGCGACCCCACCGACTTCCTGAAGATCCCCCCCGGCAAGGTGTTGGAACTAGGCGAACAAGTCACCGTCTAAGCCGAGAGTAAGGCGGACGGTTTCAAGAGGGGGAGCGCGTGCTCCCTCGCCCCTACGGGGAGAGGGAAGGGGCCCGCGGCGCTTGCCGTGGTAAGGGAGAGGGGTGTTGTCGGGCACCGTCTCGAGCCCCACGCCCCTCTCCCTTCCGTCGCCTAAGGCTCCTCCCTCCCTCTCCCCGAAGGGGCGAGGGACGTGGCGCTCACCCCGCAAACGCCTTAACCAAGTCGAACAGATAATCCCGGCCATCATACAGCGAAGCCACCCGGATTCGCTCGTTAAGGCCATGAATGCCCCCCATGTCCTTGTCGATGAAGACGCCCGGCGCGCCGTAGACCGGGATGCCGATCGCCTCGAAGAAGATGCCGTCGGTCGCGCCGGTCGACATCAGTGGGAGAATCGGCAGGCCGGGGAAGTGCTTCGCCGCCACCTTGGTCACGGGCCCCATGATCTTCGGGTCGAGGGTCGGCGGGATCGCAGTCGGCCGCACCGGCTGGTTCGCCGTCACGGTCACCTTGGCCCCCGCCAGTTCCTTGAGCTTGACGAGCGTGCCCTCCACCGTCTCGCCCGGAAAGATCCGGCAGTTGATGTTCGCGGTCGCCCGCTGCGGCAACGCGTTCTCCGCATGCCCCGCGCTCAGCAACGTCGCCACGCACGTCGTCCGGAGCGTCGAGTGCATCGCCTTGTCACGACTGACGATCGCATCCGCCGCCTTGTCCTCGGGGTTCGCGAGCAGCTTCGTGATCGCATCGCCCATCTCGCCCGGCATCGCCTTCGCACTCGCCGCAAAGAACGCTTTGGTGGTGTCGGTGAACTTCACCGGAAACTCGTAGCCCTGCACCGCCTTCACCGCATCGGCGAGCTCATAGATCGCATTCTCGGGGATCGGCTGCGAGCTATGCCCGCCGGGATTGGTGGCGAGAAACGTGTAGTTCTGTGCCGCCTTCTCGCCGACCTGGATCGCCAGCAACTGGCGCTTGCCGTTGTCGTCGAGCCGCCCGCCGCCGCCCTCGTTCAGCGCGAACTCGGCCGCGATCAGGTCGGGCTTGGACTTCGCCAGATACTGCGCGCCGTTCCACGCGAACGTCGTCTCTTCGCCGCAGGTCAGCGCCAGCTTGATCGTCCGCTTCGGCTTGTACCCGCCCGTCTTGAAGCGGATCATCGCGTCGGACCAGATCGCCGCCTGCGCCTTGTCGTCGACGGTGCCGCGCGCGTAGTAATAGCCGCCTTCCTCGATCAGCTTGAACGGATCGCGTACCCAATCCTCGCGCTTCGCCTCGACCACGTCGAGATGGGCGAGCAGCAGCATCGGCTTGATCGACGCGTCCGACCCCTTCAGCACCGCGACCAGCCCGCCGTCCTTGGGATGCTCGGGCACCGAGAAATAGGTAATGTCGGCATCGGCATAGCCCGCGGTTTTCAGCCGCGCGCCGATCTGTGCCGCGGCCTGCGTGCAACTGCCAGCGGACAGCGTCGTGTTGGTCTCGACCAGCTCCTTGTAGAGCCCGAGGAACGCCTTCTGGTCGGGCCGCGACTGCGCTTGTGCTGAGAGCGGGGTCGTCAGGATTGCCGCCGTGAGTAGCCAGCCAGTCGCGCGCATCGTCATCCCCTTTTTCGTTTCCGGCGGGAGAGTTGCAGCGAACGCACGCGGACGCAACCTCAGCGGCGCAGCTCGCCACGACGGCGCGTCTCGCGTGGCAAGGTGAGCCGCACCTCGCGGTTGGCAAAGTCGATGTCGACGCGGCGGAAGAGTTGCAGCACGTCCATCCCGAGCAGCATCGCCGGCCGCTCGGCGAGGCCGAACAGGCGGAACGGCGGTGCATCGACTGCGGTGAACGCCACGGGCAGGTCGCCGAGCGTCAGGCTGCCGATCGTGACGCGGTCGATCGTCGTATAGTCGGCGATCACGGTCTCGCCGGTGACGCCGGTGAGCGACACGGGCTGCGCTGACCCCGCGCTGCCCAGTCCCTTGCGCGTCACCTTCCGGCGGAGCGCGCCGTTGGCCATGCTGACCGAGGTGCCGGTGTCGAGGATCACGCGGATGCGGATGCCGTTGCAATAGGCGTCGGTGACGACGAGCTGCCCGAACAGGCTGCGCGCCCGGATGACGATCTCGTCTGGGCTCGCGCGCTCGCGGCTTTGCCGTTTGTGCGAGGGGGTGACGGTCATCGTGTTGGTGTCGAAGTCGATCCCTACCGCGTGGGCCTGCAAGGCATCGATTCCGAGCAGCCCGCGCGCGCCGAGATTGATCGCGCTGATCGCCGGCGCCTCGATCGCCGCGCTGCCGATCACGCTGACCTTCAGCGAGGGGATGACGACGGTGCCGATGGCGCTCGATCCGGTCATGCCGGTCACGCGGACGATGCGGCCTGGCGTCAGGCCTAGCGTTGCGGCGAGTTCGCGCGCGATGACGGTCCGCTGGGCGCCAGTATCGACGACGAACGCGAACGGTCCTGCGCCGGCGATCGTGACCGGCACCGTCATGCGGGCCTGGTCGTCACCGAACAGGAGCGTGGCGGGGTCAGATTCTGCTGCCGATGCTGCGCTGGGCGGAGGTGCAGCATTGGGGCGTGGAGAGGCTGCGTCCTGAGCGCTAGCCTGGGCGGCAATGGCTAGCAGTAGAGGGGCCAGCCACCAGTGCATGCTGCAAATGCTGCGCCTGATATTGCGGGCAAGCAACCGTTCGTTTGGGGAGGGTCGAAGCTATTCTGAAATACTCCCCCGCCAGGGGGAGGTGGCGCCGTAGGCGACGGAGGGGGAGGACCACGCAACAGCGGTTTTGCCTTGCCTCCCCCTCCGTCTGGCGAGTGCCAGCCACCTCCCCCTGGCGGGGAGGATCGAGTAGCTCAATCCGGCCGCATCGCGTCGGCGATCATCGCCTCCGCCTCGATCAGCAGCGCGTCGTCCGAACTGTTCGTCGAGATCTTCTCCCGCCCGATCAGCGTCAGCACCGGCACCGCGAGCGGCGTGACCCGCTCCAGGTCGACATGCACCATCGTCGCCGCCGCGCGGTCGAGCAGAGACGCGAGCCGCCCGACATCCGTCATCCGCGCCCGCGCGTCCGCCCACGCCGCCTCCAGCAACAAATGCGTCGGCTCGTACTTGCGCAGGACGTCGTAGATCAGGTCGGTCGAAAACGTCACCTGCTTGCCGGTCTTGCGCTTGCCCGGATGCTGGCGCTCGACCAGCCCGCCGATCACCGCGACCTCGCGAAAAGCGCGCTTCAACAGGTGCGATTGCTGCACCCATTCGACGAACTCGTGCTCCAGGATATCCGCCGAGAACAGTGTCGCCGGATCGACGATCTTCTCCAGCCCGTATACCGCCAGCGCATAATCATTGGCGACGAAGCCGAGCGGTTTCAGCCCCTGCGTCTCCATCCGCCGCGTGATCAGCATGCCGAGCGACTGGTGCGCGTTCCACCCCTCGAAACTGTA
>Ga0265780_10007328_pt1 | contig 13574 bp, 8 predicted proteins | sample P1T30metagenome_FD_192432 | JGI IMG/M metagenome (GOLD analysis project Ga0265780, IMG submission 192432) | Plant litter microbial communities from East Loma Ridge, Irvine, California - P1 T30 | ecosystem: Environmental > Terrestrial > Plant litter > Unclassified | place: USA: California... | reverse complement strand
CTAAGCTAAGTAAAGATTACTAGTTTTATTATAACAACTCGCTTAAATTTACAATTCTCTAGCTTATTACAACGTAGTATACCTTGATCAACTCTAGTTGCTAAGTCGCAGATTGCGATCTAATCTTTGACACTTCACGCCACCCATACATCTCGAATTCCAGAACTACGCGACATACCATCGCACCAGCAAGAAACCTTCCAACAACCTCCAGCGCCGTAAACAGCGACAGGAACAACTCGCTCGAGAGTACCATCGTTCCATAGATGACCTGAACCCAGACTAGAAGTCTTATCGCCCAGTCAATTACCAACATCCAGTATCTTGTGCTTTTCGCCAGATATTGCCTTTTCTTTCTTCCGATACCGTTTGCGCTAAACGCTAACGGCGTCACCTCTCTTATGAACCATGTCCTCACGGGCTCTAATGCTGGAGGACACGAAGCGACCAACGGGGGATGAGGTGGAGCCACCTGCGATGGAGAACGCCTTGTGGTGTCGCTACCGAGATAGAGAACACACATGCCGAGCGCCTGGATGGGAAGTGGAAGGAACACCCAGAGGAGCGGGGAGAACCCTTCAGCCGTGTTCCCAAATGCTCCAACGAGTGTTGAGATGAAGGAGATAGCCCAGAAGCTGAGCTGCCACCCCTGAATGACCGAGTTCGCCGCTGCTGTACCGACGAGAAGGTATTCAACCCCTGATATTAAGAATTTTACCCAAGAAGGGGGCGTAAGTAGCTTCTCTGGCCAGAGGACCTCATCTTCTCCCCCGACAGATGCATGCCCCATGTTTCTTACGGTCTCCAATCCCGAACGATCGGTCTCCAGCGTCGGACAGGAGCTGCCCAAGCAGATCAGAGCTGCCAACACCGGACGCTGCATACCCAGAATCGCGAGGTCAGCCACCTTTGGTCCGACAAATTGCAGGGCCATAGGTAATAGGCCCAGTACGACGGATACAATTGCCATCTCCGTCTTTCGAATCTCGGTGAAGTTTTCCAGTATGCAGGACACCAGCACCCAGCCACCTCGCCCTGGATCAGCTTGCAGTTCCGTCCATTCGGCTGCGCAAATGCCGTTCATGAGTTCTTGCAAGACATCATCCCAAGCCCCTGCCGCGTAAAACTGTCTGAACTGCCCGTTGTCGTATGCAAGGACAGGCGCATATGATGAGCAGATGATTGAACCAACTAGGGTCTTCATTATGTCGGAGAGACACCCAACTAAGGGGCCAGAGTTAGGAAAGTTTGATAATGCTGTCAGCATGTGGCTGTTGGCGCGAAATCTATAAATGCTGTAAGTCAACAGCAAACGGGACGGTCCGCGTCGGGAGGCCACATAGTAGAGCTGAGCATCCGAATGGCTTCATCAGCCGACATGTAGCTGAAGCGGCCCCCTCAGCCGTACCTTCGGTATGTGGAGGAGAGACATTTCATTCGACGGTGAGCAATTTGTGATGCAGGTCAGTGGCGCTGTGCTACCATCCGAGCGTCATCCCCACCAATAGTTGAACCCCAGCATATCGCCGCAATATCCAAATCGGGCATGTCGGCGATGATAGGTTGTCCATTTGCCTCGTTGGGTGTGCATGAAAGCTATATCAACGAACCAGTGGATGCGCCCTCGGCTGGAAACAAGGTCAGATCTCACCTTGCGCCAGCGGTCCATCCCTGTAGCTATTGTACGACTGAAGGAACCTGCGCGTCAGTCGATAAAGTGGTGCATGCTTTGAGAGACGCAACATGAAGTGACATCTAACAGGTGTCGCATACGGTGACATGTTGCTCAAATACCATAAGTTTGCGAGTGATGAAGTTCGAGACTCTTGCTGCGACTCCATTGTGGGTACATGATCTCGTTCTCTCTAGAGATCCAATCTTTGGCTCGTTACTCGTTCATGCTATTTCGGCTATCGAGAGATAGAAGGTCCAATCGCGGGTAGCAATGCGTCGCGCTCTGCGAGGCTGTCGGGAAACCTCAAAACTCTTAGTTCGGGTCGCGATTCGTCACGTTCTGGTGGAGTTGGTAGGTACGGATCGAGCGCAATACCGCTTCCCAGAATCTCTCATAGTGTTAACACAAAGCGAACAAGAGTTGGCGAGCTCATGGTACGCCGGCTACGCTGGGGTTGCGAGTCGATAGCGACAGGATCTGACATGTTGGGACGCAAGGTTCCGCGAGAGACAAGGTACTTTATTGTGACTGGACAGATGGACTGCCAGGATGTTTGTGTACGCACACTAAAAGTTGACACCTCGAAACCGTGATTTGTTGCTGCGTTGGTAGCGTGCACATCCTTCGCACAATCCATGCTTCCCTAGGCTGCGCTGATATGTAATAATGCTACTATCCTACATAAAGTCCGTAGTTTGTTATCCTACACCCTGTCAAACCAACGTTGGAGAAGCCACCCACCTAACTGAACATGATGGCCTTTATCCGTGAACGCCCCTGTCAACCCTTTTCAAATACCTGTCCTTTAGATGGCACCATTGTAAATATCCCTCAAAATCGGTCTGCCATCCAGCACGCCCCTCTTTCCTGCTGTGATGACTTTGCCGGGTATCCTCTTCTCTTCAGGACTTCCACTCGTGCTTTTACTGCCAATTCTTCTCTTTGGACTCCTAGCGTTCACTTTACCAGGTTTCGCTGTGAGATCGCCAAGTGCCTTGCGCTTCTTCGACGGGCTGGGCGTCAGGCTAGGGCTCTTCGCCATCTTGTTGGCGAACAAGGAAGAGGTCGACTGTCTCACAGGTGTCTTGCTTGTTTGTGTGATGCTTTCGTCGAAACTATGCGATTCGACCATATCGGGTTGGAGATCAAGTACCCAGTCTTTCTCTCGGCAGAGGGCGACCATATCACGCAAGAGCTCGTTGCTTGACAAGGTCTTCTCACTACCGACGATCACAAGTTTCGATCGCGCGCGTGTGAGCGCAACATTGACGCGCCTACGATCTTTTAGAAGATCACCGACTGTGCCGTTCTCGTTGCTCCGTACACAAGACACGATAACGACTTCCTTGTCGCGGCCTTGAAACTTGTCTGCTGTATGTAGTTCCACACCCGCACAGCCTTGGCCGTTGATGACGGGGGCAGCGAGTTCAGAGGATTGAGTTTGGGTGTGTGCAGAAGCCAGACTTTGTCGCAGCAGGGCGAGCTGTGAACGATAGAATGCTATGATGCCAATCTCTCCCGCAGGGACACCTAGGCTGAGAAGAGACACCGTGAGCTGTGTGACAAGCCGTGCCTCCAGGGTGTTGGTGATGCGCGACCCAGATTGCGCTTCTAGGGTTGATGAAATGAGATCGGTGTTGACGAACACAACAGGTTGATCCGGCGACAAGGAACGAGATATCCAACAACGTGCGGTATTAGGGCCAACGCAAGGCTCTACCTCATTAGATCTTGACTGATGCGAGCCATGGTGGTAAGCAGTCAGACCGTCGGGCCGGGGGAGGGTAAGCTTGCGGGAAGCGACAGCAGTCGTACCGCACTTCAGCCTTCCTGAGTAGATAAAAGTGTTTGACAACAGCATGACTTCAGCACACATTCGATACTGATGCTCCAAACTAACGACGGCCTGTGGATGAGCCTCGCAAAGGAGCTTAAACAGTGACACATCAAGTCCGCCCTCCATGGCTTCCTTGTTCTGGACCAGTGGGGGCAGCTGGTAATGGTCGCCCACCAAGATGAACTTCTGAGCCATACGAATGGGCCCCAAGCATACAGGTAGAGTGATTTGGGATGCTTCGTCAACAATGCAGTAGTCGAAGACGCGGCGGTTGAACAAGGGATGATTGATGGTCAGACACGTTGTAGCCACGACTGGCGGCTGCATCCACGATCTTTCGAGCTCTTCGAGACTGTCTTTCGGTTCCGCCGCAAGCGTGGCAAATTCTCTAACTTCAGGATGGATCTTCTTCGCAGCACCCAAGCGTAGTATGCCGATCTTGTCATCTCGAATCTTGAGAAGGATGTTGTCGACGGCAGTATGGGTGTACGAAGTAAGTAGGACACTCTTGCCTTTCGCCACTAGGGTACGAATGATGTGCGCGATCGTGGTGGTTTTTCCAGTTCCAGGCATGCCCAACACGAGGGCATAATCTTTTGCAGACATGACCTTAGCAACGGCAGTGCGCTGATCAGAGTTCATGGACATTTGCGATGACTGAGGCAATGACAGCGCATCTGGTACGGGCTTGAACGCAGGAGCTCGACCGTCTACGATTAGCGCGCGAAGGTCGTGGGCCTTGTATACACTGTCGTCCATGATCTGGATGAGATTGTTGCGTGCTGCAGCCATACCATTGCTGAATTCGTCTTTGTCAAGACGATACAGTACGGGCTCCTCATCAGATTGAAATTCCGCCACAGTCTCGCCTTCTTTGGTAACCTCCATGATACCAGCAAAGGTTTGGTTGTTTTGTGAATGGAAACCGGGTAGCTTGGTTCGAGAATTGTGCAAACGTTTGTCAACAGCGACAGTTATACGACGCTTTTTCACGTTGGTGACGTATCCGTTAGCCAACGCGAAATGGCCTTCCTCATCCGAAACTACAACAGGCTCTCCGATGATGAGCTGAGACTCGGTGAAGGAAAACCCTGGAGCCGGCTGCTGTTTGATAAACGTGTAGTTGTAGCGGTTGATCTTTTGGCCGTTCTTGTCTTCATGGGCAGATCCAGGCTCCAAGATGACGTTCGAGAAACAACGACCGAGCTTTTCCCGTTCGGTGCTCAACATGGTCCACAACTCTCGTCGAAACTTCATCATATCCGTCTCTTCTTTGGTCAACAGCGTGTCCCACTTCTTCATGAACTCTTGATGGGAAGGTTGGAGAGGCTTCACGAGCTCGTCATATCTTTCTTTCGCCTTCGGGTTCAACATCTCGCCTTTTCCATCCTCAACGAGATTATGATACAGGAAGCAAGGTTCCTGTGCGTAACACTTTTGACACTTGAAGTCTTCCTTCAGAATCGGTGGCAACTCGATGCGATCTCGAACATAGCAGGCCAACTCATTGCGCTTGATGATCATGTGAATGATGTCGTTGCGAATCGCAGGAATACGGCTGATTTCGGAAGTCTCAAGGTAATACAAGATACCGTAAGCAATGTCAACGTCTGGCAAAGTTAGCGGGGGATGCAATCTGGCTTGGAGGACGTACCATATCGATTCGACAACAATAGGTTGTACAAAGCGGTCTGAGCAACGTGTGCAGCGTTCGAAGAGTTCTTGCCAGTCTTGACTTCGAAAGGCACTGTCAATGTGCGTTCCCCGAGATCATCGCGCATTGTCACTTGCACAGTAGCATCGATGTTGCCTTTCAATCCATACATTGGAGACCAGACGTGCTCTTCCACATCAAGTAGTTTGTTAATGCTCATGGTCGACTGACGTCCGTTTCGCTCTCGAACGACGGCATCAGCTTGAGGTTCTGCGCGAACGAACACCTTAGCCCATGCCTGTAGCTCCGGCAGCTTGCTGCTCAGATGCTCCTTGACGGCTTCGCACGTTGAATTGATCTCCAGTATGGTCTCGAGATGGTTCGGTAAGAGCGTTTCGATGGTGTCCAATAAGAATACAGAACTCCATTCGTTCGCTTTCATGGCTTTTTGGAACAACTCGTGGAGCAGTGTGCCGTAGAGCATTGGGGCGTTCGCCTTGCTTGTGGCCTTTACACGGTCTTGCAGCACCGCACGTCGTAAACACCCAAAAGAGTCAGCGACAACAGTCGATGAGATGAGATGATCAGGATGAAGAATGAGCATGTTGTGGTGATCATCAATGATACACTGTCCAGTACTTGTAAAGTCACCGATGACATGCACAAACGATCCCGTAGTGCATGGGGTATCGAACCAAGCTTGACGTAGAGTGATCGCCTTGAATAACTTTGTCTTCTCTTCCTCGACGAGCAAAACCTACACGGTGTAAGCTGGGGCAGGCAAAAAACGTTTGGGTTAGTGACTTACCTTTTCGGACATCTGGTAGCCGCGATCAGTGGTATATGAACTTTCGTCCACTCGCTTGATAAGGTAGCGCTGGATTGCTCTATTGTCCTGTTGACTCTTCGAGATTTAGTAGGCTTCTTTAATCAGGGGCAAGTTCACACTCTACTTACAGTATTGGCAGGTACTTGGGTGGCTGCAACTTCGGCGGCAGCGAACTCGTCAGCATCAATGTCCTCTCCAAAGTCATCGTCGTCATCATCGTCCAAAAGACTAATCACAGGTGCTGATACTGCACTTGCGGTAGCTCCTGCGCCTTCGGCCTCTGCGGTCTGGCTCTGATCTGCCATTGGAGACTCTACAGATCGCGTATCGTACAGCGATGCTACATGTTCCAGATCCGCAGCGAAGTCGTCCTCGTCATCCATGCCAAACTCATCGTCGTCACTGCCTTGTTCTGGTGCTGGGTCTGCATAGTGATGTTGTGCGGGTGGATGGATGGGCTCGGTGGGTATGGTAACGTAGCTCGTGGAGCGTGCGGGTGGCGCGGACTTGGTGGGCGGTGGAGGTTGCACAGGTCGAGGCGATATGTCCAAAGCTTCCACCATGTCGGCGTCGAAGTCATCTCCGAAATCATCTGAGGATCCCTGCGATGCCGGTGGCTTCGGTGCCGCTTCCACGTAATCGTCTTCTCGAACGAGCTCGTCATCCATGTCCACGGTATCTTCTAGAGGTGCCGACTCGTGGCGTATTGTTTCGGAGGTTTCTGCCAGATTGTCGCGTGCACGCCGCTGGAGAGGAGAGCCCGACGATTGGTCCTGGCGATCGCCTGCCCCTGGTAACGGAGATGAGCTCGAGGGCATCTGTGACGATATGCGTGGCTGTGACTTCGATACGCATTCCCTCATGCGCTGGACCATGCTCGCAATGTTGGGTTTCGCGGGCTGTCCAAGCATGATTCCATTCGAACTAGATGCGCCAGCGAAGACGTCCTCTGTAGCTTCCTGCTCCGGCTGGAACACACCGTGGGTTCTCCGTTTCTTCCGGGTCGATGCTGGGAACTCTACGCCACAGCTTGCCCATCTCCGAAGTCCACTGACACTTCCAGCAGCAGCCATCGACCTAGGTGACGATTCGTTGATGAGATGTGCAAATGCCACGCTCTTGTTGGCGCTTGGTGTTCCCTTGTTGTTCGTGTACCGTGACCACAGCTCCATGGCAGGATCGGCCTGGGGTGTTGTGATGTCTTGCCTCGCACCGTCCAGTCTGTGTTCGTCTTGCGACGGTCCGACGGGCGAAGAGCTCCGAGCGCGTTTCTTGTTCTTCCGGGGCAAAGGCGTGTTGACTGCTTGCGAGCCTCTCCATATCAGCGTCTCTTCGGGCGAGGCGACAGGTTGCGGCGCGTGTCTCGAGGAATCGTCGACGTTGCCTACCAGATCCGCAAGCGGCAGCCTCGTAGTGGCGGGAGTTGATGGCGGCGGACAATCGAGAATGGTGGGCAGCTTTGGAGTCTTGTTCGTGGTTCCCACATCTTTCGCGACACGATTCGCCTTTGGTGTCCCCATGGGCTTTGGTGTCTTTCCGCGCGCGGTCGGTAGATTTTCCTTCTCCGCCTCGCGCTGTCGGAGGGATTCCGCGGTGGGCGCGCCCTCGATGAATTGGAAAGCTTTGAGCTTGGTACGTGTCTGGGTCGAAGGCATGATGGGAGGGCCAGTAACTACCTGCCGAGCCTGCGGCGCCGCCTGGTTACTGTTTTGGTGGGGGAAGTTGCGTGGGCGGTTCCATTGGCCCTTGAACTGCTGCTGCGAGGGTGAGAGGTGAGTAGGCGGCGGCAGTGAAGGCAGCGGGCTATCCAAGTACCTTTGGCTTCGGGTTCTGGTCAAAGAAGGACCTCTGTCGCGTGGACATGGAGATGGTTGGTAGCGTCAGCGTCTCCAGAGCACCGAACGCGAGAGACGCGTCGTGAGTGGCCAATCACGTTGGGCGAGGCGAGAGCTCGTGGCGATACGCGCTCGGGCCGGCTGCTGCGAGCCGATGTGCGACACAGCTCCGAGTGCGGGGACCTGCGCTGGCCTGAACCACTCTTTGCATCTATGGGACATGCAGACACGATTGAATTTAGGCTGTTCGATTGGAGACTACGTCGAACATTGGGAATAATAGACAGTCCCGGTCTAGGCCGACCGGCATGTGCAGGCTTCCGTCGTAGTCCTCGGATATCCTAATTGATACAGTCACGGAATTGACACGACTTGGCGTATCGCAGGTAGCTCCGCGTATCACAAAAGTAGCAAGACATGTCTAGAGGCAGGGACGGGTCAGATAGTCGCTTTTGCGCCAATCGAAATGGTGTCAACCGATGACGGGAAGCTAGGACCACGCCTAAGCGGAGTTTGGACTTTCATCCCACGCTCTAGCACTCTTTCCCCAGATTGTGCGCGCCGACCGTGAATCGCTCACCCAACAGCGGCCATCTCTCTTCTCTTCCCCTCAGCCACCTCATTACCTCCCACCACAACCGCCAACATGTCTGCTGCCGATGCGAAGCCATTGCCTTTTGTCTACCAGTTCGCGGCTGGTAAGTTCCAATTCTCGTAACACCGCTCAGCTCCGATGCGACAGCTACCCGAGAGAAATCCGGCTCCGCACCAAGCAAGAAATCTATACGCGCTTCTCTCCGATTATCGCACAGGGCATTCCTGCGTGCCAGTTGAACTTCAGCTATGTCAATCAGTGCTAACAATGTCCAGGTGCCGTGGCTGGTGTGTCAGAAGTGAGTGCGCAACTGTCTATGGAGCTCGCGTGAGATCAACTGTGCTAATGCAGCTCTTGTAATAGATCCTGATCATGTATGTACCACCCTGCACCCACACAGTCGAGGCTCAAGCACTAACACTATCTCAAGGTACCCGCTGGACGTCGTCAAGACCCGGATGTAAGCGACCGCCTATGACACCGCCTCTGGACCGCCTCTAAACATGCGCAGACAACTTCAGACCTCTGGCAAGGTGGTCGGTGACGAGGGCTACAATGGCATGATGGACTGCTTCAGGAAGATCATCAAGAATGAGGGGTACGCTATGACGCTCCTGCGATCATGAGCAAGAGGGGTTGACATCTGCCAGTGCGTCGAGATTGTACCGCGGTATCACCGCGCCTATCCTTATGGAAGCTCCCAAGAGGTACGCGCTTCCCTGCTTCTTCATACCAACAAAGAAGGAAATCATCTCACGCGACACAGGGCCACCAAGTTCGCAGCCAATGACTCATGGGGTTCCTTCTACCGCAACCTGTTCGGTCAGGCTAAGATGAACCAGTCGCTCTCCATCCTCACCGGCGCAACCGCCGGTGCCACCGAAGCCTTCGTCGTCGTACCCTTCGAGCTCGTCAAGATTCGGTTACAAGACAGGGCGCAAGCCCACAAGTACAACGGCATGGTGGACTGCGTCACCAAGATCGTCAAGCAGGAAGGGCCGCTCACCCTTTACCAGGGTCTTGAGTCGACTATGTGGAGGCACATCCTGTGGAACGCTGGATACTTTGGCTGCATCTTTCAGGTCCGCGCTCTCCTGCCCGCAGCAACCACCAAGAAGAGCCAAATCACCAACGACCTCATGTCTGGTGCTATCGGTGGCACTGTCGGCACCATCCTAAACACTCCCATGGACGTTGTCAAGTCGCGTATTCAAAACTCTCCTAAGGTCGCAGGATCGATTCCCAAGTACAACTGGGCATGGCCGGCTCTCGGTACGGTCATGAAGGAGGAGGGTTTCGCAGCACTATACAAGGGATTCACACCCAAGGTCCTGAGATTGGGACCTGGAGGCGGTATCTTGCTGGTCGTCTTCACCGGTGTCATGGACTTCTTCCGCAACATGCGCGACGGCAAATAAGCGATGACCAGACTCGTCGTCAGTACGTGTAGTCTTTGGATTACTTTAACCGTTCAAGAGCCTCTAGGAATCTTGCAATGTAGATTACGTATCCTGTACCCGCTTGCTACAAACCAAGGCAGGGTGAAATCACATTCTTCAACCCATGTTATGACACGATGAACTCGTGCTAGCCATTTTGTTACTTTTGAGAGCATTGCTCTACTCTCCGATCATACATGAGCTTTACTAGATGGTATCGTCACTTTCGTTGTGGAAATGCATGAGATCAGCACTTTTCATACATCTAGCCCTGGAGAGCTGCCAGTAGAAGGGTTCCACTAACGTCAAGTTCGGCCTGAGTCTACGTGCGCGAAAGTTCAAACAGCTTCTCTAATGGCTTGCGCTATCCCCCACGAGTAGAATATCGCACCCCGAAACCAGCGCAGTCTAACACATGCCAATCCCGCGTTCTATCAACCCCAAACAACCCCACTTACGCGGCTAGACACGGGTGACGTCACCCTCCCCTCCAAGCCCTCACCATAGCCCATCTTGCTGCCTGGTGACCCCTAAAGCCCAAACAAACAAGTTAGTTCACCAGTTGACGCAAGTGCCAGCCAGGGTCTACTTGCATAAGTACTGCGTCCCCTCTACCCCACTATCCAGCACTACAAAACAATCCAAACACTACAACAACTTCCACGATAAGACATCTCTCGAAACTCCGCGCAAGCAAACACGTACATCCACACAGACTCTACACCACCCGAACACCACCGCACAACATGCCTCTCGTAGTCCCCGGTCTGCAGTCCAAGGACGGAAACTCCAACGATGACTGGATGAGCAAGCTCATGGGCAAGAAGCTTGGAGACCAGCATGATGAGATGGTGAGTTGCCCCCTACTATTACTGATCCCCTTACCTTATCCCTCCGCCTGAGTCTCAACGCTAACTCAACGCTATCCTTAGACTTTCGCAAAGACCGACCTCCCCCAGCAACACCGTGTTCTCAACGAAGGCGATATGAAGACCATGGACTTCCAGCCCGAGAGGCTGAACGTTCACCTCGACAAGGATGGTACCATCAGCAAGGTTACCAAGGGTTAAGTGGGTGTCGGACGGCACAATCGCAGGCGTATGAATGCACACTTATGACGGATGAAGGCATGAAGGCATGAACCTTGGAGAGCCCGGCCTCAGGTCTTGTTAGTAGGCATATTATAAATCATCAAGTCACATAAGCATCAGCCATAAGTGTGCCTGAAGTGATGAATGATAAGTGATAATCAATGAGAGTGTATCTGAAAAGAGATGTCTGTCGCCACCTCCCCAACTAAAGTAAACAATAGAACTCCGAAAACGCCTTACAATGATATCGTACAGTAAATGTGAAAGTATATACATCCGTACGAAGAAAGTAGATGTCACGCCTAGATGCCCACGAATGTCTCCGAGATAGTGAAAGACCAAGGCACAGCCTTGTCAGCCCAGAGCCTAAGCCCTACAGCCCTACATGAGCACGGATACCGATTCGAGGTGGAGCACTCGGAGACGCCGAAAGACATTGCCACTGTGGAGAAAGCTTGTCGCAACGTCGTTTCCTTCGAGTTGTGCATACGGTAGTTCTTCAATTTTTCGATCGCTTCCTCGACACGAAGCTATCGTTCCGTATCATTTGTCCCTCATTAGACTTCCTACCTAAGGCTGCGACAAGATCGGTCATTCTCAGCATCGTGGAATGAATCGCTTCAGGATGCTCAAAGCACAACATGATGCATGCGCGCATTGTCGTTGCAGAGAAGTATCTTCGCAGCTTCTTGTCTTTGCTGTTGTTGCTCGCGGCTCCCATAACCAAGCCAATCCATAGCAGCACTCCGGCCATATCGGACCAACAGTCTGAAAGGTCGGAGTCCTCGAGGGCGTCTCGTAGTTGTTGGAGGATGGTGTCGCCACTGATTGTCCGTGTGATTACTTGTTGCCGAAGCTGTACGTCCGACGAGCTTGACTGCAATGTCGAAAGTGAGGGTCGCGAGAGTGTGGACGAATTCGAAGGCCGGTGATTGGAAGGAAAGCCTTCATTGCATAAACCAAACAAAGAACTCTCGGAGAAGTCAGTAGCCGGACTGACGTCCTGGAATTCAACGGTCGAGGAGGTAGAGTCGTTGGAAAATGAGGCCGCGGACGAGCTAAACATAGCCGGTTGCGTTTCCGGTACCTGCACTCGGTCAAGCGCCTCTGATAAGGGTATTTGGTCAAACATGGCCTGAGCCTGTACAATCGCGGCGAGGCGAATGGCTTCATACTTCCAGTCACTCTTTTTTAGAATGGTCGTTCTGCGAGATTGTTGTACAGATAGAGATTGAACGATGCGGTCGTAGACAGTTTGGATCTTATTGAAATTGCCTGTACGCTTCGAGCTATTGGTGTCGAGAAACATCTCCGTCATGGCGTGGATGTCGACCAGAAGTCTTTGCGCGTTTGGATTGCAGTTTTGCGACCTCTCGATTGTCACAAATCTTTTGTGCGGCTGGTAGAGTGGCGATTCCGGTATCGTGGCAACCAAGGGATATGCCTTCACCGCCCGCATTTTACAGTATTCGGCGTACATCGGAGTTGGTTGGACTTCCTGCAAAGCCGCAGTCGCAAGATTTGCCCAGGAGACTGCAGATGCTAGCTGGCCGTTGACACCCAAGTTTTGAAGTCCGCCGCGCTGCTTGATCATCATTGCAATCCCGTTTTGGTGGAAGTGTAGGCCTGCGTCGGACCGACTAATGACGTCCCCCAGTATGAGCTGGCTGACGGCGATGATGTTGTGATCTGCCACACTCTGCGCCACGTCGGTGAGGTTTCCACTCACGAAATGTATAACATCTTGGCGCAGTGCTGCGGTTTCCAAAGTCTCGATCTCGCGATTGTGAACGACATCATCGTATGCGGAAGCCATGTAGAGTGTGCTGAGGAAGGTATGTGCGTAGTTCAAGCATTCGGGGATCCAGTGCCTACCCAGACCCTCCGTGCCAAAGTACTTGGAGCATTCGATCTTCAGCCTCTCGACGTTTACGAGAGTGTTCCTTGATTGAAACATAGTTCCGAAGGGGTCTAGCCCATTCCCAAGACATCTCAGATCTGGTACTGGTTTGAGGTCGAATGGGTACTGGTGGCCTCTCATTATTGGAACAACAATGGGTGTCTGGAGAATGGTCGATTGACGATGCTCAGTCCGTGCTACTTGTGTTTCATGTTGGGGTGCCTCTTGGGTGCTGCTCGTCGACTGCGACAACCGGTGTATCTTATCATCACTCTTCTTCGCCTTAACTTTTGGTGTTTTGATTGTTCGTGGTTTTGTGGTGCTTTGGGAACCTAAGCTCGATCGCGAATGATCCGAGGCTTCGCTATTGGCCCTATTTTTGTCGCTGACCTGATTCTTTGTAGCTTTTAGATAGCTGCCCATCGCGGTTTGGCGTACGGTCTGCATGGTGGCCTTTGATTTGAAATCGCTGGGTTTGGTGGCGGTAATCCATCGAAGGCTCGCATTGTCAGGTGACTTCGCCGTTGGCGAAAAGCTCGACTTCCGAGGCGGCATAAATTCTACTGGATATTAGCGACTGGCACCACTGAGTGAGCTGGGGATGGCGATCAGGGGTTCTGCTGATGTTGGTGATCGTGTTACACACCGTGTAGGTGCAGCATGCGCAAGCAGTGGACCTCGGCCGTAGCGAGAGCGCCTTCCGCATGTGGTACGCGCAT